>Ga0316230_1002591_pt1 | contig 15433 bp, 32 predicted proteins | sample TBH18025metaG_FD_206004 | JGI IMG/M metagenome (GOLD analysis project Ga0316230, IMG submission 206004) | Freshwater microbial communities from Trout Bog Lake, Wisconsin, USA - TBH18025 | ecosystem: Environmental > Aquatic > Freshwater > Lake > Hypolimnion/Profundal zone | place: USA: Wisconsin...
CAATGAAGGTCACCGCACAGCACCACAGATCTACAACAATGGTAAATTGTTAGTAGAAGGTGGATATCAAGGATTGGCAAAGTTAAACGCTGATCAAATTCAAGAACGCATAGGAGCAACAAATGCTTGAGAAACAAGGTTATAAAAAAGATCAAACAGTAACACTTAAATTAGTTAATGGCGACGAACTTGTTGCTAAAATTGTAGAAGATAGTCCTAGTGCTTTTACCGTAAGTAAACCATGTACAGTTATTCCAAGTGCTAAAGGCCTTGGTCTAGTACAAAGCCTATTTACAAGTGACTTAAATAAGAGTATAAGCATTGACAAAACTCATGTTATGCTACATGCTCCTACAGTTAAAGATATAGAAGATCACTACATCGAAACAACAACTGGTATTAAACCAGCTACAGCAGGCGGCATTATTACCTAGGAATAATTAATGGCAATATCAGATCTTGTAACGTCCAAATCAGCAAGTACCATAGTAAATAATCTAAAGGTTACTTTGGCTACTCCTGCCGCTGGTTTGACGCCTAGCACGTTTACTGCTATGATTGGGATCAATCAAGGATCTGCTCTACAAATAGCGGCGCCAGTACAAGATACCTTATCGCAGTTGGGCAACATTGCCTATAGCAATTCATCAGCTAACGTACAGGCCAACGCGGCTATTACCTCTCTAACTACCTTACAGTCTAGTCTAGGTTTTGGTAACAGCCCAAATCATGCTGCGTTTGGCGATTTCTTAAATCAAGCACATAGCCATATACAAGATGCTACTGATTTACGTAATAGCACTGATTTTATAGCTAACTTAAACTATAGTGATTTTGGTGCTGGTATTACTGATATGGGTAGCTCAGCTGATCGCGGTATGTCTAATGTACTTGGTAACTTACCGTCGGCAGGAGCAATTATATCAGGCACAGGTTCTATGTTCAACGGAGTTGATCTTAAGAATTTCGGCACACCTACCGGTCTAGTTCAATCTCTACAGAATAATAAATTATCTAATGCCACTGATGTAAATCAAATTTTAGCTACCAACGGAGTTGATTTAAATAATTTAGATGATCCGGTGTATCAAGATCAAATATCAAATTCGTTAACAACCATTACAGACCCAACTACATTAAATGTAGTAGCTAATCAATTTGGCGTTACACCACCTGGCGGATTACCTAGTTATAATGGCAATGATAGTAGTTTGTATACTAATAATGCGTTTGCGGGTGCCGCATCATCAGCGGGTTCCACCCTAGAAGGAACAGTGACACAAGGATCTAGTACAGCTAGCACAGCATTTGGTTCTGGACAGGCTCCTTCTGTAGTCGGGGCAGGTGGAATTCAAAATTTAGCTCAGTTATCAGACCCAACTAAACTAACCCCCACATCGGATATCTCTGGACTAACTAGTGGAGTAAGTGGTCTGACTACACACCTAACTGACCTAGGAGCAAGCACTCTCAAAGATTCTAGTCAAGCTCCTGATTTGTTCGGACAAATAAAATCAGTATCAACTCCATTAGCTGCAGCAACTTTTCCTAGTTTAGGTGGATTAATCGGCGATCATCAAAGTATAATTGATAATATGACAGGTACTGGTAGTGGTCCTAAAGGACTGCCTAATATGACTGACTTTACAGAACATTTATCTGGTGGCCCTAGTATTACTAGTTTCCTTCAAAATGTTACCACTGACGCCGCTGCGGCTATTTCGGCATTGACATCATCGATCGCAAACGCAACATCTTTGTGGTCTACCGCAGGAGTCGACTTTACTAGTCCTGTGAGCAACAACCTAGGTTCATCTATGGGGTTCGCCCAGAACCTACATAAATTCGGGGCAGATACTGGGGGCAGTGGAATTGGTGATGTATTAAACAATTTGGCCAATCCTAGTACACCGTATGGCGAGGCAATTAAAGCTAGCTTAGCCGAAGGACGCAACAAACAACTATTACAAGATAATGGCATAAAACCAATAGTCACAACTCCTCCAGATCCTGCTCCGGGCAAAGTCAATGTAGATTTTCCAATTACAGTTTCTAGAGATTTCCAACGTACCAGTGGAGGTACAGTAACCATAGAAGCTGTGGCTAATTCATCCACTGATAGTCTTTGGAGAGTAATAAACGGTGGCCAAACCACAGCTAGCAGCCAATTTGGCCCTTATGCGGTGATGTTTACAGGAACTTATGATGCTGTTTATGCTACTGTCAAGGCCAACCCAAATTCATCTGATCCTACGCAGTCAGCATATACAATATTACAGTCTTTACCTCAAATGAAAGCAGAATTAGACGCACAACTAAGTGGTGGCAGTCCTCAAGCAGTAGGTTAACTAGGAGATCGTAATGGCAAAAACTACAGAAGAACTTATGGATATAGAAGTAGATCTAGATGAATACGATGTTCTTGATGATATACAACCAGAAGATTTTGTTTTTGTTATAAATTCATCAGGTCAACTTAAAGGTATTAGTTTTCCAGAGACCTTAGAAGACGATGATGAAGTTCACCCTAACATAGAAGATATTATTAACTTTTTAGCTAAACTATCCGCTGAAACTATTCGTCCAGCAGACGCTACACTACACTAGATAGTTTAATCAGCGTTTCATCTACGTTATAATTAACGTGTAATATTCCAATACCACCTGCGGCTGTCCATTCATCGATGTTGCTAGGACGATCGTCAATTAAAATATCACCAGGATGACAGTGTTGTTGCTTGTCATTGCTGTAAGGGCCAAACCATACAGGGATATTAGGCCAGCGTGCTTTGATCCATTCTGTTTTATCATGAAATGCCCAAGGCACATCATTTTGTCTAGGGATAGCAGTTAAAAACTTAACATCGTAGCCAAATTCTTCTGCTAGATCTTGAACAGTAGTTACTAAACGATCAGCACCGGGGCATGGTTCTAGTAGACTGTACAATCTAGGATTAGCGGCAATTTTATCCCAACCTTCTTGATCATACCTAACCCCACCAGGTGTTCTGAATCCCACTATAGGTTCTGCGTAAGCATCAAAGTCACTTACTACTCCATCCATGTCTAAAAATATTGTTGCCATTATGCCCACCTTAATAAAAATGCTGTTAGTTGTTCTTCCGTGTCTAGTGCCACAGTCATACCTTCTTGATGTAGTCTACCCCTGGGTAAATTCTCATCCATCCACAGATATATGGCCTTTTCATTCTTCATCCAATGGCTAATGTCGGCTATTACTATATAGTAATAGGGCATCTCGTGATCAAACGGTCCTGATGCTATAAACTTACGTCCAGCGGCGCCGTCTAATATACTCATGCCCACCTCAGAGCAAATGCTGTGGCATCTTTATCGTGCTCAAAGTAAAAATTATAATGGCCAAACCAATTAAACACATACCAAACATCCCCCAAACCGAGACCAATCATGCCTGGTTCTTGTCTACCTAGCCCAAGAGTATGCTCGCACCATTTGGTCATATTGTAAATGCTCCACATGTTATCACCAGAAACTTTAGGTATGCGAACCGCATGCCACCCTTGATCGAGTAACTGTCGTTCTACTTGTTGTCGCTCTACTGGCGCTGCTCTCATGAGTATTTCAACCTAAACAGTGTTTCGTCTGCGGGACGATCAAACACTATCTTATAGTCGATATATTGCCATTGGTAATCTATGTCTTTTTCCACGTGGTAGTCACCCGGCCACCGTGACTGTAACCTAGCAGTCATCCAAGTTTCATCATGTTCCGGGCCGCGATCACTGCGAACTAGATCATCTAAATACTGCCAAGGTGTCATTCAGCAAACCTTAATACCAATAATGTGAACAATTTGTCAGTGATGTTGATTTGACCTTCAAACTTCCACCAATCTGGATTAGCGACACCATATTGATTGTGTTCAACTTCTAGCCATTCACGCACTTCGTCGTTGGCAGCTATACGATACATCTTGCGACCTCTACGATCAGTCCATGACTTGCTTATACGATATTTTTCCAAACCCCAAATCTCCTCCAGGACCATACGATCAATACTGCGCTGCATTAACTGTGCTTGATGTTGTAGATAATTATCTATTAATGTTGTTTTACCCACTTGCCTTCCCCTGGCTATGACTCTACGCATATTTTAATGTTACCATCATTGCGTGTTGATGATCTTTAATCAAAAACTCATTCTTACTGTGTTTAAACTTAGCATCAATTGATTTGAGATAGTAGATCACAGTAACATCTTTGTGATCGGGACTGATCTTAACCAAATGCCATCCCTCACGTGTGCGTATATCTCGTTCCATATACCAAGCCCATGGTTGTTCGTCATAGTCAGCCCAGTCATTCTGCTCCATGGCAAAAATATAATCTTCCCACTCATAACTCCAAATGTCTTCTTCGTTTAATTGGTCTAGGGCAATATTTTTAGGTATTTTCATGGGTATTAATGTATTCGCCGTAGCGTAACAAGAACACAGTTTGAAGTTGTTCGTCCCAAAAGTCTAGACGAATAGTTGTACCTGCCCATACCGCCAAACTATCAAATCCATAGTCTCTATGCTCTCTGACAGTGAAGCCTAACGTGGCCTTTAGTCGCCAACTGATCAGCACAGTAGCACGACCGTAGTCTTCGATGATACGTTCCTGTAGAAGTTGCCAATTACGAACTGATAAGGTAAGAGTGTGTTTCATTATACCTCTAGGTATTTTAGTTGGAAATAACCAGCACGAGGCTCATGTCCTACATAGCCACGTGGGTTACATACCACCCGTGTTTCACCTAGAACATAGTCAAATTCTTCATGAGTATGACCATGACACCAAAGTTTAATCTGTGGACGATAACTAATAAAATCATCTAGGTCGCTACGGAAGCCGCCATTCATAATGGTATCTGCCCGGTATTTGTCATGGACACTCTGCTCACTTGGACAGTGATGTGACACAACCACAAACTTTTCTTCGGCACGTTCGGCAACTACATGACTAATATAATCCAAGGCCTTATCATGATCTTCTACAGCATCTTTAGGACTAAACTTGCTTGGATAGTCTTTATACTTGTGTGAAGTAACTGTTTGAACCTTAGTTTCGTCATCATAATGATATAACGGAACTTTGCGTTGTATCATATTATTACTATTATCTACACCATGAAAGTCATTCATCATATGCGGCATTTCGCGCAAGGTAGTAGGATCACTGCCATTCATGTCAGTCCAGACAGTAGCACCAATGATAGTAACATCATCAATGACTAATACTTCTTTTTCTAACACGTGGACGTTTTCCAGATGCCCTAAAGCTGTTTTAAGTATATCGTAGGTATATTTGAAGTCACCGTGATAGTGTTCGTGATTGCCCATGATGTAGACAACCTTGGGAAACTCCTTTGATACTTGTTCAAAGAATGCCAAGTAACGTTCAGCACGTTTGCGTTGAGCATACATATTAGCACTAGCTAATTCAATGTCACGGGCCACACAGATGTCGCCAGCAAGAATGAGAACGTCAGCTGATTCTGTGTTTTTAAGCTCTATTGTGCCAAATTCTAAGTGTAGGTCACTACCCAATGCTATTTTCATAACTTGTATTATACACTAAACAAAATTAAAAGTCAAGGCCAACAGCACTTCAGCATGCGCGGTGATGGTCAAGTAGCTATGGTCTATTTCATATTCATTTGGGCAATGCTCTTCTAACCAATTAATAAATTTTTTATAGTCATCGGCGTAGACATCTTCGTGAGGACTTATTACATAGATGCCAGCACGATCACTGCCAGATATTTTCCTTAGATTCATGCCCACCTCAACATAAACATAGTGTAATCTTGATCACTGGGGAATATTACGCAGTAACTATCTATGTCAGCTCGTAACTGACCAAATTTAACATTGTAATGCTGTTCAAATTCATCTTGCCAAATTTCATACCTGCGGCGATGTTCGTCTAATTCAAAAGCCGCACGATGTATTACTTTAAAAGGAACAAATTGAACACATCTATGATCTGTCATGACCACCTCAACTTTGCCATGGTAGCATGTTCTTCTTTTAAACAGAGGAAATGGTATTCATACTTACTATTGATGATATATTCCATACCTTCGTAGAGTGTATCAATAGCATTATCCTCTAACCAAGCATCAACTTCGTCCTTGAACGCAACTGCTGTTAGATACCTATCGTAGTCTCCACGGGCTGTGACTTTAATATAATGACTTGTTCCGTTATAGTAGTATGCCATTAACTCCACCTCAACAAGAACATAGTATATGCTTCTTCACTGGGAAAAACCAATTTATCCCAATTGCCCCATGCGCTTTGAATAATCTTAACATTGTGTAGTTGCTCGAAGGCATCTTTATGCTGACGTCGCTCTAGGCCAAATCCACCTTTGGCAATTACTGCTTGATTAGCATTATGAAACGCTGATAGTATTTCACTTATTGGAACTCTCACTCTCATAGCCACCTCAGACAAAACACAGTGTAATCTTCTTCTTTATCAAATGCCACACCTAGGTATAGATAAAACTCATCCATGTGCCATCTACACACAACAACACTACTGTCCATGGCCATTAGCCAACCTGGTAGTTCGTCAGCAACAAAATACCCATTATCTCGTTGGAAATGGCTTTCGATGCTGTCTAGTAGTTCACCGTTGATTATTGCTTTTTTCATTGGAATTTTAACGTAAACATTAAAAACTTATGTTCATCTACTACTTTGTATCCATTGATACCAATCATACCGCCACCACCATGGTTAAATTGAAGTTCTACACCATACTCATCTTTTAACCAAGCGTAGAATTTATCATTATCAACATTGTTAGGTGATATAGACTGCCAATAATGATTACTCTTTAATAAAAATTTATGAATACGATATAAATCAGCATCTGGATCAAATGCTGTATTGGCACGAGCCTCTGGTGTGCTATATAAATCATTTTGTGAAGACATATACTCCCTCCCATTTTTCACGCCCGGCCGTTTTATCATTGCCCACACCCGGACGAGTGTTTAACATCATTTTGATGGTGCGTATGTGTTTGAAACCAATCTTGCGTGCTGTTTCAATCCAACGATCAACTACTAGAAATTCTCGATCTTTACCTATTTTATAGTCGGCAATGTTGGTGGCAAACACACCGTCATAGTTCAAGCCCTTGTAGATATTCTCAATGGTAGGAGCCGCATAACCATCAAACCATTCATCTAGAGTCTTGAACTGATTCATACACTGTGTGGGTTCATCACTGTATTTTTCCAAGTTAAAATAAGGTGGACTTGAAAATGCCAGATCCATATTTTCTGGCTCATACGCTTCACTGACCGTCTGTATAATAGTACCACGATTACCAGTAGCAGTATAGATACAGTCATTTAAGTAGTGTAGATAGTTGACCGTTTCTGTGTTAGGATCCACTGCGGTGTAGTTATATCGCATTCTGCTGGTAGTAATGCCTAGTAATCTTCCGCCATAGCCTGCTGAGTAGTCATAGACATTGCCCCACAAAATAGGACACAGATTATCTGCTAGGGCACGAGCATTTAGGGGTTTGAAGTTCTGTATGTTCTCTCCAGTGACCAATTCAAGAGCTCTACGCAGTGCTGTAGGGCTAACGAGATTATTACCATCCCTGTGCTCAAAACACAACTTAATAGCACGAGCCAACTTTCTATCATCGTAAAAACGATCCTTTAGGCTGTTACTGCCACGACCTTTGGGTTCAGCAGTCATCATGTTGGGAAAACAAAAGCGATTAATACTCTGCCCTTGGTTGTTGCCTAGCTTGATGGTGTTGCGATCTGTGCCATCTACTACAACATTATTGGCCGCAGTATTTGAAAAGTCTCGGATTGAGTTGATCAAGCCCTGTTCGGTATAGTATAGAATAGGCACAATGTTAATTGCTCGATAGATATCAAATACTTCTCGTAGGACACGTTCGGGTTCCTTGGCATAGAGTTCTTTGGTGTAACTGGCCAACTGCTCATCTACTGCTTCATAGCAGGTAAAGTTATCCCAGTCCTGTAATACAGCATAGGTGTGATATGAGCTGGTGCCCCAGGTTGTGTGTAGGTCGTCTATGGTTATCATGAGTATCTCATTAAAAATGCTGTTAGGTCTCGGGGTGTAGAAAAACGTATAAAATGTTTACGTATATATCCCGACTTGGCCTGATTGAATCTATACACAGCGTTATATTCAACTAGTGCGGCCTTGACCTGTTGGTACTCTGAAATTTCAACAACAGGATCATCGGGCACATATCCGACTATATCTCTTATAAAATTCATAAAAATACCAGCCGCTTGATCACTGCTCTTAATGTCCAAGTATACAGGACCATCTTCTCGATTACCATATGTAATACCTGAGGTCATCCGCCTGCTACCAATAACATCATTGTAACATCTTCCTCACGACATAGATAGATTTCGCGCCACCATTTATTTTTACCATCTATTGTTCTAATGCTAGCCCGCCAATTACTATTTAAAATATGTCTAATAAACAATGAATCATCTACGAAATGAATGTATTCTGGGCCCCAGGTATTTTCACACCATCTTACTGCTTCGTAGTATGAGTCGTAGTTGTTCTTTACGTCAAACCTTACCTTGTACCTAAAGCCGCGGTTATACAACTTGTATCTGCCGTCGAGTTTAGTAATCCTAGGTGATTTGTAGGGTATTATTGCCATTATTAATGTTTCAAATAAAAATAAATTATGTATTCTTCTGCTTCTTGTTTTCTACGCAGATCCCAATGCCAAGTGTCATAGGCCATACGGCGCACACCTTGCCTGTGGTCAAGTTCTTTGGCCATATCCGCAATAGTAGCGTCCCATGATGGTTTTAGATCATGCGGCACAATCATTACTAAATGTCCGCCATCTTGCTCTAATAGAATCTTCATACTATATATTATATATTCAAAGGATCTAAAAGTCAATGGTTGACTTTTAAGTTAAAGAGTGTATAATGTTGAAACTATGAGATGCGATGAATGTAAATTTTGTGTAGTAGAAGACTACGGATACTCCAACTGGACTGTTGAAGGCTCTGATGCTCGCTGTGTCTTAAACTTAAATCCTAAGTTTCCAGCAGACCACCGTTGGGGTCACAGCCCAGAAGCAGAGTTTGCTAAAGAATGCCCACGATACTGTAAAGGGTCGCCAGTTGAAATTGATGTAGATCAAGAAGAGGGTAATATCCTAAACTATACCAGCGATCCAGAAGTGCGTGAACTACTTGAAAAAGAAATAATGTGGGAAGCGTTAAAAAATGAAGATAACTAAATTAGATGGACGCTACAAAGCGAAAAGCCGTTGGGGTTACACATATAGCGTAACCTTCCCAAGTCACGCTTGGAAAAAGTACTTTTCCTTAAAAGGACAAGCAGAGAGAATGTATGGTCCAAGTGTGGACGCAGGACGCAGATTCTTTTTTAAAGATGATGCTCAGACCTTACGAACTGCTGAATGGGCCTACAAGTATACTAGATCCAGAGATCCTAGTTTTGTCTACTTCCGTACAGAAGAGGCCATGAACCATGCTGTTATGATGTACGCATTGACAAACTGATAAAATGGTGCTATAATATGTTTATGAAATTAGAAACTAACGATGTATTACAGTGGATCGGTGCTCCTTTGGTCATAGCAGGGCATAGTTTGAATGCCATCGGTCCAAGTGTGTATCCTTGGAACATTGTGGTGTTCTTCTTTGGTACTAGTATGTTCTTTGCTTGGAGCATACGTACCAAGAATAGGCCACAGACATTGGTCAATGCTATTAGTCTAACCATTGGTTCAATCGGCATTTATAACGCATTTTTTGGTTGACAAAAGGTTGTTTTGACTGTATAATGTTTGACATACAATAACAACACAGGAGCAATAAATGACTACATTATTCCGTGAAAAAGACAAAACAGCAGAAGACCGTGCTTGGGATTTACAGTGTTATGGTATGTCAGAAGGTACACTTCGCAATGTAATCGAAAACGATATCACTGCTAAGTTTACAGGCGAGTACACAATGTTAGCGGCAAGTTTTATGTCAAATGCACAAGAAGAAATTGAAATGGGGTTAGATGAACGTGCTCGTCAATCAATTAACTGTGCTAAGTTTATTTTGTTTAACTATGTTATGAAAGATGGTGAATAATTATGATGAGACCCGGAACATACCTAGTAGGCGATCTATGCTATGTCATGCACCCACAGTGGAAGGAAGTCTGTGACCTAATGTTTGCTATAGATGGCCCAGGGGTACTAAATGGTGAGTTTAATCTTGCTAATGGTGTTAGGTTTGCAGTTAGTTCAACTGCCTACGGTGATGGTACTTACCAAGATCAACAAGGTCGAGACTATCCAGTAGATGCGGGCCTAATTGGTTGTATTCGTGTTGAGGATGTATATGATCCAGAGTGGTATTTAGAAGGCATGCAGACAGTTGAGTTTGACAAACAGTTTGAATTAGTGTATAATGATGGTATTATTAGTTTTGTAACAGCAGATGGTAGTGTTATTGTTGAAATCGACACAGCAGAAGAGGAGTACGCTTAATGGTAAGTTTTTTTAATAAGTTAAATGCTCGGTTTCCTAAACGTCAGTTTAACGTTGACAGCAAAGAAGATTTGCGAGCATATAAGAATTTTTTAGCAACCCGTAGTTGGGGCGAAAATGGTTGCCCGTTTGAACTAGAGTGGCCGTGGTTAAGCATTCCTGACATGATTAGTCATAAGATTGCTGAAAACACGGTAGCTAAGGTGTAGTTGTAGTTTTTCGTATTACCTCCTAAAAGTAGTATCTTTCAAGGGCCTTAGGGCCCTTTCTTTTTCACTAAATATTTGTATGGCCAGTTATTCATTATCTGCTACTAACACTAGTACCGCAACTCCTAAACTACAGCGTGGCGAAATTAAGATCATTGCTGATGTTACTGTGTATTTCCGCATAGGCAACAACCCCGTTGCTGACAACAAGTGTGCTTTTATACCCGCTGGTACAGAGCGTCAAATACGTTTACCCACAAATTGCTTACAAGTTGCTGTATTAGCTGTGAATAATCCTGGTAGTGTTAGTATAGTTGAAGTTAGTAAAACCAGAGCTAGCTGTTCTGCTTAAAAGTAGATAAATAACTTAAATATTCCAAGGAATTTACAATGGCAGCATACAATATTATATGTCAAGCTGGTACAAGTAATGTGTCAGTTAACTTAAACAGTACAAAAATCAAAGTAATCAGCAACGTAGCTGTATATTATGCAGTAGGTCAAAATCCAGTTGCTTATAACTCAGGTAACTGTTTTATGATTCCTGCAAACACTATTCGTGACATTAACTGTGGCCCCGGCACACAAACCGTTGGTTATGTATGGGGTGGAGCAGGTAACGTAGTAGCTACAGGAGTAGGCCCACAAGTGGCATTCTTAACTTCTGGTGGCACAGCACAAGTTGATATTACAGAAATTGGTTTTGTAGACTTTACAAGGGTAACTAATTAGTATGAAAGTTGCTGATATTTTACGCAGTCTTGTTAGTCTAATAGACGCTGCAGAACAAGAAGAACAGGCTCAACCACAGCAACCAGTTGTGGTTAATATCAACAACGGTGAAACTGCCGCTGGTCAATCTGAAGAAGAAACAGTAGCAGATGACGAGTTGGGTGTAATGATTCCACCACTACAACAGAAAATTGAAATGGCCAAAAAGGCCAACGGTGTGGATTCAGTGTACGCACCCGCAGACGACGAACAAGACGAACTAGCAGTAATTAAAAAACACGCAGGTCTAGCTGTAACAACCCAAGACGAGCCATTTGAAGGCTAGGGAGTAAATCCGTGGCTTTCACGCAAAAACTATTCACAACTTATCAACCCTACGGTGACGGTGATGTTCGCATAGGCGAGCTAAATCGTATCTGGTACGACAGTATTCGCAATGGGTTTTACATCAGCGATGGAGTTACCCCAGGTGGTGTACTAATTGGCACTGGTGGTGGGAATGCCAATGTCGCAAGTGGCAATAACTACAGCAACGTCAACGTAGCCGCATACCTAAGCTATACAGCAACTACAGGCAGCCTAGATCTAGGCAACCTATACATCACAGACGAAACCATTGGTGGTAAGATCAGTGACCGTGATATTACCTTACTACCAAGTGGCGCAGGCCTAGTCTCAGTTCCAGGCATTAAAGTGCCAGTGGGATCAGTTATTCAAGGCGTTAGTAACATTGTAGCTGTGGTCACTGAAAATACCATCAACAATGTTGAACGCTATTCAACAGGCCCTAGTGATAACTTAAACATTGGTGACTATGGCCTAACCAACGGTATCTCAGGTGTAGCTCCAGGTTGGACAGTGTACCAATTCTATGGTAATGTACACTCCAGTCCAACTATACAAGTAGGTGATAGTATTGTAGGCACGGGCATACCTTATAATTCTACTGTGTTGTTTGTAGGTGACCCCACAGACACAGCCAATGCCAATGTCATTATCACTACCAACACCCTAAATAGTCTACCACCACTACTAGCTAATACCTTGGCCTATACTACTCGTGCTGTAGTCAACGCTGGCCTAGCAATAACCACGGTGGGCAATGTAGATATCACACTTAATCCAGGCATTGGTGGTAACATTGTGCCAGCAGGTAGTTTTATTCCTCTATTAGACGACACCTATGACTTGGGTGCGCCAAACAAACGTTATCGTCATGTGTGGGTAGGCGCAGGTACTATCTACATACTTGATGAAACTCTGGGCACAGATCAAACAATTGGTGCTCGTGATGGTAACCTATACGTAGGTGGTGGTACAGGACTTACAGTGGGCAAGTTTACCTTATATGGTAACACTATCGCTCTGGCTAACCCCGCAGAAGATTTCCGCATTGGCACACAGTCTGCCACAGGTAATTTAATTATCAATCGTCCGTTGACTATCAACAGTCCAGGTGGCGACAATGCTTTCTCAGTTACTCGCTATGGTCTAACTACCATACACAGTCCCATAGCCCTAACTAATACACAGGCAGTGCTCAGCATCATTGGCACAGCAAGTGGTAATATACAGCCACGTAACTTTGCCAACACCATGATACAGGTCACTGGTAACGACAATTATCCAACTCGTATCAGCTTTGACGCATTTGGTGTTAGCGCAGGACAAAATGCCTATGTAGCAGTAGCCGCTCGCGCCGCTCGTGGCACGGTGGATAGCCCAAGTACTACTCTAGCAGGCGATACTATCCTACGCTTTACAGGACAGGGTTGGACTGGCAATGGTGCTTTTGCTGGCAGTATCATTCGCTTAAACCTAGAAGCCGCAGAAACATTTACCAGTAACACCTCAACTGGTACACGCTTGACCATACAGACTACACCTGTAGGTAGCAATATTATCCAGACCACAGCGGCATTCTACAGCAATGGCTTGAACTTATATGGCGACACAGTGTCAACTGGTGTCAAGTTTGCCGACAACACATTCCAAAACACAGCCTTTGTGCCTGCTAATTGGGTTAGACAAATTACCACCGGTAGTGGATTCCTTAACCCAGGAGTTTACCAAGGCAATGTTAGCCTAGACACCACAGATGTACATACATTAGTCAGCGATAGTTACAGCCTTGCTGTTACAGACACAGGCAGTAACAATCTTCGTTTACAGTTATCACAAGAAATCTCTGCCAACAGTAACCCAATATTTAATAACCTAACTGTCAGTAACTTAACAGTTAACGGTACATTTACCACAGCTATCAACGCTACTGTCAACGGTAAGATCTTATATCTAGCCAACGACTCAACATCAAGTAGCCAAATTGATGGTGGTGGCATTATACTTGGTAATGTACAACAAAGCTACTATAAGAGTTTCTTATATGACTTGACTAACAACTGGTGGGACACGGATGGTAGTGGATTGAACACTGAATATCTATCAGCTCATGATGCTGACTTTGTAGGCAATATCTATGCTACTGGCACTATACTTGCGGGCGGCGCAGCCAAGACTGTAGGCAATCTATTCCCTAATGCTGGTATACAGGTATTTGAAAACATCAACAGCTACGCACAGATAGTAGAACAAAATCTCAACACTGGCACGGCGGCTACTACAGACTTCATTGCTACAGCGGATAACGGCACTGACACTACTTATTACATTGACATGGGTATTGCTGGCAGTAACTACGACAACGGCAATCCTAACAACAGTCTAGGTACAAGTCTAAATGCTAACGATGGTTACTTATATGTTCAGGGCGACTTAGACGCCGATGCCTCAGTAGATGGCGGTGATTTGATATTAGGTACTGCAACGGCCGGAAAAGATATCAAATTCATTGTTGGGGGTGTAAATGATACTAACGTCAAGGTAACTTTTAGCAATACTACAATTGACAGTTATAATAACTATGTACTACATGATGGCAACGACAATATCTTGCTACAATTACAAAATGATGGCGGTATTGGCAAATTAACATTTACAGGTGGCAGCCAAGGCATTTGGTATAACAGTGGCATCTATATCAATGGCATCGGATATCACTCTAGTTATTCAGGTATACAAGCCTTAAGTTACAACAGTGCTACAGGGCAGGTTACTTATGGACAAATTGACGCCAGTCAGATACTAAATGCCTACGGCAACATTAATGTTGCGGCATATTTGGCAGGCAATGTTACCATTGGCAACCTGTCTGTTACTAACATCATTGCAGGAAATGTCACAGCAGGCAATGTTGCTGTTGGGGGAACCTTTGCTCCAGCAAAAGGCATCACACACAATGCAACTAAGCCCACTATAGTGGCCAATGTGGTTCTAATTAACTTTGATACAGACGATTTGATACGTGTACACACAACAGGCCCTGGCACAACTATCACTGCCAACTTGGTCAACTTATCAACTACAGTAGGCAAAACAGTGGAAGTGCTAGTAATGAGTCCAGCTGGAGGCAGCACACAGTTCAACCACAGTGTGGCTAGTTCGCAGTCTACCAATGGCTATTCGTTTTTTCTTACTTCACACCAGACCATGTATGTTAAATATTTTAACATTGATGGCACAACAGGTAATCTATTTGTAACTGCAATTGGTAACAATACCATCTAACCGTTTCTGTTAACATCAGTAACACTACTATACAATTGCTCTCGCGCCGTTAGGCTTACTAAATTATCTTTAGAATTGCTACCACCTAAACTTTTTGGTATAATGTGGTGACGTTCTGTATATGTTTCTGGTGGTAAAATTCTTGACTTTGCGTTTGAAATAATACTATAATAGTATTTTGTATATTTATTGGCGATAAATATCATTGCTGTGACTCCTATCAGTTATAGAGTAGTTGGATATCCCCATATCGCGAACTACATTAATATTTATCTTG
>Ga0316230_1002596_pt1 | contig 15409 bp, 14 predicted proteins | sample TBH18025metaG_FD_206004 | JGI IMG/M metagenome (GOLD analysis project Ga0316230, IMG submission 206004) | Freshwater microbial communities from Trout Bog Lake, Wisconsin, USA - TBH18025 | ecosystem: Environmental > Aquatic > Freshwater > Lake > Hypolimnion/Profundal zone | place: USA: Wisconsin...
GCCAGCAGAAAGCCAATGGATGGAACATGCACGCCCATCTGCACCATCTTGGCCTTGGAGGTCAGGCCCGCCTTCCAGCCAACCTGGCGGCGGCCCTGAGCCACCCAGCGGTTACGCAATGCAATTTGCACGGCATAGCCATCGGCCAGATTCATGTTGGGGAAATCATCTGTGAGCTTTGGGATTGCTGTGGCATTCAGCTGAGCCGCCTCAATGCGGTCGGTCAGCATCACGATGCTCTCGCGTGTAAGGGTGGGGTTCATACGGAGCTCTTTCCATGGAAACGTGCGCGGCACACACCGAGGCCACCAACATGGCAGACCAGTTCGTCGCCGTCGGTGACGGGAACGAGGGAGGACTGGGAGCCGGAGAGAATGATCTCGCCGGCGCGAAAGGGCAGACCCAAGCGCCCAAGCGTGTTGGCTAGCCAGACTACTGCGTTCACCGGGGAACCTTGCACGGCGGCGCCCACCCCCGTGGAAAACAATTCGCCGTTCTTCTGCAGCACCATTCCGGCCATGGTGATATCCAACTTGCGCGGATCGCCCTTGGCGTCGCCAAGGATGAAGACGCCGCATGAGGCGTTGTCAGCCACGGTGTCCTGGATCTTGATCTTCCAATCCTGGATGCGCGAATCCACAATCTCAAAGCAGGGGGTGACGTAGTCGGTTGCGCGGATTACGTCGGTGGCTGTTATGCCGGGGCCTATCAGGTCACGCTTGAGCACAAAGGCCAGTTCGGCCTCGGCCTTAGGCTGGATCAGACGACCCAGGTCAACGCCCTGGGCTTCGGTGCACAGCATGCCCGAGGTGAGCTGACCAAAGTCAGGCTCGAACACGCCCAAAAATTCCTGAATCGGCTTACTGGTGACGCCAATTTTCTTGCCGACGATGGTCTCGCCCGCAGCGATACGACGCCTTACCATTTGCGACTGGATAGCGTAGGCGTCTTGAATGGTGATGTCGGGTGAGCGTTCCAGCAGGGGGCGCAAAACGCTGCGCGCGAGCCATGCTTCATAGAGCAGGTTGCCATGCTCTTCGATGTGTTGCTTGTCCATGCGTATTCCTAAAACTTGATGCAGATGTTGCGCGTGTCGGTGTAGAACTCCAGCGAATGGACGCCGCCTTCGCGGCCGATGCCGGATTGCTTGGAACCGCCAAAAGGCGTGCGCAGGTCGCGTAGGAACCAGCTGTTGACCCAAGTGATGCCAACTTCAACTGCATTGGCCACGCGGTGGGCGCACCCCAGGTCTGTGGTCCAGATGGTGGTGGACAGACCGTAGCGGTTGTTATTGGCAAGGGCAACGACCTCCTCTTCAGAATCGAAGGGGCGAATGTGGCAGCAGGGGCCGAAGATTTCCTCAAGCACTACGGAGGCGGTCTCGGGAAGATCGGTCCAGATGGTGGGCTGCACCCAGGAGCCCGCTTGCAATTCAGGGGGCATGGTGGGCACACCACCGCCGGTGACAAGGGTGGCGCCTTCTGCCACTGCCTTGGCGTAATAGGACAGCACCTTGTGTTTGTGCTCCTGGCTGATCAACGGACCGTAGTTGGCACCCGGGTCATTTGGGCGACCGTATTGCACCGATTCACACTTCTTTTTCAGGGCGGCAACAAAGGGTTCAAAAATGGCGCGCTGCACGTAGACACGTTCGGTTCCCAGGCATACCTGGCCGGTGTTCATGAAGGCAGAGCGAAAGATTCCTTCAACTGCATCGTCAAAGTTGGCGTCGGCGAAGACGATGCCGGCGTTCTTGCCGCCCAGCTCAAAGGACACATCCCGAATACCGTTGGCCGCCGCCTTCATGATGGCGGTGCCGGTGCGTGTCTCTCCGGTGAAGGTGATGGCGTCCACGCCCTCGTGCTGGGTGATGAATTCGCCAGCGGCATCCGGACCAAAGCCGTGCACCACGTTGTAGACGCCCGGAGGAATCCCCACGGAATTCATTACTTCGCCTAACAGGGCTGCGGTGCGGGGTGTCTCTTCCGAGGGCTTGACGACAACGGTGTTGCCGCAGGCTAGTGCAGGGCCTACCTTCCAGGTCATGAGCAAAAATGGCGCATTCCATGGGCTGATGACGCCGATCACGCCCTTGGGCTTGCGTACGGCGTAGTTCAGGGCACCGCGGCCGTCCGGCGTGTCCATCTGGAAGGACTCGGTGGGCACGTTCTTGACGATGTCGGCAAACACTTTGAAGTTGGCGGCACCACGCGGCACGAAAGCATGGGCAATAACATGATGAGGTTGGCCAGTATCGGCTTCCTCAGCTGCAACAAACTCGTCAAAGCGCTTGGTAATGCCATCGGCCACGGCGTGAAGAAGGGCTACACGCTTCTCGGTGGTCATGCGACCCCACTCGCCGGTAAGTGCTGCACGGGCGGCAGCCACTGCGGCATCTACCTCAGCCTGGCCGCCTTCGGCCACCGTGCCGATCACACTATTGTCCAGCGGCGAGTGCTTCTCGAAGGTTTTGCCACTGGCGGACGGCACGAACTGGCCGTTGATGAAATGGAGTGTCTCCTGCATACATGCTCTCTTGGTTTGAATGGGGATTTGTCTTGATGCGCCACAGTAGTCTAGGAATCGCAGATCAGGCAGTCCAATACCTTCAGGCGGCTGCGCTCATACCGCCGGGGTATGAGTCACAGTCGATCATGCAAGGGATAGGGGCTTATCCAAGTTGCGGCAGGGGTTTTACGTCAAGCCCAAAGCCCCGAAGCAATCAAAAGACCGAATATTTATGGCTTCAGTTTGCCGAGCGAGGGACCAATTTCCAAGAAATGCGACGAAACGTGGATGCCGCTCGATCCCCGCCTGCGAATTGCCGTGATGGACCTGGCATAGCTAATTTCTCCATGGCTGCTTGTGATAGGAGCTGACCTTATCGTGTCTGGATTGCTGGAATCGGTCACTGTTATCTGAATCTCGAGTGGCTGAACGTCGATTCCGAGGTGCAGCACCTGAATGGCCGACGTGATCGACCGCATCATTTCAGCGTTAGCTTTTTACAGTTGGGAAGAATGTTGCCGTTAAGGTCTGTTTCTAGCCTGATTAACGTAAGAGTGCTCGTATCCCGTACATCAACAGGGAAGTTAGCAGATAAACATAACGTACTTACAGGGACCCAATTACTTGGGTAAATGGGCCTTCTACGGGATACGATATTAGTTATGTTAAGTAACTAGTTTTTTTGCCCCCAACGCTGTTTCTGAACCTCGAGTGGTCTGCCCATTCTCCGTGACGCCACCTCAGACCCCCAGCCGTTCACCAAACCGTTGTTCCGCGAACTTCGCATTCAACCCCTCCCACCCCTGAAGCAACCGCTGGCTCCAGCCAGGTCCACGGCTTTTTGCATCCTCCCAAGATTCGCGCACCAAGTCGCCATCATTCTCCAGCAAGTAGTCCAGCAGGCAAGCCGCCTGTATGAGGTCTTTGTTTGCCTTCACGCGCATCTCTCTTGGCCGCTCCCCACAGACAATCAGCTTATGCCAGACGTAGCGCTCCGGTCGGGGCACGTTCACCGCCAGCGGGCCATTGCGATAGAGCAGCGTCGCCTTCATTGGCGCCTCAAGCGAAAACTCCATGAATTTCAATGGCTGCATTGACAGGTTCAAAGCAGGCACGAACAACGGCTTGTCTCCCCCCCGGCCAAACGTGGTCAAAAAGTCCAGATCAAAGTCAGGCTCATCGGGCTTTTTGTAGGTCGTGCCACTCATCACCGGGATGAAGCCCATCTCCAGCGACTCAATTGCCTTGGCCGTGTCCACTTCAACATTGGCGGCAATTGCCAGCGAGATGTTTTTTCCCGCATGCGCGAAGTCCAGATCAACGGTGAACGCCCCAGCATCCCAACTCACGCCGAACATGTTCTGGTAGGCCAGGAACGCGTGGGTTCCAACCAGTACGCCACCGGCCTTAAAGAATCCGTGGTCCAAAAGGCGCCCAATTATCCGGCCATGTTTCAGAGGGATCTCTGAGCATCCAAGCTCGATTGAGGCCCTGGCCAACTTTTGCAAGGCGCCTTTGCCCTGCAGTGCATCAGCAGCACCGTGGCCCTCGATCAGTGCGCGTGTCTTCTCATCATCTGGGCCAACAAAGACTTGCTGAGTTTTGCCGTTGGGCTGCTTTTGCTGGTAGTACCAATAGTCACGGGCTTTGTCATGTTTTTTGACAAAGCCACCGGGCACTGCCGCCACGCTTCGCCTTAGTTCCGCATTACGGGCTGCAACGTCCAGTCCTGCAAATGATGCCTGTGCGCTTGCGCTGAGTTCTGTGTAAAGCATTTTACTATACTACCTTTTTCATTTATGTAGTATAGCTCTTCATAGTTGCACCGACACATCCACAGCGCTTGGACTGTGCGCCTAGTCTGAGCCTTGCGGTCGCGGTCCAGACCATTGCGTTCCCCCTGCAGCGTGGGATATCGCCGCCATCGCCTTGAGCATGCCTTCGCCATGCAGGTCCCAATCCACCGTCGCCTTGTAATCCTTGATCAACGCTGAGAGCAATATCAGACTGTCACGCATTTCGTTGAGACCAGCGATTAACTCCGCGATGTCGAAACTGGTTTCTTTCGATGTGTCGTTCGGCTCCATCCGTCCACCCCTATGCGAAAGTATTCCCCGATTGGCGTAGGTCCTTCGGGAGTGAAGTTAACTATAACGTGATGAAGGCCAAGTGTGCAGTTGGCCCTGGTTAAGGGTTCACAATGCTCTGATCCCTTGAGTCCGAAGTGGTTCCATCCACCGCCCAATGCGCCCAATCTAGGGTGCCGCGGCGGCCAATCGAAGGGAGATGCTCTGAAAGCCATTGCTGGGCACGCTCCCGGCCATCGTCCCTGAGCATTTCCAAAAAAGGTGAATAGGCCAACATCTTGGTTTCACTGCGGCGCATAGCTTCCAGATTTCCCGCATCGATCATATGGAAACGCGGCTGGTTCACATCATTTCGGCTCTGTCTGCTTGCCTCATAAGCCAGCATTTGCATCTCGCGCTGGAAGTGCGTAGTAAAGCCGAGTTCCTGGATGCGCAAAGCGATCTCCTCCAAGCTTTGACCCACGTCGTCTTGCAGCTGAGGTGCCAGCAGAATCATCATGATGTCATGGCAACGACTGTCATGCAGCAAGGGAAAAATCGCAGGATTGGCGCTGTAGCCTCCGTCCCAGTATTGCTCACCATCAATGGCCACTGTGTGGTGAATCCGCGGCAGGCACGCCGAAGCCAACAGCATGTCCAACTGGAGTTCATGCTCGCGAAACAGGCGCAACTTACCAGTGTTGACATGGGTGGCACCTACATGCAGGCGAAACGGACTGCCGCGGCGAATGCTTTCAAAATCGATATGTTTGTCCAACACATCACGTAGAGGGTTAAGGCCCAGTGGATTGAGCTGGCCCGGTGCGAACATGCCCATCCATTGCGACAGAACGCGGGTGGTGGCCGTTAGGCTCATAGCGTCGCCCGAACCCTGCGTCACCATAGGCCAGGGTATCTGCTGTCCAACTTCAAGCCAAAAGTCACTCAAAGCAGTACGCGCACCTGCGCGGCCTCCATCTATCCACCCTTGCGTCATCACCACCGCATTGACCGCACCGGCACTACTCCCACTCAGTGCTTCGAAATCTATCGAGGGCTCCTCCAACAATGCGTCCAGAACGCCCCAGGTAAATGCGCCATGGGCACCACCACCCTGCAGCGCCAAATTAAGGCACCGATCTACTGGCACCAGAGGCGCTCGTGTGCGCCACCAACGGGTCAGCGTGCTCCATGCACGCGACGGCCCCCCCGGGAGCGTTGAGGGCGCCAGTTGCACAACGGATGCGGAGTTTGTGTTGGGCATGACTCAGTATAGGGTTTTCCCTAACACTGCGCCTGCGCACGTATTTCAACGCAAGTGCACCTGCGTTACCCCAGGCCGGGATAAAAGCCGTGGGGGAAATCTGTGCATTTTTACGAACCGGAGCGACGCCCCAAACGTGATCAGAAAATCTCCGTCAATGCAGATCACTTTCTACAACCGGCCCAACGATCAGGACACTGGGAACTTTCGCTGAGCCTCCCCTATACGTAGGTCTGGACCCGCGCGAAGCATTCACTCGCAATGGAAACGATGAAGCACCAAAGTGGAAATATCTGGTGTTCAGACGCGTAAGCGTAAACTTCGCGTCCAGAATTAGTGTTTTCAAGTTTCAATAAGTGGAGTTCCATGTCGCTATCCCCAAAAAATCTATCCCTAATCCAAAAGGCTGGTCAGACCGTTCACGGCGCATCTGAAGCAATCACAGCGACAGTTCGCACCCAAGCAGAGAGCATGGTTGCAAGCGTTTCCAGCCAACCGTTTGGCGATGAATCCGAACAATCAATTGCACGTTTCAAGGTACTCGCTCGCCTGAGTCAGGGCCTTGTGGAAGTTGAGGCCAAACTGCAGGACCTGTACGCCATGGCTAATGACTTGGCCAACCCGGCGTCGGATGTGATCATTGTGAAAGCCATCAAACAGCGCAAGAGCACCAATGCCCTTGCCATCGACGTCGATGCGAAGCCTGCCAAAGCCATCAAGGTTTCAAAAGCAAAAAAGGCCGGCCGTAAAGCCGCAGTGCTGACCTCTAACGATTCCACCCTGTTGCAGTACTTGCAAGGCATATTGAAGGCAGGTGAATGGACGGCACAAACTGGCGCCACCATGGCAACGGGCTCTGACCTGCCACTAGGTTCCGTAGGCGTCTCGCTCAAGAAGATTCTGGCATCTGGCGTAGTGAAGGCTGGCGAGCGTGGCATGTACCAACTGGGTTCCGCTGTTGCTAGCCCTGAGGTAACCATTGCTCCCGCAAAGAAGGCCAAACCAGCCACATCCAAAAGGGCCAAGGCCATAATGGCTGAGGCACCCGCTGCTCAGGAAGTAAAGTTCAAACCCGCCAAAAAGGCCAAGGCCACTCCGACAAAGAAAGCCAAAGCAGCGGCACCAAAAATGATCAATCCTGCTGATGCACCAGCAGCAGATGCACCTGCTGAAGCCGAAGCAGCACTGGTGTAACGTCGTTGAGATGTGTTCACCTCCAAAAAGCCATGCGAGCCAAACAGGGTTCACCTGTTTTCAATGCACTCGGGATCGGGTACCACCGGGCAGAAAGAGGTTGTCGGATTCGAAGCGCTGTGCCAGTGCACTCACGCGTAGAAGCTAGCCGCAGGCGCGAAGCCAACCGGGACGGCGAATACTGCTGTGGTGAGTGGCCACCGATTCCCAAGAATGATGCAAGCAAGGTGGGCACTCACCACCAGAAAAGAGGCTGTTTTTGTATTCGGATGTTTTGCGCGAGAGCGCATGAAAGCGCCAGCGTCAGAACATGGAAACCTGGACAGTTGGAGCCCGAACGGCGTAGGCCGATGGCTGGGCGTCCAGCCCTGCCAGTCCCGAGCACCCAGCGAGGTGATTCGCAAGGGAGCGTAGCAACGGCGGCGTCCAGCCGACGGGGCGTTAAGCGCGAGTGCGTAAGGCAAAGGGTGACTCGTCCAGAGGCATCCTGCAGCAAGGAGTGATGCGGGAACGAACCGCAACCGCCCTGCTCTATCGACTGGTAAATGCGAGTTACTCATTCCTTGCGTCAGGGCCGGTGGAGGTGGTGTGACCGCATCACGACTCAGCCGAGCTGTTGGGCTCCGCTGCCTTCAGGCTGTGGAGGCCAGCCGCGAGCAACGGATCCTCCCAAAAGTTGATGAGTTGATGAGTTGATGAATCGGATACCACCTGGCAGAAAGAAGGTTTGTCGGGACTGAAGCGTTCCCTGATGCCAAGATTCGCAGCATAGAGCGGACTGACAACGGTGTCTGGTAAATGCGAGTTATGAAGGACTGTCCGCGTCTTTGAAGCCATGCCATCTTGGTATTGGGTAGTTCTGTAGTTCACCAGCGCCAGCAGCAGTGTTTTCGAAGGCCCGAAGCGCAGGCACTGGTGACAAGGGTGGCCTGAAGCAGGTTCAGCAGAACCGTCGCGCCGAGCGACCGAGCCGGACTCGGCGTAGTGCGTAACCGAAGCTGTCAAGCGTAGGCTGGGCATCCCGGTTCCCGCATTGTGAGATTCAGACTGGTTTGGCGGGAATGTCCCGGCTGGGTCTCTATCGCATGGAGCATACAAACCCTACCACCTTAGGAGCACGAGTGGGCTTGCGGGTATTCGGTCTTGGTATCCATGACATTCACAGCCACCCGAGCAAACCCCATTCTGGGCGAGCGAGCTGCCCGGTTCGGGTTCGCGCAAGTGTTGGCGGCGAAGACGCCATCACTGGTCTGCCATGCAATCAACAACCGGGCTGCAGTGTCCATGTGTGGCCAAGCCGGTCTGTGTGCGTGTGGATCAGCGCCAGCTTGCGTGAGATGCTGGAGCGCAGTTATGCAAGCCGGTCCCAAAGGAGCAGTCCCCACCAGCCATGTAAGCAGTTCTTCCATGGAAGGGATAATCTTGTCGGACGACGCACGACAGGCCGGGACGGCTGGCGGTAGTCGGCCATTCCCTTTCCCCGTTGCTGATGTGCAAGCCCCCAATGTCTGGCGCAAGCCTTCTTTTTCGCGTGGCCCGCTTCCATGTGGTTGTGCAAGCTGTCCTCAAGCAAGGTGCGTGACATGCGGCGTGCCGCGTGGCGCGAACGTTGCGCTGGGAGTCATGCAAGCCTTTGGCCAAGCCATCTGTCCATGCGAGGGTAATGCAAGCGGACGACAACCGGCAGCCCGGTACGGGCGCTCGGGCGGCGTCCATTCCTTGTCCCGTTGTGCTAGCCATGCAGCCAGCTTTTCGCCCAGCAGGATTTCAGCGCCAGCACAAAAAGCTTTTCGCCAGAAACGCGGTACGCGCCAGACGACCAACGGTCGCTGCACCTCTCTCAAGCCTTCGCGCCAGCGCTGGCAAATTGTCTCCGGGCTCGGCAATTCAACACAGGGGATTCCTGTTTTCAATACACCGGGGATCCAAACCCACGAGGCAGGCAGTGAAGGGGCTCGCTGGGCTGCACAAGCCAACCAATCCAAACCATGATTTCGTGGACAGTTGGCGCAAGTGCGGGTATTTTGGGCTGTTCCATGGGTGAGGACGGGTGCAACCGGGCAGAAGGAACGCCAGGGAGCGCAAGCGACCGTCGAGCTGTGTCTGGGCATCGCTCGCGCAAGTGCGCGAGATTCCAACCCTCGCGTAAGCGCCGACTGAGACTACGCGGGAGATGTCGGTATTCAACAAAGGGCCTTCCTGGTTTTAAGTCAGCCAGGGCGATCATGTCAGTGGGAGTGGCTTGCCTTACCTCGGCAGGAAAAGGTCCCTCTAAAACACCACACACCCAGGCGCTGGTGACAAGGGTGGCCTGCAGCAGGTTCAGCAGAACCGTCGCGCTGAGCGACCGAGCCGGACTCGGCGTAGTGCGGAACCGAAGCTGTCAAGCGTAGGCTGGGCATCCCGGTTTCCGCATTATGAGAAATTGACTGGTTTAAAGCGGAAATGTCCCTCATGGGTCTCTATCGCATGGAATATATCAACCACTCAACTTCGTAAGCGGGGGCGGGAGTGCGGGTATTTGGTCTTGGTATTCATAGCAGCCTCCACAGCACTCAATAATTGGGCGGGCCAGCGAGCTGCACGGTTATGGCTCTCCAAAGTGTTGGCGGCGAAGACGCCATCACTGGTCAGCCATGCAATCAATAACCGGGCTGCGGTGTCCACTTCTGTTCAATCCGGTCCGCAGGCTTCCAAGCACCAGTTATTTCATGCCAATCCCAGTGGAGCGCTGTGCAATCCAGTCTCCATTAAAAGGGGATAAAGCAATCGAGCGACGCACGACAGGCCGGGACGGCTGGCGGGAGTCGATCATCACATTACCCCGCTGCTGATGGCCTAGCCTCCTTGTCTTGGGCTAGCGGTCTTAAATGGATAGGCAATTAATCCATGTGGTTGGGCAATCCAGTTTCAAGCAAGGTGCGTGACATGCGGCAAAGCCGCTTGGCGCGGACGTTGCACTGGGCAAGCAAGAAGCCATGCAATCCATGACTTGAGCGGGCCGACAACGGTGTCTGGTAAATGCGAGTTATAAAGGACGGCCTGCGTTTTTAAAAGCCATGGCCTCATAAAGCCACCCAGATACGCAGATACGCAGATACGCCACTATGACATCCATGAAGGCTTTCGTGCTTTCGGGCTTTCGGGCTTTCGGGCTTTCGGGCTTTCGGGCTTTCGGGCTTTCGGGAAAAAGAATACCACCGGGCAGAAAGAAGGTGGACGGAAACGCGGGACGCGACAGACGCCCAGCGCGACCAAAGGGAGCTTCCATGTCGCTTTGGCGCTGCCTTATTCACAACCGCGTAAGCGCCATTAAAGGTATCCAAGAGTATCAGCCATCCAAATGGCGGTATCGGAAACCACACCACCAGGCGCTGGTGACAAGGGTGGCCTGGAGCAGGTTCAGCAGAACCGTCGCGCTGAGCGACCGAGCCGGACTCGGCGTAGTGCGGAACCGAAGCTGTCAAGCGTAGGTTGGGCATCCCGGTTTCCGCATTATGAGAAATTAACTGGTTTAAAGCGGAAATGTCCCTCATGGGTCTCTATCGCATGTATATATATAACCCTACCACCTCAGGAGCACGAGTGGGCTTGCGGGTATTCGGCATTGGTATTCATAGCCACCATAGCAAACCCCATTCTGGGCGAGCGAGCTGCGCGGTTATGGCTCTCCAAAGTGCTGGCGGCGAAGACGCCATCACTGGTCTGCCATGCAATCAATAACCGGGCTGCGGTGTCCACTTCTGTTCAATCCGGTCCGCAGACTTCCAAGCACCAGTTATTCCATGCCAATCCCAGTGGAGCGCTGTGCAATCCAGTCTCCATTAAAAGGGTAAAGCAATCGAGCGACGCACGACAGGCCGGGACGGCTGGCGGGAGTCGATCATCACATCCCCGTTGCCGATGGCCTAGCCTCCATGTCTTGGGCAAACCTCCAATTCTTTATGCTGCCTTCCCTGTGGTTGGGCAATCAAGTTTCAAGCAAGGTGCGTGACATGCGGCACAGCCGCTTGGCGCGGACGTTGCACTGGGCAAGCAAGAAGCCATGCAATCCATGCCAGCAAGCCGCCAACAGCCTTCAGACAGGTGTCTGGTAAATGCGAGTTATGACCTCAGGCGGCGTCTTTTGAGCGGGCCGATAACGGTGTCTGGTAAATGCGAGTTATAAAGGACGGCCTGCGTTATTAAAAGCCATGCTCTCATAATTGACCTATTCAAGCCTCACCTCGCTCGGGAAAAGAATACCACCGGGCAGAAAGAAGGTGGACGGAAACGCGGGACGCGACCAAACTGCGGTCTCGAAAACCAAACACCCAGGCGCTGGTGACAAGGGTGGCCTGGAGCAGGTTCAGCAGAACCGTCGCGCTGAGCGACCGAGCCGGACTCGGCGCAGTGCGGAACCGAAGCGTCAAGCGTAGGCTGGGCATCCCGGTTCCCGCAGTGTGAGATTCAGACTGGTTCGGGCGGGAATGTCCCGTCTGGGTCTCTATCGCATGGACTAGATCAACCCAACCACCTCGTAGGCGGGGGCGGGAGTGCGGGTGTTCGGTATTGGTAGCTATAGCAGCCTCCATAGCAAACCCCATTCTGGGCGAGCGAGCTGCGCGGTTCGGGTTCGCGTAAGTGCTGGCGGCGAAGTCGCCAGCACTGGTCAGCCATGCAATCAACAACCGGGCTGCGGTGTCGTCACGCAAGCCTCCATGGGAAGCCGGGCAGACTCAGCGCAGGGCTAGGCCGACAGGCCGACGCAACCGTAGCGGGTCACCATGATGGCCCGACGTTGGGCTAGCGCTCCAGGTCGATTGGGCAGCAGCCATGTGGTTGGGCTAGCGCTCCGAATCTTGGGTGATCGCTCCAGGTGGATGGGCCATCCTCCATGTGGTTGGGCTAGCAAGGTGCGTGACATGCGGCACAGCCGCTTGGCGCGGACGTTGCTCAGGAAGCCATGCTGGCACTCCATGGGAAGCCGGGCAGACTCAGCGCAGGGCTAGGCCGACAGGCCGACGCAACCGTAGCGGGTCGCCATGATGGCCCGGCGTTGGGGTAAACCTGGAAGGGACTGCGCAGGGTGGATCTGAAAAACGGGCTTTTCCTGGTTTTGGCGACAAAAAAAGGGGGTGCTTCAGATGCCATTTTCATAGGAGAAATGGTCTGTTTTTGGACCCTATTTTGAAGGGGGCGTGGCGCGAAAAAAGGAGGGGGGTCTGCTCCTAGTTATCCTAGGGCGAAATTTGAGGGGGGGTCTGTTTAAAAAACCGCATTGAAAAACGGGCTGGCGGACACTGCCTCACCCCAATCGACCAAGGGCTAATCGTAGGGCCGATGGGCTGATGAGGTCAACGGCAAAGACCCTGGCGAAAAACCTAAACCTGGAGGCCCATGGACCTCCTGTATTTGGGCAACACCACCCCCTTTTGGTCTCTTTCGGCCCCAAAAAACAGGCGGAAAAAACCATTGATTCATTCGCAGTATCTAATGTTTCATTTGTCTTTCTATTGCAAACAACAATTGAAGCACTGATTCTTTTGTGTGCACTATTTTTTTGCGCCAATTTGGTAAACGCCGCTCCTGTTGGTCAGGTTAGCCCCGAAAAACACGTCGAAAAGTACATTGATTCGAACATTTTCAGTCGGATTGGACCTACTTTACATACCAAAATTGGCCGCATTCATAGAGCCACTTCATGTACGATGATTCATTCATGCAAATCAATGAACAGAATTAGTTTGTTAACAACTAACATTCATTCATTTCTAACAAATTAATGAAAGTGATTAGTTTGTTGTAAACAAAGGTCGCGGTAGGGACGGAGGTTAGGGACCATGTCACCGTAGTCACGAATGCATGACCGTGCATTCCTATGGCGGCGAAAACCATGGGCTTCCCTCCTCCGCGACAGCAAGAGTCGGTTCGTGCAGCCATTCCTGCTTGGCTGACTCCGACAACTGACTTTTGATCAGCGTGACAGCTGCCTACCTGGCCCAACCAACCCTGGCGCCGAGGCCCTGCAAAAGGGTACCGTCTGTAGCCGCATCAAAGTTGATCCAAAAACTTGCTCAATGCCCCCACCCTCCTCCTCTTCATCGACTGGACGGCCTTGATCTTTCTGCTCAGCTCCTGCGTGGCATAGACGGAGGTTGTGTCGATGGACAAATGCCCGGCCAACTCGCTCGCAACCTCAATGGGCATGCCATCCACCAATGCCTGGCGCACAAAAGTGTGACGCATCCAGTGGGTGCTGGCCTTCTCAAACCGCCGGGCGTCCAGCCGTTCCATCGAACCTTGGCGTCGACGACGTGCCGTTTTGGACGGCAGCAGGCTGAATGCGGTTGCTGGCGACAGTCCGTTGTCCGGTGGTTCAATTCAACCCCGTTCAGCAGCCGGTCATAGCCCACGGCATCGTGCCCATTGCGGTCATTCACGCTATGCGCATGTTGTGTCAAATGCAAACGCTATTTGGGGAAATATTGACCTTTCCGCTATTTATGCACTTTCGCGATTGAACTAAAGAGTGCAGCGAGGTTAGTGAATCTCAAGGGAATATCGTTCAACATCGAGGGCGATTGGGCCGCGATAGGTAAAAGCGAGAGTGAATGTTACCGGCATCCCTCGGTCTAGGGTAGACCATATCTCTGGATTGACGCTGGATTTTTGAAAGTAGACGTTGAACCTCAATTCGGAAGAATTTAGAAAGGCGTAACCTACGGTTTTACTCATTACAGTCCCAGTAAAACGCTTCGGGCCGGCGCCTGGCAGTTCGACAGGTGCAATCGGTTTTTCGCGATTCTGAATATAAGCCCTGTGAAGCTGCTCGAATTCGGCTTCCCCACGCTTTAAATCACCGTAAAGCAGGTTTACCCTTGCGTACAGAAGGCGCGCCTCATAGTGCGTATCGCCATCAGAAAAGCTGCGTCTTAAGTGCGCCAGGATAGTGTTTGCGTTGAGTTCCTCGTTTTGTTTAATTAGCAATTTTGCAAATGCTAAATTGGCCACCACATCTCCAGTCGTCGACAAAACGGTGGCCCTTAATATAGAGATTCCTCCCTCTAAATCTCCGGAAATTGAAAGAGCCTCGGCGAGAACACGGCTAATTGCGGCATTGTTCGGATTCCCTTTGTGGAACCTTTCAAGAACGGAAATGGCATTCGGATACTCCCCAATTCGACGCAGGAATTCGGACCGCAGCAAGGTCATTGGGCCATCTCCTGGATTCCGTTGCATGTGCTCATCAATTAATTGGTTGAGCTCGTTGACCACGCGAACAATTGATTCATCCTGAATATCCTTTGCTTCACTGACATCTGAGGCTTGTTTGCCGTTCTGTGTAAAGTGGTCCCTAATTTCATCTAAAAGTATCTGGCCGAATAAATGCACTGCATACGAGTTCTCTTTCATTGAAAACTGAGGTTTGAGTATGGTCCTCGCCTCAGCCCGATATCGTCCTCTTTCCAGTGGGGACTGGGCGTTCAGTGCCCGTTTTCGCAGAAGATTAGCTTTCGTATGTTGAATACTCGCATCCCGATATCCGGTGCTTTGGTTGGCAGCTTCTGCCTCGCGCAGGCACGCCATTGCAACATCCAGATTTCCCGTGGGATGGTTAAGTTCTAAATTCGCTCGCTGATGTGCAAGAAACCCGGCCGGAGCAGAAGTCTCTTCAGCCGCGTCGAATACGTTCAGCGCGAGCTCCTTACGGTCGAACAGGCCCGCAAGCCGCCTGCCTCGGACTAGCTCGAAGAAGGCGCGGTTGTCGCTCGAATAGTCGAGGTCAATCTTGGAAATCATGCGTACAAGCTGATGCGAGCGAGCGCCAGGGTCTTTAATCGCCAAGGCAAACACCATTCGAGCAATTTCTGAATGCCGACTCCGATACACTACATCCCTATAACGGTGGTCATAGTCGCCTCTAATAACCCGTGATAACGGGCCATTGAGCATTGTGTTTAGGTCTGAAATTGGAAGGCCACTTATTCGCGATACGAGGCCTGCTCGCACACCGACGCCACATTGATGCAAGGTGCAAATATCCAGATACAGTTGCTGGGCAGCGCGAGGCAGAATGTTTTCGAATTCGTTTACGACAATGTTTTCAAAGCTATCCCCATAAGTGATTTCGTGCAGGGCTACGAGCAATTGCTGCTCATAAAATTTTTGAACAAATATTTTCCTATCGGCTTCGCTGTATTGTTCTAGGGGACCAAGGATTTTTGCCGACGAAAGTTTCTCTAGAAGTTGCATTACCTCCTTGTTCTCTAGGTCCTGCAGCTCAAACTCCTTCGAAATCTGCTTGTGGAACGCTTGGGCTCTATGCCTTTTAGTGTGGAACTTGACATCAGAGGCACCGATGAGTTAGTCCGCCGGCCTGCGGCATTGCCAGCTG
>Ga0316230_1002606_pt1 | contig 15366 bp, 20 predicted proteins | sample TBH18025metaG_FD_206004 | JGI IMG/M metagenome (GOLD analysis project Ga0316230, IMG submission 206004) | Freshwater microbial communities from Trout Bog Lake, Wisconsin, USA - TBH18025 | ecosystem: Environmental > Aquatic > Freshwater > Lake > Hypolimnion/Profundal zone | place: USA: Wisconsin...
AGCTCCGCCGTGCTCAAGGAGGGATTCCTGGAGGCCGTGGAGGGGTCCACCGTGGAAACGGAGACGCTCCCCAACCGTCTGACCTCCGCCCGGAAGGAAAGGAAGCTCACCCAGGCCCAGGTGGGGTCCTCTTCGGGGTCTCTCAATCCATGGTGGCCAAGTGGGAGAAGAAGGCCAAAGAGATCCCCGCCCGCCTGGTCCCAACGGTCCGGGGCTGGGTTGAAACCGGGCGCCCTCCCCAATGAATGACCTCGAAATATGACCACCAACTCACTAAAACAGGGGTGAATATGACCATGAACTCACTAAAACAGGGGTCGATATTCCCTTTTGCTCAAAACGCCGTATTGAAATGATTGAAGTTATTGTTCATCTCCCCCGCATAGGATTCTTCCTAGAGAAGAATAGAGGCCAGGGCTCCCTTGAGGGTCGCCCGCCCTCGAACTGAGAGAGAAAAGAGCCCCCCCGCCCCGTCCTCCAGGTTTAAAAAAGCCGGAATAACCTGGTGAAACACTGAAACACCGATGAAACCCAATGGTGACGGGCCTTGAACCCATATTTCGGGCCCCCGGAAGGCGAACAAATCCAAGGAATCTTGGAAAACCAGAAAGGACCAGGTGATGGGAGGACACGGGAGCGGGCGCTGGGGGGCACACACAAAGGCCATGACCGTAGAATCCTGCTATGCCTTGAGCATCAAGGCCATGCGGGCCTGGGGATTGTTTGATGGTGGCCGGCGCCTGGGGTCCACCTTGACCCGCTCCTGTGGGGGCCGGGTGATCGAACAGGCCGCCCTCAACCTGCGGGTCCAGGGCCTCGAAGGTGGGCGGGCTCACCTGGTGGTGGAGCTGGGCCGGGGCCGCCAGGAGGTGGCGCTGGAGGAGCGGGCCTTCCGATTCGGGGGCCGTTCCTGGTGGATGCTCTGCCCCGGGTGCGGGCGCCAGTGTCTCAAGCTCTATCTCTCATCGGGGGCCTGGTCCTGCCCTTCCCCCTTCAGGTGCCGGAGCTGCTGGAGGTTGACCTACACCGCGGCCCAGGAGGCCCACTACTGGGACCGGGGCTGGTTCGCCTCCAGCCTGGCCGGGGTGGCCGCCCGCCTGGGGATTCCCTTCCGGGAAGCCGTGGAAGCCATCCAGCCCGTGTCCAAGGCCCGATGATGCCGGCGGAGGACGTGAAGCGCCAGGCCAACCCGGGAGGCCGCCCAAGCAAGCTCACGCCGGCCCAGTGGGATGAGGTCCTGGCCCGGCTGGTCAATGGTGAGACCGTCTCCGCCCTGGCCCGGGAGTATGGCGTGGACAAGGCCAACATCTCCCGCCGCTTCTCCAAGCGGGCCCAGCACCTCCAGGACCTGGCCAAGCGCCTGGTGTCGGCCCAGTGGGCCCTTGAGGCCCTCACCGCCCAGCCGCCCATCCTGGAACTCATGGGGATGGAGACCACGGAGTTTTTCCGGGGGCTCGCTGACCGGACATGGGACATGCACCGGGCCGGCATGAAGGCCAAGGGGCCGAGGGGTTTCTCAACGTTTTAAGGCTCCATTCGGCGGGGTTTACTTACGCCTTTCCGACAGTTTTGGAACAGGTTAACAACCCATTTCCCTATATGCTACCTGGGATTCGGCTCCGCCCGCGGGGGCGGTGGGGGTGGGCCGAATAGGTTTCCGACACCCCGCAAAAACGACCGCCGGAAGTTAATGAGCCTGCCATAGGCCCGCTCCTCCCCCTGAATGGCCCTGGCGTTTCTTCGCCCTTTTGTCACGCCCTATTTTCTACTGAAAGCCCGTGGGGCCTGGATTCCTGGGGGAGGTAATCACGCTTTTTTCGCATTTCCCACCATCCGGCGGGGCGCCTGGATCTGGCCGGCGCCGTCACTCCCCTTTGTGGAATCCAATGGGCCTCTTCTTGGGGACCGGCGGGGCCATGAGCTGGCGGATGGCATCAAAGACGGCCTTGAACTGGGAGTCATACTTCCGCTCCAGGTTCTCCAGCTTCTTGGCCAGGTCCGCATGGGTGGAGAGAATCTCCCGGAGCCGGACGAAGGCCCGCATGATCTCAATGTTCACCTGGACCGCCTGGTCACTCCGGAGAACGCTGGAAAGCATGGCCACCCCTTGCTCCGTGAAGGCATAGGGCGGATACCGGCGCCCACCCCAGGAACTTGAGATGCCAACCTGTGACCTCAAGTTGTCCCATTCCTCCTGGGAGAGCTGGAGCATAAAGTCCGCCGGGAACCGCTCCAGGTTCCGCTTGACCGCCCGGACCAAGGCCCCCGTCTCCACCCCATAGAGGGCCGCCAGGTCTACGTCTAGGAGGACCTTCTCCCCTCGAATGAGGAGGATGGTCTGGCTGATACGCTCGACAAGGCCATGTTGGGCGGGCATTTGAACTCCAGGATTCAATGGGGTCCTGCCATTGTGCCACCTCCCACTTGAGATGCCAGATTGGCATCTCAAGATCAGGGCCGTCCCGGTGGAGGCAATGGCCCCGAGTTGGTGGACGTGGCGATTCGCTCCGGGGCCGCCATGGGGTGCGCATGGTTGGGTGCGCACCATCCCCACCTCCGGGAGCAAATCACGCACCTGGTCACGCACCCCGCCAGGCGTGAAACCGGGGCGCCCCGCCCGCCTCACCGCCACCAGGTCAAGGTGGGCCCGTTCAATATTGAATACGTGGAAATCCAAGTCCATGGGGGCGCCTGGGGTACAATTTTGTGATCCACCCCCAGGGGTACCCGCCGCCACCACCCTAAAGTGGCCTTCAGCCCAGTTGTTTGGAGCTAAACACGAAAAATGGAGGATTAAAATTGCGTCTATATCACTTTCTATCCGCAAAGGACGCCCTCAGTGACCTAGAGTTAAGTCGGCTCAAAATTTCTACCTTCAAGGACGTGAATGATCCATTCGATCTTTCGCCATTCAATACGGATGATGGAAACATTAGAAATGAAGTCAGAACTACAAAAAATCGACTTCAGTTGTTTGGCGGCATGATATGCCTTTCTCGGTCCTGGACAAGTCCAGTTTTATGGGGTAATTATGCGGATAAACACCAAGGAATTTGTTTGGGATTTGAAATACCCAGAAAATTGTTAAATAGAGTTAAATATGTTGTATCTCGTCCAGACATACGGAATTATACTGATGACAAATTGCTAAAAGCATTATTTATTACAAAAGGGAAAAGTTGGTCTTATGAGAAGGAATGGCGGCAAATCATTAGACTTGATGATTGCACCAAAGATGGCAATTATTATTTTTATCCATTTAATAAAGCCCTTTCTCTCAGGGAAGTAATCTTAGGTGCCAAATCGAAATTATGCGTTGAATTTATTTCTGAATCAATTGTTGAACCAACGAATGAAATTATTATCAGAAAGGCCTGTCTTTCGGATTCCAAATTCCAAATTGTTGAATCCACTCAATGTATTAGGTTCAAGGCCCATGGTCTTTCTCGGTAGGTTTCATGCATGGATGAAAAAGGAGCCCTACCCATGACTAAACGGTTTTGGATTGTTCTTTCCATTGGGTGGATTCTCACCCTTGGTATCTCTTGGGGATTGGGCCACCGGGAAGGAGAACGTGGCCGCCGGAATGCCGAGGATGCCAACCGGCAGTCCCAGGTGGAATGTTTGAAGGCAATGTGGGGGAGGCCAATGACCATGGCCCAGTACCAGGAGGCCAAGCTACAAAACCACGACCCTGAGGCCCTCCATGCCCTTCTTTGGGAATGGGCCAGGAATGAAAAAGTGGAGTCCAACGCGGATCGCGCCCACCCAAGTCTGGACTTGCTCCTGGTGTGCAGGTCGGGCCTCCTCCTTAAACACTGGAAGCCAGGCCAGACTGACATCCTGAAAACTCGACCCGATGGTTTCAAAGAGCCATGCCCACTATGGGATCTCTACCTTCTTAATCCAGAGGAAGCCTGGAAGCGAGGGGTAAGCGCATTCGGGGAGGGCGGAAAATGAAACCTACCGACAAGCACCCAACCCCTGGCCCTGTGGTGGTCCTGGTGAACCTCAAAGGGAACCGGGAAGCCCTCCGGAGAGCGCCGCCTCCCTCATGGTCCATCTCCGAGACGTACCCCTCTTCACCATCAAGGAGAACTTGGCCAGCGATGACCCGGAGATCCGGAGCAAGGCCCGGGAAGAGATACAACACCTCACGGCGGGGCTCCAGGAACTTTTGGCGCCCCACCCGGAGGAACTGGTGGAGGTGGGGGCCTGACACCATCCGCCCCCTTGAAGTGGCCTGGGGGGTGCTAACCGTTAGCACCTTCCCCGGGCGCCGGGGTGGAAGCGCCTTCCACTTTTCGCAACAATTCATGCGCACCCAACACCCCCAGAGGAAATAGATGGGCCGGGCTTCTCTGGGGCCTTGAGGGCCCCAATGGCCGTATTTCCCCGCACTTTACACAACGGATTACGCACCTGGCCGGGTCCCCCTCTCTCCCGCGTTTATGTTAATGGGAGTATTAATCCCTTGACTCCTTGACGTAACGTATTACTTTGAATGAGGAAGGGGGACCCCATGGCCAAGAGGAGCGGGAAGCTGGAGCTGGTGAGCATCACCCCCGGCGCCCTCGTCTCCCCCGGGATCACCATGGACCTGGCCGGCGCCTTCCTGGCGGGCCGGAACGCCCGGACGCTCCTGGCCTACCGGAAAGACCTGGTGGACTTCCAATCCTTCCTCAATGCGCCCTCCCTCCAGGCCGCCGCCTCCATCTTCACCACGCAGGGGCCTGGGGCCGCCAACGGCCAGGCCCTGGCCTACCGGGTGAGCCTCCAGGAGCGGGACCTGGCGCCGGCCACCATCAACCGCCGCCTGGCCGCCCTCCGCTCCATGGTCAAGCTGGGCCGGGTCCTGGGCCTGGTCTCCTGGGAGCTGGAGGTGGAGGGGATTAAGGCCGCCACCTATCGGGACACCCGCGGGCCCGGGGTGGATGGTTTCAAGAAGATGGTGGAGATCCTGGACGGGGAGCCGGACGCCAAATCCATCCGGGACCTGGCCATCCTGCGCCTCCTCTTTGGGATGGCCCTCCGCCGGGGGGAGGTGGTCTCCCTGGACCTCTCCCACGTGGACCTGGAGGCCGGGCGCCTCTCCGTGATGGGCAAGGGCCGGACCCAGCGGGAAAGCCTCACCATCCCCGCCAAGGTCCTGGCCGCCCTCAAGGCATGGGTGGAGGCCCGCGGGCGCCAGGAAGGCCCCCTCTTCACCGCCCTGGACCGTGGCCACCATGGCCACCGCCTGGACGGTTCCGCCGTGTACCGCATGGTCTCGGAACTGGGCCACGCCGTGGGCCTCACCACCCGCCCCCATGGCCTCCGCCACGCTGGGATCACCGCCGCCCTGGATTCGACCAACGGGAACACCCGCATGGTTCAACGGTTCAGCCGCCACAAAAAGCTGGAAACTCTCTCTCTTTACGATGACGCCCGCCAGGACCTTGGAGGAGAAGTCGCTCGTCTGGTTGATTTGGGAGCATAGGGATAAAAGGGATAAATAGGATCAAAGGGAGTATTAATGAGCCAAGATTTGAGTCAGTGGAGAAAAAACACCTTGGACCCCACCCTGGGCCGGAAGCTGGACACCGCCTTCCCTGAATTTGGTTTTCGACGCGGGAGCGGGGCCTGGTGGATCGCTGCCAAGGCGCCCGTCGGGGTGAGCATCAAGAAGGGGGACATCACCGCCACGGGCCACGGGCTCAAGGGCTGGAGCCCTTCTCAATCCGCCTTCACCTCCTGGGCCGATTACCTGGAGAGCCGGGACGGGCTCCACTTCCCGGAGAACCTCAAGGAGCTGGCCCGCCTGGCCGGGGTGGACTTCCCGGAGCGGGACCGGACTCCGGATGAACGGGAGCGGGAGAGCCGCAAGGAAGGCAAGCGGAAGCTCCTCCGGGACTTCATGGCCTTGGCCCGGGAGCGCCTCCTGGGGGACGCCGGCCAGGCCGCCCGCGCCTATCTGGAGGCCCGGGGTTTCAAGCTGGAGGACCTGGAACGCCTGGAGCTGGGTCTCTGCCCCGCCGTGGTGGAAGCGGAAAAGGTCCTCACCGCCCAGGGCCACGGGATGGAGCCCATCCGCCTGGTCCTCAAGGATTCCAGATGGGTGGGGCGCCTGGTGGGGGCCATCCGTGACCCGTGGGGTGAGCTGGCCAACCTGTGGGCCCGGGACATCTCTGGCCAGGCAGAGGAGGCCGCCAAGTATCTCTACCTGTCCAATGAGGCCGCCCTCACGCCCAAGGGTGGCCTGGTCCCATTCGGCCTTGGGGACGCCCTCCAGCATGGAGGCCAGGAGAATCTCCTCCTGGTGGAAGGGGTGCTTGATGCCCTCCATCTCCAGGCCCGTGGGGTGCGGAACACCGCGGCCCTGGGCGGGGATGGTGGCCAGCTCTCCGTGGACGCCCTGGAGGCCCTGGCCCGGCACAAGGTGAAGGCCGCCACGCTCCTCATGGACCATGACAAGGGCGGGGATGAGGGGATCAAGAAGGCCCTGGTGAACCTGGCCAAGGCCCAGCATGAGGGCCGCCCCGCCCCGGAGCTTTGGGTGGTTGACCCGGAGGGCCTGGGCTCCAGCAAGGACCCGGACGCCTTCCTCAAGGCCCACCAGGAGGACCCGGCCAAGCTCCTGGAGATGGTGGACCGGCGGATCTCCGCCCCCCTCTTCCGGGCCCGGTTCCACCTAGCCGGCATCTCCCCGGAGAGCAATGAGGCCCGGCGCAAGGAGGCCGCCTCCAAGGTGGTGGAGATGGCCAACGGGCTCCGCGGGTGCCGGGCGGAGCTGGACCGAGTGGACCTCTTCCGCCTGGTGGCCGATGTCACGGGCTACCCCTTTGAAACCCTGGCTTTGGAAGCGGAACACCTCGAACAGGTGCGGATCTCCCGGGAGGAGGCCAAGATTCTTCAGGACCTCTTGACCCAGGCCCGCCAAGCCCAGGGCCAGGACCCCCGCCAGGTGGCCCTGGATCTCCGCCGCGGGCTGGAGCGCCTCCATACCATCGAGCAGCCGCCGCCCATCTTTTCTGTGGAGCGCCTCCTCACGGAAACCGTGGACGCTCCCGAGGGCCGCCCTTCCGGATGGATCTCCCTGGACAAGCCTGAGGTGGAGGGTGGCCTGGGCCTCCGGTTCAACCCTGGTGAGCTGGCCCTCTTCGGCGCCCGGACGGGCCACGGGAAGACCTCCGCCATGGTGGGCCTGGCCTTCAACTGGACCGAGGCCGGGGAGCGCCTGGGCCGGGATGAGCGCCTGGTCTTCTACTCCTCCGAGGAACCGGAGGTGAGGATCTTCCACCGCCTCCTGGCCCTCATGACCTACCGGGAATCCGAGAGCCGGGCCATGGGTGCCAATGACGTGAGGGACTGGCTCCGCCGCGGGGTCCACCGCCAGGCCGGCAACGCCACGGGGGACCTCCTGAGGAAGGCCATGGACCGCCTCCGCTCCTGGGAGGATCGCCTCCTGGTGGTCTACCGCCCCACCTGGACCGTGGAGGCCATCGGCGCCCACGCCAAGGCCCTGGCGGAGCGGGAAGCCGTGGCCGGGGTCCTGGTGGACTACCTCCAGCGGATTCCCAGTCCTGAGGGTGGCCGGTATGACCGGCGGGACCAGGAAGTTTCCGCCGTGGCCCGCGGGCTCAAGGCCCTGGCCGTGGACCTCAACGCCCCCGTTGTGACAGGGGCCCAGGTGAACCGCCAGAGCGCCCAAGTGGTGGGCCAGAACTCAGACAAGCCCTTCGATTCCCACCTGAAGGACTTTGTGGCGGGGCGCCCGGAACTGAGCCAGCTTCGGGAGGGCGGGGCGGAGCAAGAGGTGGACCTGGCCATCGGGCTCATGAACCTCCGGGCCGACTGGGGAGGGAACGCCCCGGCCCCAGAGGTGACACCCTTTGAGGTGGGCCTCCTGAAGAACCGATATGGCGCTGTGGGCCAGTGGCGGAGCCTGGCCTTCGCCGGCAAGCTCCACCTCCTCCGTGATCCCAAGGAAGGGGAATTTTAGGGATGGCCTCTCCCGCCCTCCGGGCTCTCCGCTCCATGACCAGGGCCCAGGCCCCGGCGGGCGGGGTGACGGAGCAAAGGGAGAAATGGGAGACGGAGCCAAGGGAGCCAATCCCCTCCATCGAACTCCTCCAGGGGATGGCCCTCTCCGACTTCCGGGCTTCGGGCCTGGTGGTGGTGGTGAGGTGCGCCCTCCTGGGGGAGGAGGTTGTTTGGGCCGCCGATGACACCCTCAGCTCCGTCCGGGGCCTGGATGACCAGGGCCGGGTGATCTACCACGGGGAGGAGCTGAATCTCCTCTTGGCCCTGGCGCCCCACCCGGAGGACCTGGTGGCCTACCACCGGATGAGGAAGGACGTGGGCCGGGTGGACGTGGTGAGCCTCACTCATGAGCCCGCCGCGGGGCGCCAGGAATCAGAAACCGAAAACCAGGGGGACGCATGAGCGAGGACAAGCCTGAGACCAGAAAGAAAGTGATCGTGACGGGCCGCATGGACCCGGACCTCCTGGCCCGCGCCAAAGGGATGGCCTACTGGACGCCGGGGCTCACCCTCTCCCGGATCATGGAGGACGCCCTCCGGGCCCACATGGAGAAGCTGGAGCTGGAGAACGGGCCCAAGGCCCCGCCCGCCGGCCCCATGAGGATGGGCCGCGTCTCCGAACCCAAGAAGGTGGCCCGATGACCGACACCCCGCCCAACGTGGTCCAGCTCCGCCCCCTGGGGGACGGCCACATCCTGGGGAAGCTCCCGGGCGCCTTGGATGAGTCCCTGGTGGTTCACATGGAACGGGTGGAAGAAGACCCCGCCGTGACCATCGGATATTGGAAAGCCTCCCCGGATGAGCCGGGGGTGTTCAACCAACTGGCCGGCGGGCTTGACCTCCACTTGTCGGACCTCCGCCCCCTGATTGATCTCTTGGCCGCCTCCGAGGTGCAGGGTAGGGCCATCCTGGAAGCCGCGGGGCGCCTGCGATGAGTCAAGCTCACGGAAAGAGCCATTATCGTGAGCTAGCGGCCCAGCTCTCAGTTTCAACCGTCCACTTCATGACGCCGGAGTTGATGGAGCAGAATTGGGATGACGCCGAAACCATCTTGGCCACCACCCTCAACCGCACGGATCTACCCGCCCATGAGCGGGCCTACGTTGAGGACGTTCTCCAGGAAGTGAACCGCCAGAGGGAGGTGGCCGCCCACAAGGTCCTCCGCCCCTGGTCCAAGGTGGTCCCCGTGAAGGTGAAACCATGAAGAAAATCGTCTGGATTGTCCTCATTACCGTGGCCTGGGTTATCACCCTTGATATTGCAAAGAACGTTGGTTTCAACACTGGGTACCGGGACTGGACCACCGCCGAATTGGCGAGGCGGAATGCCCAAGTGGAATGTTTGAAGGCCATGTGGGGGCGCCCCCTCACCCTGGCCCAGCTCGAAAAAATCAAAAGCCTCCAACAGGACCCCGAGGCCGTCCGGGCCTACCTCCTGGACTCCGTGAACTCCACCCACAAAGCCTGGACAAGCGGCTCTCTTGTCATCCCCCCGCCGCCGCCGGACGGGGAAACCGTGGATGAGTTTTTTCTTGAGAGGGCCGAGGGCCTCTTGAAGCTTTGGACCCGAGGGCAAACAGACATATCGAAAATCTCAAACCCATGGGAGAAGACAGACCAGGCCGCCCTCTGGCCCGTCTACCTCACAGACCCAACAAAAGCCTGGTGTCTCTACCAGGACACAGCGGGAAAGAAAAAATGACCGGGCCAACCCGTGAACCTGGCATCACCCCGGCCATGATCCTTGAGTCCAGAGCCGCCTTCCATTCCACCGCCAAGCTCCTGGAGGAGGTGGCCCTCCAAAAGCTAGAGGGGAAGGTGAATGCCAGGGACCGGAAGCTCCTAGAGAAGGTGGTCCGGGATGCCCGCCATGTGATGAGGAGGGCCAAGCCATGACCCAGGACCCCCACCTTACTGCCGCTCTGGCCCTGGAACAGGTGGTCATCGTGGCCCTCCGTGATCCGAGTCTCACACCAGAGGAGCGGGAAATATTGGAGGAGGCCGTCCGAGTTGCCCGCGTCATGCAAAAGCGATTCTCCCCGCCGGAGGCCAAGCCATGAACCCGGACGTGGAGAAGACCCTGGCGAGGGTCCAGCTCATGCAGCTCTCTTCCCGGGAGGAGGTGCTGGAGGAAATGGGCCAGATGATCCCCTTGGCCGAAAGGGCCCTCGCCCTGGAGAACCTGACGCCGGATGACCGGGAGAAGCTGGTGGAAATTCTCCACATAGCCCGGAAGACCGTGAAGCGGATGTCCGAGGTTTGCCCGCCCCACCTCCCCGAATCCCTGCCCGCCATAAAGGAGCCCACCGAATGAATCCCAAGCCCTCAAGCCCCGGCCCCGTGGTGGTCCTGGTCAACCTCAAGGGAGGGACCGGGAAGACCACCCTCTCAACCCATGTGGCGGAGAACCTCAAGGCCCACCTGGTGGACCTGGACCCCCAGGGAGACGCCTTCGACTGGGCCACCCGCTCCGGGCTTGTGACCGCCTCCCAGGCCCACGGATGGGAGGAGGCCCTGGAGTTGGTGGAGGACGCCCGCGCCCGCGGCCCCGTGGTGGTCGATTGCCCGCCGGGTGAAGGTGAAGCCCTCCGGGCCGCCCTCTCCATCGCCTCCGTGGCCGTGATCCCCGCCAAAGGCTCCATGCAGGACCTCCGGGCCGTGGGCCGCATGATGGAACTGGTGGATGAGGCCAGGGCCCACGGCAACCCATCCCTGAAGGTGGGCCTGGTCCTGAATGAGGCCCGCTCCTCCACCTCCATGGGTGAGGTTTCAGAGAACGCCCTGGAGAGCGTCAAGGGCTCCACCTACCTGGGCCATGTGGGCCTCCGGACCGCCCTGGTGGAAGCCTTCGCCTCAGGGGTGGCCGTTCACTCCGGGCCGGCCAGGAAGGACCTCAAAGCCATCATCGAAAACCTCCACCGCCTCCTGAGGAGAAAGTGAACATGACCCCCAAAGCACAGAAACCGGACCCCAAAGCCGCCGCCTCCTGGATAACCAAGGGCCGGGCCGAACTCCAGGCACAGACCCCAGCCCAGCGCGGATTCAAGGAGCCCGTGGCGGAGACGCCTGCCAAGCCGGCCAAGGCCAAGCGGGAACGGTTCACCGTCAACCTCTCCCCGGACCTCATTGAGTGGGCCCGGCGGGCCGTGGTCTTCACCCCGGGCCAGAGCTTGACCGGGCTCATGGAGGAGGCCCTCACCCGCGAGCTGGAGCGCCTGGAGAAAAAACAGGGGGCGCCTTATCCGGAAACCACGGCCACGCCAAAAAAAGGCCGCCCTGTGACTCTCAAAAACGGGTGATGCATGGACACCACATGCAAACACGGCCACCCCGTGGGGGGCTGCCTCCCCTGCAAGGATGAGGAAATAGCAGAACTTGTCTCACAACTAAAAAATCTTCGGGATGCCGCCACCAGCTTAGTGGTCGATAGGGCCTTTGGTGGCCCTTATGGCCCCAGCTACAACGAACTATGGGAACAGGCAGACGCCGCCACTGATCTCTTGGAACGAAGGAATACCCCATGAGGAAAGCCGAATCCAACCGCAAGAACGCCCTCCGCTCCACTGGGCCCAAGACGCCCGCGGGGAAGGCCGTGGTGGCCAAGAACGCCGTGAAGCATGGCGCCTACTCCGAGGCCCTCACCATGCTCCTGGAGAGCCCTGAGAGCTTCGCCGCCCTCCATGCTGGCCTGGTGGAGACCTACCACCCATCCGGGCCCATGGAGAAGGGCCTGGTGGACCGCATGGCCTCCTTGTGGTGGAGGATGGAGCGGGCCAAGGTGGCCGCCAATCAATCCCTGTGGATGGCCGCCAAGGGGAGGGCCATAGACCCCTTCCCCGTGTTCCCGGACTTGAGCCCGATGGTGGACTCTGAGGCCATGGCCCTGGACGCCGATGAGTGCCGCCTGGCTGGGGCCTGGAACCATGAGACTCAGGAGCGCCTCCTCCGCCATGAGCTGACCCTGGAGAAGAGTTTCTTCCGCTCCCTCCACGAGCTGGAGCGCCTCCAGGGGCGCCGGCAGGGGGAGGCCGTCCCGCCGCCCATGGTCCTGGACGTGACCCTCACCGGGACCGACAACTAGACCCACACCCCCACCAGCGCAGAAGGAGACAGGACATGACCCAGCTCAACCAGGCCGCCCGGGAAACCCTCTGGAACACCGTCCACCCCGCCCTGGCGCGGGCCTGGGCCGCCTATGAACAGCTCCATGGAATCCCCGCCTCCACCTGGCCGGACCAGGAGCGGGCCCTCTTTGACCTGGCGCCCCGCCTGTATCAGGACTACCGGAACGGGCTCACCCCGGCCCAGGAGCATGGCGCCGCCCGGACCAATTTGAGGGACCAGGTGGGAGCCTACTGCAAAGCCTGGGGAGTGGCCGTCACCGCCAAGGACCTGGAGGACTACCTCCGGACCGGCAAGAAGGGATGACCCCGCCGCGGGGGGCGGGCTTGGCTTTGTTTCGGCAAAATGGGAGCGTGGGAGAAATGGGAGAAAAGGGAGAAAAGGGATCATTGATGGAGCCCGTAGCCTGGGAGGATCACATCCGGGCCGTGCGGGCCGCCGTGGCCCAAGCCTTCACCGGGAGGAAGGGCCACCCTGTGGCCGTCTACCTCCTGGGAATGGTGCGGGACATGGCCGGGGTGTTCTCCATGCTCATGGAACACCGGGACTACTACCTCCGATCCGTGCGCCCCTCTTGGCTCCGGGCCTCTCAGCCGTGCCCGTGGGACCGGAAGGCCATGCGGCCCATCCTCCAGGAGGAGCCCTTCACCCGGTATGAAGGGCCCAGGCCCACCCATCATGAGGAGGCCGCCGCCTGGCTGGCCCTGTCCAACGGCATGGCCTGGATCGTGGCCCGTGAATCCCAGGCCACCCTCCCCCATGTGACCGTCAACCACCAGGCCGCCCTCCTCCATGGATTTGAGGGGCTCACCCCGTTCCCGGATAACCTCCCGGCGCCCGCCGCCTGGACGGACAGGCCGGGGAAGTGGGAGATGGCCATGGGAGCCCCTGCCCTCCTCATGGCGGAGGACCTGGGGAGCGCCTTGAGCATGGACCAGGGCCCCACCTCGAATTTCTTTGAGGCCGTGAGCCACTATGGTTTCATCCTGCCCCAACCCGTGAGGGTGGGAGGAGGCTATCCCGTCTTCACCCCGTGCCCCGGGGCGCCCCTTAGCGATGATCTGGCCCAGCTCCTTGGCGCCGGCTCCGGCGCCTGGCCGGATCTCCGGTTCAAGGGAGAGACCCGTGGCCGGCCCTGGGAGGTGAGTTTCTCTCTCCTCTGCCGGGGCCTGGAGGTGGAGGACGATTCCGGGACCACCGCCGCCCATTGGGGCTTCGACATTTCCATTGAGTGGAACGGGGAATCTATCGGGGACGTGATGGAGGCCAAGGCCGCCGCCCTGGAGTGGGACGACGAGGATTGGATCACCTGGTCCCTGGTCATTCAGGCCGCCCTGGAGGAGGCCATGGAGCGCCTCAGGGGGAAGGGGGCCCAGCTCCAGGCCAAGGCCGAGGTGAGGACCACCGCCACGGGCGCCCTCTCCACCGCCGGGGACGCCCGCGGGGTGCTGTCCGGCGGGAAGACCTGGGAGGTGGTCCTCCCGGAAGGGCCCACCCGCATGGACCGGAAGGCCAAGGGCCTGGTGCAAGGCCTCTTTGGCTTGGGCATCTCCAGGGACATCCTGAAGGCCCCGCGCTGGGAGGAGCTGGTGGCCAAGGAGACGGAGAAGGTAGCCCAGGAGGCCCGGGGCGCCAAGAAGGACCCCTTCAAAGACCCCCGCCTCAAGGTGGAGCGGGACCACGCCGGGAATGAGTTTCTGATCCTCTCCGCCCCTGCCCGCCGGGCCCTCCGGGAGAAGGCCGGGACACGGGGATTTGTCGAACTGAGGAGGGACAAGGATTCCTCCCCCGCGGAATGGGTGGTGAAGCGCCTTCGCCATGGCGCCGGGTATGCGGAGGTTTCCTTCACCTGGTATTCCTTGGCCTCCCACCTCATCCCCCAGGCCCGGGAGAAGGAGAAGAAGGACCTGGAGGCCAGGCTCAAGGCCGCCGCGGCCCTGGGGACACCGCTATTCTTCAACGCCCTGGACGTGGAGGACCAGGAGTCCATCCACAAGGGCCTGGAGCGCCTCCGGAACACGGACAACGCCTCCATCCTGGCGGAGGTGATCCAGCGGGAGTTTGGCCGGACGGGGGCCTATCCCGTGGTGATCCAGGACGCCGCCTTCCGCCATGTCCTCCAGCTTGAAAACGACCAGAACGGCCACGCCAAGGTGGAGGCCGCCCTCAACGCCCTCCAGAAGCTCCACTTCAACCTGACCGTGACCGGAGACCCCGAATATTCCGGCCAAGCCTTCGGCCCCTTCGTGGGGGTGGTGGCTTTTGATCCCAAGCTCCGGGCCTGGTCCATTGAGCTTTCCACCTTCGCCATCGGCTCCCTCAACGTGTTCAAGATGGAGTCCATCCGCCGGGACGGGCTCCGCCAGGCATTCACTTTCGACTTCATGAAGGACCTGAGGGAGGAGGAGAGAAAGACCCTCTCCTATGACCAGAGCGCCACCTCCCTGGCGCCGTATTTCTATACGTCGCATAGCTTTACGGAGACACAGAAGAACCTCTTCCGGTTTCTGGAATCCCACCTCACTAAAACCCAGGACACCGCCCGGCGGGGCCGGGAGGTGCAGAAGATCACCAAGAAGGCCCACCCGGACTATGGGAAACCGCGCATCTACCGCCGGGACTTCTGCCCGCTCATCCCAGAGGGGATGGAGATGGTGGGTTTCCTGGGGTGGAAGAAAGATTCCCGGTATGCCGAAAGTGGATGGAGGCTCCGGGGGACGCCGGGCCGGGCCACGGAGACAAGCGGGGTGATCTCCCCATCCCTCCTCTTCGCCATGGGGGTGGACCTGCCCTCCGGGGCCCATGGGAACAAACGGAACGCCCTCATCAAGAAGGCCCTGGAAGACCTCCAGGCCGTGGTGGAGGTGGCCATGGGTGGCCTGGTGGCCGTGAAGCGCCCCAACGGCCAATGGATGACCTTGGACCAGGCAAAGACCCTCCAGGCCGATTCCCTGGACAAGGACGCCAGCTCCCCCACCCATTTCTTCCCCTTCGCCCCCCTGGACTGGGTTGAGCGCATGGGCCGCCACCACGTGGAGGTGAACAAGGCCCGCGGGGTAGCCGTGCGGATCACCCGCAGCTCCGCCGTGCTCAAGGAGGGATTCCTGGAGGCCGTGGAGGGGTCCACCGTGGAAACGGAGACGCTCCCCAACCGTCTGACCTCCGCCCGGAAGGAAAGGAAGCTCACCCAGGCCCAGGTGGGGGTCCTCTTCGGGGTCTCTCAA
>Ga0316230_1002613_pt1 | contig 15316 bp, 11 predicted proteins | sample TBH18025metaG_FD_206004 | JGI IMG/M metagenome (GOLD analysis project Ga0316230, IMG submission 206004) | Freshwater microbial communities from Trout Bog Lake, Wisconsin, USA - TBH18025 | ecosystem: Environmental > Aquatic > Freshwater > Lake > Hypolimnion/Profundal zone | place: USA: Wisconsin...
ACATTCTGCTTACGCCCTGGCCTCACGACCTCAGCGCGAACGCCCTCTTACGCCGTGAACAGTCCAATTCGGCGTGTGGGACTTCCACCCACAATGGTGCTGGCTTCGCCAGCGCACGCCCTGAAAGGGCTAAGGACAAGATGTCACCCTGGTGGGTTCTCAACGCCGGAAAAACGACGGTTATGCAGTCCTAAACTTTATGTCACTATTATAGGACCGCCCCCTTCACCGGTCCAAGCGATCGCCGCGCGCGTGCATCTGGGAACCTCCAAAGGCGCCAATGCCAACCCGCAAAAGCATATGAGCGGCCAGCCCGGGCCGGAGGCGGGGTCGAGCAAACGGGCCAAAAGGGCAAGAATGAAACCTGAATAATGAACCCCTCTATGGGTTGACCCGGTTACTTTTCGGAACCGGGACCGACGGCGCGGAACCGCGGAGCGTTGGTACACGGTCGAACCCACTCGGGAGGCCTGCCTGCAGGCGCAGGAATGAAAAGGCATCGAACGGCTCTGCCGCGCGTCATTCACACGTTCTACTCAAGCAGTAGGGGCGCGACCTGGCAAGGCAATTGTGGGGGTAAGTGGAATAGCCTCCGCACGATGTCGCGTGGGCTGGCACGACGGGCGGCGGCTGCTCGAACGGTTTGTTGGCGAGAGGAACGACAGGGCTGGTAGAGATATTGTCACTTTTCTAGGCCCGACCCCTTCACTGCCTTCGCCGATTACGTCTGGAAACCCCACGTCCTCATCGAAATGAAGAAGCGAGGGGTCAACTTGCAAAAGCACTACCGCCAGGCATTCGACTACTGGACCCGCCTCGTGCCCAACCGCCCGCGCTACGTGGTTTGAAGCGGCTCGAAGCCCGCATCTACGACCGCATCGGCGAATTCGCCAGCCAGGCGCAACCCGGCCAGATGCGTCTCAGCTTCCTGAGCGCCCAAAACCTATACGGCCTCGATGTCCTCCCGTTCGCCGTCGAAATCGCCAAGGTCACCATGATGATCGCCCGCAAACTGGCCATCGACGAGTTGCACATTACCGAGCCTGCCCTCCCGCTCGATAACCTTGACGGCAATTTCATCGCCGCCGACGCCCTCATCACTGCGGACGGCCGCCCCACGCAATGGCCCAAGGCCGATGTGATCATCGGCAACCCCCCGTTCTTGGGTGCCAAGGTCCTCAAGCCCGAGCGCGGCCCAGATTACGTGAACACACTTCGCCAGGCATACCCCGAGGTGCCGGGAATGGCCGACTACTGCGTCTATTGGATACGCAAAGCCCATGATCACCTCCCGCCCTGCACTGCCTCCGATCCCGTCGCCGGCCGCGCCGGCCTGGTTGGCACCCAGAACATTCGCAACAACCAGTCCCGCGTGGGTGGCCTGGATCACGTGGCGGAAACCGGTACGATCGTGGAAGCCGTAGAAAACCAGCCGTGGTCGGGCGAGGCCAACGTCCACGTTTCCATCGCCAACTGGGTCAAAACGCAGGATTCCTTGCTTCTGCCCGCCACCCGCCGCCTTTGGTTTAAAGCCGCCCAGGATGCCGCCGGCAAGCCCGCCCGTCGCCAAGGGCATCTGGCTTCTAAAGACTACCAATTAGACTTTCGCGGAACCGCATTTATCAACTCAGCCCTCGGTGTGGCTTTTACCCAGGGCAGCGGTCCCGCCTTCGCTCCGCTCCGGCGGACCTCGCCCTGGGCTATTTTCTTACCGCCCCTAGCGGGGCTCCGGAGTCGAACGAAAATGCGCCGGCGCTCGGTCGACACCGGCTCCAGCGAACCCCGCGATCGCCGCTTTCTTCCCTGCGGGACACCAGCGGCGCGGAGTCGCTGGCCCGGAAGGTTCGGCGGGAGATGCACCGGTGTATGACAACGGCTCGGAATGACAGCTTTCAGCCCGAGTGGTCCAAACCGCAGAATTGGCCCGCGAGGCGGCGGGCACCGGGCTACCCGCGGCGTTTCGTTCTTCCAAGCTCGATCGTGCTGGCAGTCGCCATCGGGTTGGTCGTCGTGGGCTTGGTCACTGGGCCACTCGCGCTCGTTTGGCTTGGGCTGGCTTGTTTCATCGTCGGCCAGGCCGTTGTATATCGTTTGACGCTTAGTCGGTTTTGCTGTCCCGAATGCGCCAAGGTGGTCCGTCTGAGGGGGTACCCATCACCGGGGACTTTCTTCAGTTTTCACTGCCGAGACTGCCATAGCATCTGGCTGACCGGCGTCCCAGCGAACGACGACGGCGGAGATTGACCATGAAGCCGCTCGCTCCAGCCAACAGCGCCGTCGCTTCCGTTTTCGGGATCGGCGCGGGATTCGCTGCTCCTTGGCTTCGTTGAGCCTCGGTCCGCCGGCCCCCGTGGCGACCGAGATCGCTCGGCATGAAGCACCCGCGCCCCATTGAGCGAGAGGGCTACGAGGCCCTTGCTTGGCCGCTCGCGCCCGGCTTTTTCATTGCCCGGCACTGGGGGCGGTTCCCGGAGCTTGTCCTTGGGCGCTACCACTCGAACACCTCGCACGATGCGGTTGATTTTTTGATGGAGAGAGAGTCGAGCATGGCCCTGCGACGCCTCTGGATACGACGGAAGACTCACCCGCGCAGCGGCAATAGGCGGACGCGCGTGTAAGCAGCAATTCCCTATCAATCACTCCACAGTAACGCTTTTGGCGAGGTTGCGGGGCTTGTCCACGTCGCAGCCGCGGAGGACCGCGATGTGGTAGGCCAGGAGTTGCAGCGGCACCACCGTCAGCAAGGGCTGGAGGCAATCGGTCGTCGGTGGGAGGTAGATGACGTCATCGGCTTTATGGGCGATCTCCGCGTCCCCTTCGGTGGCCACGGCGATGATCGGGCCTTTGCGCGCCTTGATCTCCTCGACGTTGCTCATGTTCTTTTCGTACATGGCGTCTCGCGGGACCACAAAGACGCTGGGAAACTCCGGCGAGACGAGGGCGATGGGGCCATGCTTCATCTCGGCCGAGGGGTAACCTTCCGCGTGGATGTAGGAGATCTCCTTGAGTTTGAGAGCGCTCTCCAACGCGATGGGGAAATTATACTGCCGCCCCATGTAGAGGAACTCGTTAAAGCGGGCGTATTTTCGCGCCAGTTCGAGAATGCCCTCCGAGCCGGCGAGTATCGTCCTTAATTTGACGGGAATGGCCTGAAGCTCGCGCGCCAGCTCCCGGCCCTGGGAGGCGGAGAGGTGCCCGCGCTGGCGTCCCAGGGCAAGCCCCAGCAGCGTGAGCCAAAGGACCTGGGTCTCGAAGGCCTTTGTGGAAGCCACTCCGATTTCGGGCCCCGCCAGCATCGGCAGGCTGCCGTGGGACTCGCGAGCAAGGGTTGATCCCGCCACGTTGACGATGGCCAGCGTGCGGGCCCCTTGCGCTCGAGCGCCACGAACCGCCGCCAGCGTGTCGGCCGTCTCCCCCGACTGCGAGATCGAGATCACCAACGTGCCGGGTTCGATGGGCCGGTTCCGATAGCGCATCTCACTGGCACACTCGACCTCGACGGGCAGGCGGCCCAGGTTTTCGATGAGGTACTCGCCGGCCAAGGCCGCGTGCCAACTGGTGCCGCAGGCCACGAGCAGCAAGCGGCGAATCTGCTTCAGCCCAGCGGGGCTCAAGGCGGGTTCCTCAAACACAGCCGTGCCGGATCGCGGACGGAGCGCGCGCACCAGGATTTCGGCCACTCGGTCTGGCTGCTCGTGAATCTCCTTGAGCATGAAGTGGGGGTACTGGCCGCGTTCGGCCGCTTTGGCGGACCAACGGACCCTGGTGGCCAACCGCCGCACCGTTTTGCCCCCGTTCCGGACGGCACAGGCATCGGCGGTCACCACCGCGACATCGCCATCGTTCAGGTACAGCACCTTGCGCGTGTGCAGGATGAGGGGTGAGACATCGCTCGCCAGGAAGTTCTCGCCTTGGCCAAGCCCGAGCACCAGCGGCGAGCCGCGTCGCGCCCCGAAGAGGCAGGCCGGCAGCCCGGAATGGAGGACGGCGATGGCATAGGTGCCACTGGCCTTGCGGGTGGCCTCCTCGATGGCCTCGGCCACCAACTCAGCGCACAGCGTTCGACCGCCCACCAGGCGCTGGTCCAGGCAGTCACCCACGAGATGCGACAGCACCTCGGTGTCCGTCTGGGACAGGAACCGATGCCCCGCCCGCTGCAACTGGTCCCGCAGGGCGGCGTAATTCTCGATGATGCCGTTGTGCACCAAGGCCAGTTTGCCGGACTGATCCAAATGCGGATGCGCGTTGGCATCGCTGGGCAGTCCGTGCGTGGCCCACCGGGTGTGGCTGATGCCGACCGTCCCCAAGGTCGATTCACGCTCGAGCAACTCGGCCAACCGCGCCACGCGTCCGACGCATTTGCGCAATTCCAGGCGCCCCTCCGAGAGCGTGCAGACACCGGCTGAGTCATATCCCCGGTATTCCAACCGCCGCAACCCCTCCAGGAGCAAGGGGGCCGCTTGCTTGCCGCCGACGTAACCTACGATGCCACACATAGTTCAATCCCTGTCCCACGCAATAGCACGGATGTCAAGGACGTAGCCCCGGATGGGTCGTACTCAGTATCCAATCGGCCGCCCCGGGCAAACCGTCCACGATCACCGCCGAACGGAGCGCCTCGGGCGCCGCCGTCTCGACCTGGGTGCCGTAACCCGTGCGCACCAGCAGGCACTTTCTGAGCCCAGCGTTCCAACCGCACTCCAGGTCAATCAATTTGTCCCCCACCATGAAGCAAGCGCTCAGATCGAGACCAAACTGGTCCCGAGCGTCGAATACGAACTGGGGCGAAGGCTTGCGTCCCCGGCTGGGTTGGTCGGGGGCTTCCGGGGCGAAGTAGATGGCGTCGAGTCGCACTCCCGCGCGGCCCAATTCGCCGCTGAGATGCCGATGCACGAGTTCAACGTCGGCGAGGCTGAAATAGCCGCGGCCGACGCCCGATTGGTTGGAAACGACGATCAGCCGGAAACCGGCGTCCTGCAAGCGGCGCAGGGCTGCCGCCGCTCCGGGAAAAATCACTACCTGCTCGGGCCGGTGCAGGTAGTGTGTCTCTTCAATAATCGTCCCGTCGCGATCGAGGAAGACAGCGTGGCTCACGGATTCGCAGAGCGATAGGGCGCGTTCCAAATGATATCGGAAAGCAACGGCTCATAAGTGCCGGCGTTGTTGGTCACGTATTTGTCGGTGTAATACCGGGCGTGGCCATCCAGGAAATTGAGCACGCCCCCATTCTTGTGACGGGCGGCAAAACTACGCCAGCGGTTGGCAGGATTGACCGAGTTGTACTGGGGCGAGCCGTTGACGATCTCGGTGCGTGGGTTGAACACGCAATCAAAGAGCATCACGGTGGCAACGGGTCTTTGAAAGCCGACCATCTTCGGCATTCTAGGGTAATCCAGATTACCGGTATCGGTGGCCTTCTTCAAATCGATGTTCATATCGTAACTGAAGAAGCCTTCGGCACCCCCGCCGACGGTACTGACATCCTCTGGGGTCATGCTGGCAGTGGGGCAATGCCAGATCTTGCCTTTGCCTCCAGGGAAGGGCAGTTTGGCCGCCATATTGCCGCCCGGATCATTCCAATAGTCGTTGAGGCTCCGGTCCGCGACCAACTGGGGCAGGAGATTAAACCAGGCATGCATGTCCGCGTGAGTTCCGGTCTGCTCGCCGTTAGATACATTACCGGGGTAATTACCGTTTTGTCCCATCCCGTCACGCGGGAGGCCATCCTGGTTGTCGTTGGCATAAATATGCATGGCCAAGCCCCACTGCTTGAGGTTGGAAATACAGTTGGTGCGCTGCGCCGCCGCCTTGGCCCGCGCCAAAGCCGGCAGGAGCATCGCGGCGAGAATCGCAATGATCGCGATAACCACAAGCAGTTCGATCAACGTAAAAGCCCAGTGGGCCCGCCGGAACGTCGGCTGACGACCGGGTTGAACCGGGGCGAGATTACGAGATTTCATGAGAGATAGCCACATACAGAACAACTGGCTCAGGGTATTTCCCTGGGAAACAAAAAGCAAGGAATAGAAGGACGTAGATGAGAGCCGGGTTTTATCAAAACAGGAAGGCCCCAACTGCGGTTGGGGCCTTCCTTGGAAAGGCCTCGGGCGACCCGCAGATTACGGGCTGGCGATCTTGTAGAATCGGGTCGCGGGAACGGCATTGGTATCCGTGTATTGGCCGGCGGTCGTGTTGAAAGTCAGTCCGGAGGCTAACACCACGTAAGGTCCGCTCACATTGGTGGCGGCCAGAACGGTGTAGGACATGAAGGGCTGGGCCACCCAACTCAGAAGCGAATGGCCACTCACCTCGTTGATGGCCGAGGTGACCGGCGCCGGATCGGTGCTGACCACGTCGTCAATGCGCGTCGGGTCCAGTTCGTAACCGGCACTGCGGTCGGCAACCGTCGCGCCGAGATAGAAGCCTAGCGGGCCACGCACGATCCAGGCGTGCTGCGGGATGGGATTGCCATTGAGGTTCGTGGTGGCAGCATTCATGAAGAACTTGAACGCCTCGCCCGCGGTATTTGTCATCAGGTAGGTCGAACCAGCGGTGAACAGGCCGCCGGTGAAACCGGCGGGGAAGTAAACATTGGTGAAGGTGACGACCGACCCGTCGTAGAGGCGGAAGGCATTGGCCACCCCGCCGACCGCCAAGCCGTTGGTGAAGTTGAGCGGCAGGACGATGCCAGGCGGTTGGAGGTTGGCGACACTGTTGGTCAGAACCCCTTGAGCGGCATCATTCCCGTTCACATTAAGCTCAATCAAGCCGTTGAAACTGGAGAGCGTGCCGATGACGTGAAGGTTCGCGCCCGCCTCCGGAAGCGTCGCCGCGCCGCCGGGTACAAACACCGTGAGGCCGCCGGTGGCATCCTGGATGGTGTAGGACGTGTTCGGGCTGCCCGTCATAGGGTTGAATGAGGTCACCGTGCCATTTACCGCCCAAAGCGCCGTAGTGTTCGTGATCTGGAGAAACACCGGGTCCACCAAACTGCGCAGGTAGGCAATATTGGTCAGCGGCACGGGGATGGCGGAGAGAATCGCATTGGCACCCGGGGTAGTTCCGTAGGGATTGATGGCGTCGCAACGGTAAGTGCCCGTCGTGCCGTTGTTCGCTTGCACATTGGCGATAACGAGGGAGGGGTCGGTCATGCCAGGGATCTGGCTCCCGGCGTAGTACCACTGATAGGAAATCGTCGGCGAGCCGACCGCTAAAGCAGTCAAGGTCGCGGTCTGCCCGAAATAAACCGTGGTGTTCGAGGCGTTCATCGTGATGGTAGGCGGCACCGGCGGATTGGTCACCCAGAGAAAAGCGACCGAACTGGTCGCGGATAGACCGTAAGGTGTGGTGGCCACCAATTGATAATTGCCGGTGTCCGAGGTGGCAACGCTGCTGATGACGAAGGCATTGGTGTTGCCGTTTGGATTGGAGAGCAGGCTGCCGTTCTTGAGCCAAGTATAGGTCATACTGCCCAGTCCCTGGCCGGTCGCGAGCCCGAAAAGGATCGCCGCATTGCCGACAAAATTAGTGGCGGACTTGGGACTGGCCAGGATCACCGGTGAAATCGCGTTCGTGCTCCAGACATTCGTCGCCGCCTCGTCGAAGCTGGTGGCGGTCGCGAGGTTGCTGATCACCAGAAAGGTAGTGTTGAACGAAGATGCCTGGCGGAAAGCAAACGCCTGAATGACCGGAGGGGAGCTGACGGCATCGTTCGAAGTCACCGAAACATCACTCGATGAGATCGGGTTCACCCACAAGGTGGCAGCGTAGAGGGTCACCGGGTCCCATTGCACGACCACTTGGTAATCCACGTTGGTCGCCAGATCCACCGGGAACACCTTGCTGGAGGCAGCGGCAGCCCCGGCGATACCCAATCTCCAAGTCCCGGCGGTGCTTCCCGCTAAAGCAAACAAGCGCCCATGAAAGGTGGTCGAGTTGACGTAAAAGTGGGCAAAATACGCCGTCGCGGTCGTCGGCGGGCTGGAGCAATTCACGGTAAAGCTGGCGTCCACGACAATCGGACCGGCATTCGTGTAGGCGGCGGGGAAAAACCGATGGATGTCATCCTGCCTGCCGCTTGGGCTGCCCGTATAGGAAACCTGGAGCTTATTGTTGCTAACGAGCGAGTCCTTAAGGGGCGTCGCCGGACTGTGGCAAATCCACAACCCACCGGAGTTGGTTTCAATACATCCGTTGGCGTAGTTAAACGGTTCGTACCAGATCAGGTCGGCGCGCACGGCCACGGTGGCCAAAGCCGCTAGCACGGCAGTCAGAAGGAGTCTTTTCATAGTTTTCGTTAATTTCGTTCTCGGTTCCAAACCATGCCGATTCAGGTGCCGAGGGGGCATTCGGCAGCACGATTCAAAACCCTTGTCGGGCAACAGTTCGACCGCAAACCATAGCCAACCACCTAGGCGAACCGCAAGGACTTTGGGCCAAAACTTGTTCACAATCTGGTCACAGTCTGTTGACACTCGCGTCACAACAGGTTTCCGGACCCTCGGGCCACTCCGAAAGCCGCGCTCCAGGCCATTTGCGGTTTGAAATCCGCTCGTCCATCGCCGATGATGAGGGCGATGATGCGTTCATGAAAGCGGCCTGTTTTATCCTGTTGATGGTCGGTCTCGGCGGCCTGGGTCGCGCGGCGGATTGGCCCATGTTCCACGGCGCGCCGGGTCTGACCGGGGTGGCGGAGGGCGAACTTCCGGCCAAAATGGGGCCGATCTGGTCTTTCAAGACCGGGGGGCCGGTGAAGTCCTCCCCTGCCGTCGCGGCCAACCGGGTGTTCGTCGGCTCCGATGACGCCAATGTCTATGCCTTGAATCTGGCCGACGGCCATAAGATCTGGGAGTTCAAGACCGGCGGTGGGGTGGAATCTGCCCCGCTGGCGATCGAGGGGCGGGTTTTCGCCGGCTCGGATGACGGCTCGCTCTACGCCCTGGACGCCGCCTCCGGCAAGCTCCTCTGGAAATACGAGACGGGCGACAAGATCCCCGGCGCGCCCAATTACATCCGATTAGACGGCTCGACCCGCATTCTCGTGGGCAGCTACGATTTTAAGCTGCACTGCATCGACGCGGTGACCGGCAAGGCGGTCTGGACCTACGAGACGGGTAACTACATCAATGGCGCCCCGGCCGTCGCCGATGGCGAGACTGCCTTTGGCGGCTGCGATGGCCTCCTTCACGTCATCGGCTTGCGTGACGGCAAGCCGATCAAAGAGATCGAGGCTGGGGCTTATATCGCGGGCTCGGTGGCCCTCATCGGCGGGCGGGCCTATTTCGGCCAGTACGAGAACACGTTCCTTTGCATCGATCTCAAGCTGGGCACCAACGCCTGGAAGTTTCACGACCGGAGCTTCCCCTATTTCTCAACCCCGGCAGTAACCGCGGACCGCGTCGTTTTCGGGGGGCAGGACAAGCTGCTGCATTGCCTGCGGCGTGAAAGCGGCGAACCGCTCTGGGCCTTCCCCACCCGCGGTAAAGTGGACAGCTCCCCCGCGGTCTGCGGCGACCAAGTGGTGGTTGGCTCGCACGATGGCCGCCTCTATGTGGTCTCCCTCGCCGAGGGCAAGGAGGCCTGGCGGTTCGACCTCGGCCAGCCCATCGAGAGCTCGCCCGCGGTCGCCGAGGGTAAAATCGTCATCGGATGCAATGACGGAAGCGTGTACGCTTTCGGCGCGGAGAAAACTCCATGAGCCGGCCCGAGAATTCCAGGTTGCCGATGGGGGATCGCTCCTAGAATCGCTTCTGCATGCGCGCCGTATTCTTGAGTCCGGGAGCGGGGGCAATGTACTGCGGGAATTGCTTCCGCGACAATACCCTGGTCAAGGCCTTGCGCGACCTGGGCCACGAGGCGCTCATGGCGCCGCTTTATCTTCCGTTAACCCTCGACGAGCCTGACCAGAGCGCGGGGACGCCGATCTTCTACAGCGGCATCAACGTCTACCTGGACCAGAAATCGAGCCTCTTCGCCGGTGCGCCCCAATGGCTGCGCCAGATCCTATCCTCCCCCCGAGTGCTCAAGTGGGCCGCCGGCCGGGCCGCCAAGACCCGCGCGTCGGATGTCGGCGATCTGGCCCTATCGATGCTCCAGGGCGAGGAGGGGCGGCAGCGGCGGGATCTGGACGACCTGCTGGTTTGGCTAAAAGCCCATGTCCAGCCGGACGTCATCTTCCTGTCCAATGCCCTGCTCCTCGGCATGGCCCGCCGGATCAAGTCCGAGCTGCACACCCGGGTGGTGTGCCTGCTGGCGGGCGAGGACAGCTTCCTGGACGCCCTCCCCGAGTCGCACCGAGGGCCAAGCTGGAAGGTGGCCGCCGAACGCGCCGCCGAAGTCGACCTGTTCCTCTCACCCAGCCGGTACTACGCGCAGCTCATGACCGCGCGCCTGGGCCTCCGCTCGGAGCGGGTGCATGTCCTCCCGGTTGGAATCAGCCTCGAGGGATATCCCCCACCCACCACCCTCGCGCCCCCAAAGCCAGGCCCTCCCACGCTCGGTTTCTTCGCCCGGATGTGCCGGGACAAGGGATTGGACACCTTGGTGGAGGCCTATCTGATGCTGCGCCAAACGGGCAGCATCCCCGGCCTTAAACTGCGGGTGGGCGGCAGTTGCGGTCCGACGGACCAACCGCTCGTGGCGAGCCTGCGCGATCGCTTGCAAACGGCAGGACTGGACAGCGACGTCGAGTTTTGCCCCAACCTGGACCGGACTCGGAAAGTCGCTTTCCTCCAGTCGCTTTCGGTGTTTTCGGTCCCTGCCCGTTACGGGGAGGCCTTCGGGCTCTATCTGATCGAGGCGCTCGCCGCGGGCGTACCGCTCGCTCAGCCTCCCTGCGCTGCCTTTCCGGAGGTGCTCGCCGCCACCGGTGGCGGCGTGCTGAGTGCCGACACCGGAGCCCAAGCCCTGGCGCACGCCATCGAAGGACTCCTGCTGGATCCGGAGCGGGCCCGGTCATTGGGCCACCAGGGGCGGCAAGCCGTGTTCCAGGAGTTTAGCGCTCGGCGCATGGCCGAGAAAACCCTGGCGATCCTCCGTAGTTGACAGCCCCAGCCAATCGGCTAGTTTTTCGCCATGAAGAAACTTGGAATCCGCACTTTTGCCCCGTCGGCCGTCTTCCACCAGATCCCTCCCACCCTGGCAGCAGCGGGGTTGGCCTTGGCGTTGTTGGCCCAACCCGCCGGCGTGCTGGGCCAGACCAAGACGGGCAACAGCGAACGAACGCTCCTGGATGACACCAGCGAGGCCGGGTTTCAATCCATTTTTAACGGCCAAGACCTGGCGGGTTGGGAAGGCAATCCCAAACTCTGGTCCGTCAAGGAAGGGGCCATCACCGGCCAAACCACCGCCGAGAACCCGGCACCCGGTAACACCTTTCTGATCTGGACCAACGGGACGGTGGCCGATTTCGAACTACGCTGCTCGTTCAAGCTAGTGCCCGGGGACGCCAAAGGTTTCGCCAACTCCGGCATTCAATACCGCAGCAAGGTCACCGATCCTCGCCAATGGGTGGTCGGGGGCTACCAGGCGGACATGGAGGCTGGCCCGAGCTACACCGGCATCCTCTACGAAGAGCGTTTCCGGGGGATCATGGCCTTGCGCGGCGAAAAAGTTCTCTGGACCAAGGACGACAAGAAACAGGTGATTGGCTCGGTGGGCACCGCCGCCGAAATCGAGGCTTCGGTCAAAAAAGGGCAATGGAATGATTATGTGATCATCGCCCGCGGCAACCACCTTCAGCAATTCGTCAACGGCAAACCCACGGTGGATATCACCGATGAATGCGAGGCCAAGCGCGCTTTGAGCGGCATCCTGGCCCTCCAACTTCACGCCGGCCCCCCGATGATGGCCCAGTTTAAGAACCTGCGCCTCAAGAAACTCTGAGGCGGCGGTTCATAGCCCATTTAACGTATCGATGAGCTGTCTGAGCCGCCCATAATCGTGGCGGTTGAAACCGAAGGTGATACGCGGCAACTCCACCAGGTCGCCGTCCGCCACCTCGTCGGGCGTGGCCCCGGCGACCCGGATCTCCTGCCCATCTATGATGTCGGCATAATCCTCGTTCATCGCCCGGATGGACGATTCGCTGGGGGCGTTTCGCAGCCGGATGACAAATAGGTCTTTCACGAACCGGGTGGAGTGAAAATTGCGGTAGAAGCGGGTGATGATCCGCACCGCCTCATCCGGATCGTCCGTGATTTTGTAGAGCGTCAGGTCCTCCTCTGAAATCAATCCGTCGCGCAACAGGTGTTCTTTGATGTGCTTGTCCCAGGTCTTCCAGAAGGTGCCCCCGCGTCGATCGAGCAGCACCAGCGGCATCAACTGGCTCTTCCCCGTTTGCATCAAGGTCAGGGCCTCATAGCCCTCGTCCATTGTCCCGAACCCGCCCGGGAAGAGCGCAATGGCATCCGAATGCCGGATGAAGATCAGCTTGCGGGTGAAGAAATATTTGAGCGTTACCAACTTCTTGTCTTCGCGGATGACGGGGTTGGCCGCCTGCTCCCAGGGCAAGCGGATGTTGGCACCGAAACTCATCTCCGGTCCCGCCCCTTCATGCCCCGCCTGCATGATGCCGCCGCCAGCGCCCGTAATCACCATGAACCCCGCCTCAGTGATTTTCCGTCCGAAATCGACCGCCTGCTGGTACTCCGGGCGTGAGGCCTGCGTGCGGGCCGAGCCGAAGATGGTCACCTTCCGCCTGGCGCCGTAAGGAGCGAACATCCGGAAGGCATAGCGTAACTCCCTCACTGTGGTCTGGATGACCCGCACGTCCCCGGTGTCTTCCACGTCCTTGAGCATCTTTAGCGCATTCTCGATGATATCGGCCACGCTTTCCTCGTTAAACCCACCTCCCTTGTAGGCGATCAGGTCCCGTATCCGCCGACTCAATTCAGGGTCACCCGGCGGTCTCTCGGTTTTATTCATAGGCGCCGAAGATAGCCCTTCCCCAAGCAAAAGCAACGGCGGCCGGCGCACCTCCATGCCCCGGCCGACTCGCGGGAGAAGGATCGCATTTGAAACCGAGTCTCAAACAGGCCACATTCACCCCATGTATGACCTGCAACAACAGCTCGATGAGCATCTCACGCGCGAGCCCAAGTTCGGCGCCGGAGTTTACCTCGCGCCCGGGGCCGTGCTGGTTGGGGACGTAACCCTGGGCGACGCCTCGAGCGTCTGGCCCAATGCGGTCCTGCGCGCGGACATCAACGCCATCGTGGTCGGGCATCACAGCAACCTCCAGGACGGCGTGGTCCTGCATGTCGCGGACGCTTTTCCCTGCGTGGTTGGCAATTATGTCACGGTCGGCCATCGGGCCATCCTGCACGCCTGCTCTGTGGGGAACGAGGTGCTGGTCGGCATGGGCTCGACCCTGCTCGATGGCGCGGTGATCGGCGAGCAATGCCTCATCGGGGCGTGCTCGCTCATCACCCAGGGCACGAAGATTCCCCCCGGCTCCTTAGTCCTGGGCTCACCCGCTAAGGTGGTGCGCCCGCTGACTGGCGACGAGCGGGCCGGCCTCCAGGCCTACGCGAAGAAATATGTCCGGCTGGCCGGTTATTACCTCGCGCTGCGCGTCAAATAAAAGGTGTAAGCATTCGGGTTGTGTGTGTCCTCACCGCCGAATTGCTCGCGGAGGAAGGTCCCAATGTGGATCACTTGCGCCGCGAATCCCTGCCGGGCAAACAACGCCCGGACGCGCCCCATGCTCAACCGGTTCCAGTGGTATTCCTCGACCGGGCGCACCTCGTGATCCGGAATCTCATCCATGTTGAAAAAGCCAATGCTGATGCCCTGCCGCGTGACGCGGCAGAGCTCGGCCACTGCCGCCTCCAGGCCTTCCATCGAGAGATGTTCGAATAGGTCATGGGCAAAACAGAGGTCAAACGCGCCCTCGGCGGCGGGGATCTCGAACACGTTCCCGGCCTGAAACCGCGCGGCTGGAAAAAGCGCGCGGGCATTCTCGACGTTCCGCGAACAGAGATCAAATCCGGTGTAATCCACCAAGCCGTCTAAGCCGCAGCCCACCAGGCCGCGGTAATCGTTGGCCGAGCCGCAGGCCGGTTCCAGCACGGACAAGCGCGGTGCCTCCGGCGGGAACCCACCCGGAAAAGCAAGAGCGGTCCGCCAGACGTCGAAAAAGGTGCGGAGCTGGGGCTCCTCGAAGCCCGCCTGAACCGTGCTTGTGGCCGCCCCCTCGAGGAATGTCCTCACATAGTTGGGGACCACCCGATCGCCCACCGTTTTCGGGAGCGCGGCAAAGGTCTGGGCCATAAACTCCGGGATGTCGATCCCCTCCACGTTGTCGGCTCTACGTTCCAGCGCATACAGCACACAGGCCGCCGCCTCCGGACCACCGCCCCGGTGAAACAAGCGCCTCAACCAGTTCATCGCCAAGGCAAAGCGGCCTTCCTCGGCCATCAAGCCCTCGAACCGCTCCCCGAAAAGGGCCCGTAACAGGAAGTGCCGCGAGAGCAGGCTCTGCAGGTTCAGGCGCGGGTCTTCCACATCCGCCACCAAATAGGTGCCGAGCATCTCCGCGTCGTGCCGCATCCAGGAGCGGACCAAGCGTTCCGATTCTTCTTCGAGCTGTGGCGTCATTGAGCGTGAAACCGGTCCGGAAGAATAGCCCGAAAGAGCGGGAACGCAAATCGTGGAGGAAAAGGCAACGGCGTGATGCCCACCCGACGGCGCACCCTCGCTCGCGCCGAGAGGGCAGGGTTCCATCCGCTGACCTGATCCTACGTCCCCGTCGCCAACCAAAACCCGAAACCCCACCACCCCAGGGAAAAGCATCGACAACCGGCAGTTTTTGTTCAGATTAGCACCCGTTTTATGGCTGGTGAAACCAACAACCTGGATGAACCCCGTGCGGTGGCTGAGACCGAGTGGGTGATTTTTGGCTCCTCCGCCATCCACGGGACCGGCGGGTTTGCGCGGCGAGACATTCCTGCGGGCACGCGCCTCCTCGAATACGTAGGGGAGAAGATCAGCAAAGCCGAATCGCTCCGGCGATGCGAGGCGGACAACCCGTTCATCTTCACGCTCGACGACCAGACGGACCTGGACGGCGATGTGGCGGCAAACCCGGCGCGCTTCCTCAACCATAGCTGTGCCCCGAATTGTGAGGCGGAGGTCGCTGATGGGCGCATCTGGATCGAGAGTCTGAAATTCATCCCTGCCGGCGAAGAGGTCACCTTTAACTACGGTTTTGACCTCGATGATTACAGAGAATATCCCTGCCGATGCGGGGCCGCCAACTGCGCCGGGTTCATCGTGGCCGAGGAGTTTTTCGAGCACGTCCACCGGCAGCGAGAGG
>Ga0316230_1002625_pt1 | contig 15274 bp, 21 predicted proteins | sample TBH18025metaG_FD_206004 | JGI IMG/M metagenome (GOLD analysis project Ga0316230, IMG submission 206004) | Freshwater microbial communities from Trout Bog Lake, Wisconsin, USA - TBH18025 | ecosystem: Environmental > Aquatic > Freshwater > Lake > Hypolimnion/Profundal zone | place: USA: Wisconsin...
TGATTTTTTTATAATCTTGATCATGAGGACATTTTTCTTTTATACTTCCAATATAATCGAAACTATAGGGTATTGATACAGGTTTTTCGTTAATATCAAATAAAATATTACCTCCATAATGGTTTAAATAAGGAATATATTTATCTAAATCTTTAATAGTTAATACTTTTTTAAAATTAAAAATTATAAAGTCATAATAGTCTTCAAATTTTATCAGGTTTTTTCTTAAGAACGCCTTTTCTTCAAAAAACATAACTTGAACATCTCTTAGTTTACCTTTATAGGTTACAGTAACACTATCAAATTTTTTATTACAAAAACTCTCAACAATTTCTAAGTTACCTGATTTATAGATAACTTTAGTATTATTTGTCTCAATGGTTTTTATCTTTGTAAGTTCCATTATTTATATTCCTAATAAAAATTAATCTTTTTATCACAAAGGGTTACATAACATGCGCCGAAATCATAATCTGCATTCTCAATACTTTTCTCTGCTTCTTCATCAAATAGAACTTTAATTTTATTAACAATATGATCGCATGTGATTTTTACATCTCTTTCATCTTTTAAATTAGGCATTTGAAAGGCCATATAATGAAATTTAAACCCTTCCCTAATTAAAGTTTCTACATTTTCTTTTGTTAATTCGTTTGTGTCGCCTTCTCTATAATCAATTGCCTTAACAATAGTTTCTAAAAGATATTTAAATGTAGTATAATAATCGTTATCTCCATAAATTACAGCTATTGTTCTCATTATTTATCTCCTAAAATAGATATTGAGTTTTCAAGAATCTTTGCTAATTGAGGACAAATATCAAATCTTTTAACATTGTATTCAATAGATTTTTTTAAATCTCCGTCCTTGGTTCTTAAAGATGCGCTTTTCCAATCAATAAGCATTTCCACTAAATCAACTATATTCATATCTTCTATACTATTCTTAAAATGTTGTGGATGATGATTATTTACGCTATAGTGATGATCAAGTGCGGGTTTCAAATTCCTTAAAAATTCTTTATATGTTTCTGAACCATAAGAACATGTGGCTAATCTATCTGTCCATTCAGCAAAATACTTTAATTCTGGTTCTTCTAATTTACTTGCATCATGATTTTGCGCCCTAAGAAGCAATTGAGTAACAATAATATTCATATACTTGACAACATTCAAGATGTGCTTTCTTGTTTCTGAGTTTGTTGCTTCTTCTTTAAGTTCTTGTTCTGTTTTCATTTCTTTTCAACCCAAGTACGAATAGGAAAGATTTTACCTTCTCCCCCAAGTCCATCTCTTTCTAACATTCTACAAACAGCCTTTGCTTCTGCTTCTGTATAATGAAAATCAGTTGTTTTGTCGTTAGCTCTTTTTTGTACTACTGATCCTTTTGGCCATGGCCATTCAGCATTACTTGTCCATTCTTTAATAATCCATACACTCATTTTATTTATTCCTGTTGTTCTATTTAGACTTTATAAATTGGACAAGCTCTATTGTTATTAATCAAGGTTCTTCTAAACTCAATTGTTTTTTCACTATACCAGACATCTTTTAGAAAGTCAACAGGAATTTTTATGTCAATTCCATCCTCCCAACCACTAATATTTTCACAAAAAGAGCAAGGATAAGCCTTTCCATCAACATTACAATATAGTGAAAAGCAATTTGATTCACAAGGCTCGCTTACAAGCCCTAATTGTTTTCTTATATTTTCAGGCAAATTAGAGATAGAAGAAAGAAACTTATGACAAGAGCAAGAATCAAATCCAATACGAATATTGTTAGAAAAAGCATAATTAATAACTTCTGAAAACTTTTCTTGCGAAAGAGAATTTAAATTAACTCCTCTACCACATTTCTTTAAAGATAAAATAACTATTGCATTTAGGGCACTAAGTCTAGGATCTGTTTTAGAATCTGCCAATGTTTCCATTAAATTATCAAAATTTTCTAATGCTGCCAAATGATGTATATTAACCTGTTTTAAGCCCCTATCAGTTAGCTTCTTAACTGTATCATAGCAGATATCTTTATTATCATATCTAGAAACTGCAACTGCTCCGCATACAGAGACTAATTTATCAGCAGTATCGTCATCAATATTAGCAACAGTTACATTAGGGATTATTCCATGTTCTCTAGTATATTTAAAGATTTCAAACCATTCTGGATTAGTTTTACACTCAGAATCTACTCCGAAGGCGATTTGCCCAATAGTAGGAGGAAGGTTAGCAAACACTTTTTTAAAGGTTTCTAACGTCATATATTTGCCATTAGGAGTGTTTGATTTATAACAAAAATTACAAGGAGATTTAATACTATTCTTATTAGGAACTCCCAAGCACGATGTGGTAATTTCACAATCGAGTATCTCAGGCCCAATAGGGGAAAAATTAGGATCATCTTCTGGAGTTTTACCGAATCTAGCAAAAAAACCAGTTACCTTATTAAAGAGAAAATTATAGTCTTTTCCCCTACAAATTTTTAAAAACTCATTATCTTTTATAAGATAAGTATCTGCGCCGACCATGATTTTTGTTTTTTTCATAAATTATCCAATCGTTGAAGACAGAATATCAAAACCTGCTACCATAGTCAAGCGTTTTTTAGAAAAAATCTTTAAAAATCCACTTAAGAAAACAGCATAATAGAGTTTTCTGAACATCCACTACAAAAAGTATCAATAATTAATTTTTCGCCATTATTAAATACAATTGTTAATTTTTCTGTATCTCTATTTCCGCTTGTTTTATTTTCTTCGCCATCTGAATTGACATTAAGTAAGTTATATGACTTTATGGTTCCATTCAAAAACTAATTCATCTAATTTTGGTCTTTTCATTTTTTCTCCTTTTAATGCTAAATGATATTTCTTGCTTTAAAAGCCCTTTATGTATCCAAATTGGCCATTCATGACATTTGTTATACTCATATAGTCCAAACTTATCAATCCCTTTATTCCAATCTTCAAAAAGAATTGATGTAGTTAATTCTTTTGGAAGAATTGCTTTAAAATATATCATTTCATTTTCATTTGTAAAACTAATTTTATTATAATCAAAGCCACCGTCAATTGCTAATGCCTTACATGTGCAAGATCTATAATCATGTCTAGCTCTAGAAAAAATAACAGAACCACATTTCTTACAAAAAAGGGCACAAACAGTTATATTTTTGGCTTTTTTAGGTTTTTCTTTTTTCATTTATTTTCTCTTAATGATGACTAATCCTTACATGTTCTAATCTATAAAAAGTATCTCCCTGCTCTAATTGTGGACCTATATCACTATCGTCTGAAAAATTAAACCAAGAAATAAATTTTTCTTTATTGTCTTTAATGAATGCTTCTGCATCTTCTTTAGCTATTTTTCTTCTCATTTTTTCACAATCTTCATAAAACTTAAACAAAGACTTATGATATTCATCAGATAACTTTTTAAAAGTTGGATCTTCATTTTTAAATTTTTCAACTTTTAGACGATATTCCTTATAGTCTTTTATTTGTTTTTTTGTATATTTTATTTCGTCAGCATAGTTAGCATATGGCACTTTCTTTATACAAGAGTCTCTATATTCATATATCTTATTATAAGATTCAATGCGTTTATTTTCTCCTTCCGTAATAAAAGCACTAAGTTTCATCAATAAATCCTTATTTCTGCCACAATATTTGCCTGTTTTCTCACCAAATCCTGAGCTAGGATCGCAATATGAAAATCTGGTTGTAAATTCCTCAATTATAATTTGTTTTGAAGCCTTTTTAATTTGTTTAAATACCTGTTCAGCAATAGCCTTACGTGTAAAAGAAACTATTCTGCCATTATAATCTTTTTCTCCATCTACAGTATCTTCTTCTTTACAGTTTTTTCCAAAGAGAAACTTCATTATCTCTTTTACTGTTATAGGCTTTTTAGGGAAAATAACTAAGAAACTTGAAGAAGAGCTATTACTAACAAATCCATTTCTAATTTTCATTTTTTCCTTTTTCCGTATATTACGATATTGTTAATTGCTCGTCAACTGATATTTTTTAGTGTTTTTTACCCTCTTAATGTCTCTCTTCAACATAGACCTTATAGATTTCGCCTTTGTCCAAAAATCATTATTTTTTATATCTGTAAAATAACTCCTGAAAGAAGTTTTTCTCTTATTAAACCATAAAAGATTTGTTTCTTTAATGTTTGGATACATATTTATATTATTTTTCACATAAGACATGAAATCTTTCATTTTTAAAGAGTTATTCTCATTTTCTGTATAAATAGCCATAGCCATACAAAATTCCAAATACGAAGTAAATAACGAAGGATTAGTGGTGGATTGGAATATTCTTATTTCAACAGTTTTTTCATGAAATAAATTTACTGCAATATGTTTTGCATTTTTAAAATCATTATTATTAAAATGAACTGTTATGTCTTTTAATGGAACATTACTTTCATTATTTTTATATTTTTTAAACTCATATCCCCAAGGCATAGAACCATCCTCTGTTGATGGACTTGTTAATATTTCTATTTTAGCATATGTGTCTAAATGAGACTGTCTTTTTCTTTTAGAAATATTTTTAATAATTTTGGGTTCAGTATAAAACATATATAAGAATCTATAAAGATGGGATTTTGTTTTAAAAAAAGACTTATTAATATGAACATGAAATCCACAAGTATAATTGCAATAAGATCTTGTTTCCTTAAAGAATTTACCTAAGTCATAAAAATATTTCTTTTTAGAAAGAAACCAGTTCCAATTAAAAGGATGGCTATTTATTTCCAATCCATAATCTATATTTCCTAGAACAGAGCCATCTTCTTTTGCATAAAATATCTTTGAAAGATGCTTATATTTATTACCAAGTTTTATAGATTCAGAAAAACCCTCGTTATGATTTATCTGCTTATTCTTAATTAATACCTCTAATTCAAATCCTAATAATAAATTATTTGGAAAAGGCCCAGAAGCTCTTAAGATTTTAAATTTTGGATTAAATTCTGGATCTAATATGTCCATAACAACTCCTTATCACTTATCACAATCATAAAAATTCATTGCCCTGATTTCTTCTACAGAAACATCTTCTAGTTTTATTGTTTTTTTATCTTTCGGGCTAAATGAATAATCCAAATTTGAATACCAAACGCCATTATCAATATAATTATCATTAATTCCAATAATGTCAATAATTCCAAGATTATCCATAAATACTACAACAGAACTTTCCCCTTCTACATAACTATTTAAAAGAAAATAAATTTCTTTTCTAGAGAGAAAATCTTTCGGAAATCTTTTTAATATTTTACAAAATTCAAGAGTGTCAGACGTATCAGACGTATTAGACGTATTTATTTCTCCTACTCTATTTACTTGAGGAGATAAGTTTTCAGTAAATTCATTAAATTGCTCAAGTCCTCCATGTATAAAAAAGTCTTTTTCTTCCTTTTCATTATCTTTAATATATTTATCTATGTCTTTGCCTATCCTTTTAGGAAAAATAGAATCAATATCAAATATTCCATTATGAACAAGAGCTAAATTAGAATTTATACTAAAAGGATGAGTTAGTTCTTTACAAACTTTGCCGTGAGTACCATAACGAAAATGAATTACAACATCTTTATTCTCTGGATTTATCTTGTTATAAGACTCTGAAAAATCTTCAAATGTCATTAGCCCTTTTTCAATTATTAGTTCATTGTTTTCTGAATACATAAAGCCAGCACCATCAGGATTATTATCCCAACAGTTTTTTAGATTAATATTAGAAATTTTCACTTTCTTTGGTTTTATAGCAATAATACACATCTTTGTTACGCTTTCTTTATTTCTTTTATTTTTTCTTCTGCGAACTTATCAAACTCTTCAAAACATCTTGTTATATCATATTCATAACCCGTAGGGAAATCAAATGTAATAGGAACATTACCCATCCCATCTAATTCAATTATTAGTATTCCTGTGTGAATAGGAGGAAATGAAAAAATAGCATATCCTTCTTCATCTAGTGCTATTTTTTTATTTATTCTTCTACCTTTATCATCAGAATAAGATTTTACTTCATAAATCATATTATTTAGGAAGAACATTTCTTACTGCAAAAGTGCCACTAATCCAAAGAACGGCAAACCAATGAGCAAATGTACATGTAATTCCAAGCCCAAATAATGTATTAATTGCCCAAATTGTAATCATAGGACAAAAAATTATTGCAATAATAATTCCAATCGCATACCCAACCTTTTCTTCATCTGTCATTTTATTCTCCTTTTTTTGTTTTTTACTTACATTATACAGTTTATATTGAACTATACTCATTATCAATCGCTTTTAACATATCTAAAGCAAGCATTAGACTGTCTTTATTAAAGCAAATATCATCTCCTAACATGAAATTTCTATATCCCATACCCAATAAACAAACAACATCCGTAATATCTGCACATTGAGGTCTAGGACTTTCAACTAAAGAAGTTAATATTCTAGAGGCAACAATGGCAGAAGGATCTTGTTTAATTAATCTTGCTAATGGTTTAATAATCTTTTCAGGTCTATACATTCCTAACTCATTATACATATCTCCTCTTGCTGGCATTAAATGAATTGAGTTTCTATATTTTGAACATATCTTTTCATAAGACTTATTGACCCAATCTATTCCTTTTTGAGACTCAATCTTTAATCTTATATCTGCTAATGGATCAAGTTTAATCAATTCTTCCAAATCTGAATCTTTTTCTACATAAGATAACATATATGTATGAATCCCAACCTTTTTACATGCTTCAATATATTTATAGTCTAAGTCTGTAAAGAAACCTTCAATTTCCAGACTAGGATCAATAATATTAATTGATTCCCCTCCACCAACAACTTTCCTAGGTCCATCTAACATGATTAAAGTATCGCCATCTACTATTTGTACAATATAGGCGCAATCATGTCCATCACCAAACCATGCTTTAACAGGCTTTTTTAAATCAAGTTTAATCTTATGATCTATTTTTATTTCTGCCCAAGGAGGAGTTTTTAATTCACTTGTTGTTTTAGGATTAGACGGATCTAATACAATCTTTTCTCCATTGATTTCATACATACTAATTCCCACTGGAGATTTATAAAATGCTCCATGTGAAATTCTTATTTGTCTACATTTTAAATCTACCCAAACAGTTTTACCATTCATCTTTCGTTTAATAGAACTTAAAATGTTTTCCAATGGTTCTTTTGTAATTGGCATTACTGTATTAAATCTTATTCCTGTAATAATAGGATGATTTGCAACATCTTCAATATAAGGAGCATAAGGAGGAATTGTTGAAATTACCCCCATAGATGATTCAATAGGCTTTTTAACTTCTTTTTTTCTAGAAAAGAACATTGTTATTCCCCTTCTTAATAGAAATATTGAATTTGTTTAATTGAATAAGAAACTGAATCTCCAAAATACCTAAAATTAGGATCTAATTTGTTAGACGATTCCACATAATCGTTGTCTTTATATACATGATCTTCCAGATATTTATCTAATTTTTCTTTAAAAGATTCAGCATCCTCTTTTCTCTTAAATGCTGCAACACTCCAAGAAGTATAATCATCATACTCTCCCGTTTCACCAGAAATCAAATATATGGTTTTTTAATCATGATATTGGATCATAAGTAACTTGATCTGTTGGAAGTATGTAGAGTTTAATTTCATTCGTAGGACCGAAACTTAAAGGACTATCAACAGTCCAACAAATAGAACCTAAAGTAAGAGTTTCCAAAATAGAACCTAAAGTAAGAGTTTCTTTAGTTTTTAATTTTCTACTCTTTAAAAGAGATAGAACATTTTTCTCTACTTGTCCAAATAAGGAAAACTTATATGTTCCATCTTTTGTATAAACTGTAATCATTTGCTCTCCTAAACAAGCTTTTTACTCTTCATGCTCTTATCTTTCTTTGATTTAGTTGATCCAGCTTTTCCAGCTTTTCCAGCATCAATATCATCAATAGAAACAGAAGCTCCATCCATCTTAATAGAACGCATAACTCTGTCTACTCTATCAGGACGATCCTCATGCCTCTTTGAAGAACGCATTTCAAAGTCTTTAAGTTCTCCAACTTCTGATGCAATCATACCAATAAGAACTTCTACAATGTCTCTTGGTTCTTCAATAGTAATAACCTTTTGTTCACCAAAGATTTTAGACCAAAAAGCCTTTGCATGATCCCCTCTAAGGATAACATAAACATTGAACTTTTCGCTAAGTGTCTTATAAATAGACTCTGCACTAATACTCTTTCCTTGAGAATCATCTCCAGTATATTCTTTAATTGCCTCACTTCTTAGACAATCATGAGAATATGTGTCTGTAATGAAGAAGAAAATGGGCTTAACAGCCTTTTCCATCTTACAGTGATGAATATAGTAATAAGCAGCAAGATAATGACTTTCTGCATCATCTCCACCACCACCTTCTGGATAAAGAGCCTTAATATGTTCGTCTAATTTATCTCCAGTATCAAAATCTCTTACTTGTAAAGGATATCTATCACAATAACAATCCCCGAATGCAGTAAAACTAATTGCATAATTGGGAGCATATCTTTCAACTTCTTTACCCAAGAGCGGAAGCTTTTCAAAAATAATAGAAGGCCAACTTGCCATTGAACCAGTTACATCAGTTGCAATAACAATTGGATGTGTACTTTCTGTAACAAGTTCTTTTCCAACAGGAGCTGGAGTTTTACCAATCTTCGATCTGTAATCAACAGAACGAGAAGAACGAGAATCAGCAGATCGTACAGAAGACAAAGGCTCACTTCCAACATAAGCTTCTCTTGCCGATTTATAATCGTAACCAGAAGTGCTTCTATCTGGTGTTCCAGAATCACTACCCCATGAATACATAATTTTTCTCCTTTTTGACTTTATAACCAAACCGAACCAAACCAACCTTTTTATCTCCAAACATTGACATAATATCAAATCTAGACAGGAAGACAAGAACTTTTTTCAAGTGTTTTTATACTTTTTTCACTAAGAAAGTTTCAAGTCTTTTCCACTAGAAGTTCTACCAAAAACCTTCATTCTTAAATCAGATAATGGTTTTACTAGTTTATCAGCAGAATTAGGTCTTTTTAATGGCTCTCTTACAACCATTGCATTAAAAAAATCTCTAATAGGTTCTGGAACACTAGAAGGATATGTCATAGCTCTGAAATTACCTCCAAGAGCATATATCATACTTACTCCTAATCCATAGATATCTGTTTCAGGAATAGGAGGTTTTCCATCTAATTGTTCTGGCGCAGCAAAAGCAGCAGTACACCCTAAAGGTCTTGTCATGCTCTTAGGACGAATTGAAGAAAGTCCATAATCAACTAATACTGCATTATGTTCTTCTGGAACAATTAAAATATTATGAGGCTTAATATCGCCATGAATTACTCCATTAAAATGTAAATAATGAAGAGCATTTAATAATCTCTGAGTAATCCAGCAAACATGTTCAGGGTCAATTCCTTTTGGATAATCCTCTTCTAGAATCTTATATAAATCCTTACCTTTTATAAAGGACATGACCATTACACAACTTCCATCTGGAGCAACAAAATAATCTCTTAATGTAGGCAAAGAGTGATGATGAATTTTCCAAAGAAGTTTTGCTTCTCTTTTTAAAATTTCTTTATCTTCTTTAGATAGATCAATGTTTTGTTTAATACAAGCATATTCACCAAGAAGAGTATGGATGGCTAAGTATGTACGCGCAAAGCCACCTTCTCCTATTTGCTTAATTACTTCATAGTTACCGATCTTAGCCATTTATTATCTCCTTATTCCTAGCTCTTTCAAATATCCATTTTCATAGATAATACCTGCTAATTCTTTAGCTTCTTTTTCATCTCTAGTGAATTCTCTTTCTATCTCTAGTCCATCATTGTAAAAATCTTGTTCTTCTTTAACATATTTTTTTATTGCTTTTTTAAGACATTCTAGAATAACTTGAAAATTAAACCCTTTTTCCAAAGATCCACAATCTTTAATCATATAGACCTTAGAATTAACATCCCCAGCAGAAGAATGATCATAAGGTTCGTTAAACATGTCTGAGCGAATAATATAAACTTCCTTATTTCCATTCTTATCAATAGGTACACCTTCTAAGAATATTCCAAATTCCATTTCTGATTTTTTAAATGGCTTAACAATAATATGATTATGTTCTTCGCTATAATAAACTAATCTTCCAGAAGGATATATTTTCCTCAATTCCCTCATTAATTCTTTATTAATTTCTTTAAGAGTTTTCATTTATTATTCTCCTTTAAATAATCTATCTGCTAATTGTGCTGGTAATTTTGCAGCAATTATAGCATTTGCTGTCTTTTCAATATCATAATAACATCTACGAAGATTGAAGATAATTTCTCCCTTTTCATTAGTTTCAAATAGACCATAACACGACCTACAATCTCCATCTCTAGGCTGGCCAACTGATCCCACATTTACTATAAACTTATCATCTTTGTCAAGAACTAAATTATCTGGCAATTCTTCATATAATCCATTCTTTTTTCCAAACACAAAAGGGCTATGAGTATGCCCAATTACACATATGTTATTAACAATTCTTTCAAGTTCCATTTTTGCTCTTAGTGGAGTCATTATATAATGAAATTCTTCTGGCTCGGAATAAGATCCATGACAAAGAACGATATTTAAGTCAGAAATTGTATGAGTATATGGTAAAGTATGTATTTTTTCAATACATTCTTTTGTTAAATGTTCTTTAGAATATTTTACTCCAGCTTGTGCTTTTGGATTTAACCCATAATATTGTTCAGAGGAAATTATTGCATCTTCATGATTACCCCTTAAGTTAATTTTAGCATATTGAGATACTAATTCAAAACATTCTGATGGATTAGCACAATATCCTGTAACATCGCCTAAGGAGTAAATATCATCTACTCCTTGTTTTGCAATATCTTTTACAACAGATTGCAGGGCAAAAAGATTAGAATGAATATCGGATATAATTGCTATTTTCATATTATCTTCTCTCCAAATATCTTTTCATTATTCATTTTAGCGAATACAATATGCAAAATAAAACTTCCAAATCCAAGACCAAAAGCAAAACCCCACATAATCTCTCCAGTAAGCCCTATGCCAAAAAGCCAATGAAGTAAAGAAGATAATCCTACATATAAAATAAAGTTAGCAAAAAACCCAATTAAGGCTAAATCAAAATTATTTACTTTCATATTGTAAAAATAATTAATCATTTTTATTCCTCTAATTCTAATACAGAATATTCAATATCTTTATCTTCATTACAATCATCTGTTCTATATTTATGTGTTACCTTCCATTTGCCTTTTTTAACCTTAAGTAAAACATCCTTATTATAATCATTCTTGTTAATCTTAACAGGTATTTTATTTTTCTCAACAACACTCATATCTGCTGCCATCCATCTCCACATCTCTAAAGATATTTGACCGACCTTTCTATATTCTTTTAAGAACTTTTCAATTTTTGTAAGATATTGTTTATCGCCATCCTTATCTGTCAATCTATTAGCAAGATAAGCGCATGAAATCACAATTCTATCTCTGTTCTTGTTAGTATAAATTCCGATTCCACCATCTCCCATTTGTCCAAAAGCAATATTGTGCTTAGAGGAATAATGATTCATTAGTCCAATTCTGCCTAAATGAGTATTTAAATTAAATTCCTCACTCCACTTCTCTTTTGGTTCAAAAATTTTCATTTCTTTTTTATCTTTATTTATGTAACAATCACGATTCTTATCATTTTCTATATATGGTTTTCTATCATCAAAGAAATTAACAAATACAAGTTTTCCAGTAGGGACAGTTATATGATAAGAATGTTGCTTTTCCCCATCTTTAAATTTACATGTACAATCCCAAATATCCATTTTTTTCATTGAATAAGAGGGAGAAAGACCTATTGTATTCTCGTCCAATAGAGCATACATCATTCTCTCTCCACATTTAAAACAATAGAATTCGCTACTCCCAATACAAATAGAATCCGTTTCCCTAATTTTCATTTCTTCAAATATTTTTATTGATTCTTTGTGATACTGTATTGACTTGTCTATATCTCCTAATTTAGTCTCAATGTTATTCCTAACACAATCTTTACCATTAGCCTTTGCAATTTCTAATTCTTTAATATAATTTAAATGATAGGTGCTATTGTGATAGGTGCTATTGAATTCAAGATGTCTAAGAATATCCTTTTTTACCCCTTTAATTGCTTCTTTTTCATAAGATTTATCTACATGTCCAAATAAATTAAACTTAAATTTATCTTCTTTTAAGAGATTCATTATCTCTCTATGAGTATAAAGAGGTTTCTTATTAGCCAAAAGAGTTTCTTCTTTAGCATGTACTTCTTTTACGGTTAATTTATCCATTGTCTTTTTCCAGTAATTCTTTCTTTAATTCAAGATATTTCTTTGTATAAGTAAAATAAGCTGGAACTTGGGTTTCTCTATGATCCCAACCAAAACATCTCCTTGAAGTTCCTATAACTGGAGGAGCCTGAATACGTTTAGCCACAGATAATCCTGCGTAATTCCCCCACCACCTTTCAAGATCGTCTATAAAATCCTTATTCGTTTTAAATAAGTCTCTTATATTGCCATCATATTCAATTTCCTGTTCTAGTAATCCATCACTATAAAGCTTCAAGATATCCTCTGGAGTAAATCTGTTCCATCTTTCTACCCAAGAAGCAAATAGTTTATCATGGTAAGGGTATATAATTGGATCTCCAAGACCCTTAGTTACATCTTGATTAGCACTAAGTTCTGCCGAAGGCTTAACTTCAATACTTGCTTTAGGAATTAATGCATAACCAGCCCCTTTATTTATATATTTTGCCAATTCATAAACTTGTCCCTTCCATAAATCAGCAATAGGAGCCAAGAAACCCGATAAATCTCCATAAAGAGTACTATAACCTACAGTTAATTCAGATTTATTGGCATTACAAGTAAATACTCCACCAAAAGAAGCAGCACAAGCAGCCAATATCCTAGAAGACCTATCTCTTGCTTGTACATTTTCAATAGCAAATTGAGTTAAATCTAATCCAACTTTCTTTAACTGTTTCTTAGTTAAATCTACACTTTCTTGAATAGGAATTACTTTGTATGGACAACCAATATTTTCTGCAAGTTTAGCAGCAGCATCCTTGGTTAACATGCTATTAAAAGAACTTGGCATATTAACTAAAAGAATATTCTCTGGAGTAAGAATTTTTGACATTATTGCTGAAACTACAGACGAATCAATACCACCAGAAGCCCCAATTACAACTTTCTTAATTCCCATTTGATTCATGAATTCTTTAGTTGCATAAAGAGTGGCATCATAAACCATCTTAATATCTTCTTCATCGTCATAACCCTTATTGCCAAAGTCTGTATCTAAGTCTAATTCTAAAGTCTCACAACCTTCTTGAAAAGGCTTAAATGGGTTAATCTGATTTCCACTCTTATCATAGATACAAGAATTTCCATCAAATGCGTAAATAGTTTTTCCGTTATTCTGTACTCCAACATTATTAATATAAACAATTGGCTTTCTGAATTTCTTTGCTAATCCACCAAATGTTCTATTTCTCTTATTATTCTTTCCTTGAGTATAAGGAGAACAAGAGATGTTAATAATACAAGATGCTAAATTGTTTGTTGTATATAGAATATTAAACATAGGCGAAATAGTATAGTCTTTTTCCCAAAGGTCCTCGCAAATAGCAATTCCAATTTCCTTTTCGTTTAGGTTAAAATGACTATTTTCTGCCATGATATCATATATATCAAAATTATTATATGAGGTAGCTGCTTTAGAAAGCATTTTATCAAGAGTTAATTTTCTATTATCATAAAAATGTCTATTGTCATCAAATTCACGATAATTAGGCTGCAAAGTTTTAACCGCTTTTGTTACAAGAACTTGATTTTTGAAAACAAAACAAGTATTTTGCTTTCTTACTCTTCCATCTTCATTCTTTTTATCTTTAATAACATCTATACTGCCGATAACCACAGTAATTCCATCAGAAGCCCTTCTTACTTCATCTAAGCAATCCATACATTCATTAAGAAAGGATTCTCTTTCCCATATATCTCCTAGCATATATCCACTCAATACAAGCTCTGAAAAAACGATTATTTCTGCATTATTAGTCTTTGCCTTTTCTATAAAAGAAAGAACTTTTTGCAAATTGGCTTGAGGATTTGCAGGGATGACATTAAGTTGAGCAAGGCAAATTCTGATTTTATTAGGCATACTATTTTCTCTTAGTTATCTTAGTTAGATTCAAGAACTACATGGTTATGAGTTTTTTCTTGATTACTATTATGTGTTTCTAATTCCCCACAATACTTACATCTAGAGGTAAAAACCATTTGATCTTAAAATTCTTGCTTTTCAATAACTTCAAAAACATGGAAACATTCAGAATTCTTGCCACAAATCTTACAGACTTGATATCCATCTTTAATTTCAGTCCAAGAATGATTACATGAAGGAATATTAACATATACTTTTTTGCCACATTGCTTACAAATTTGATATTGTTTATCGTTTTCACAATGAACATCGCCAAATTCATGAATACATCTACTGCTAAAAAGCCCAAAAAGCCCAACTAATCCTACAAGACCCCAAAGGCCAAATAGAAAATCATTATTAGTAACTTCTGTCATTATTATTCTCCTTATTTAAGCGTTTGAAGATAGAATACCACGATTGCTTTGATACGTCAAGAAATTTTTTAAAAATTATTTCACTGTATTTTTTGAGAGAAATAGTGTTTAATTCTTTTAAAGAACCTTCTAATATTATTTTCTTGAACTTGATTAATTATAATATCTTTAGATGGTTTTAAATTTCTTTGGCGATTTATTTCAGAGAATAATGCTTTTTTATGTTCTTCCCATCTTTTATCTTCCTCTTCTTGCCATTGCTTTAAGCTTCTTCCTCTACATCCACATATACAACGACCACCGCCGAAGGCAATATTTCCTTTTTCATCTTTGCCTCCATATCCAATTTCGCATTTTTCATGTTCTCCACGCTCACAAGCAGCACAACTATGAACTACCCCTAGCCTAAAGGCATAGGGGTTTCTATGTTTAAAGCCTTACCTACGCTTGGATTCATATTCAAGCCATTTTCAACCGTAAGATTGAAAATGTTTTTGGCTGCGTTAATGTCGGCATTAGCTTTATGATTACAGTAACAACA
>Ga0316230_1002629_pt1 | contig 15261 bp, 15 predicted proteins | sample TBH18025metaG_FD_206004 | JGI IMG/M metagenome (GOLD analysis project Ga0316230, IMG submission 206004) | Freshwater microbial communities from Trout Bog Lake, Wisconsin, USA - TBH18025 | ecosystem: Environmental > Aquatic > Freshwater > Lake > Hypolimnion/Profundal zone | place: USA: Wisconsin...
ATTTTCCAATACTGTCATCTGTTACTTGTCTACACCCAACACAAGACAATAATGTTAATCTTGTTAATTTTTTGACGCTGTCATCTGATACATGAACACAGAAATTACACTTTAAAATAGTAAGATTTGTTAATTTTTGAATACTTTTATCAGTGATATTATCAGAACAATAACATTGGAGTTCTGTGAGATGCGTTAAATTTATTAAACCTTCATCTGTTATACCAGTGTCGCCACATGTGAGATATTTGAGATTTGTAAGATGTTTAATACCTTCGTCTGTAATTTTGATACATCTAAAACAATACAATGTTGTTAAATTTGTTAAATTCTTTATGATGTCGTTTGTTAAGTGTGTGTTGTAAGAGCAATCTAATGTTGTTAGTGTAGTTAGTTTTTTTAAACAATCATTTTGCATATGGTTGTAATTACATTTAAATACTTTTAAGTTTGTTAGTTTATTGATTGTGTCATCTGGTAAGTCAGATGTGTGGCTATTATATTGTAGTCTTTCAATGTTATGCCAAAAGTTGGTGTCACATGCAAGGGTAATATTTAATATATCCTCATACTTTGTAAGATATATGTTGATTTCTACTATAATGTCACTACACAGGTTAATGAACTTCATTAGTATGGTGTAGTATGTTACAATATATTACAGCGTGTTACAATATGTTACAATTTCATTTTTTATAAAATAACTCTATGTTGTCGTTGTAGCATCCTCATTGTAGTGTCCTCATTGTAGCGTCCTCATTTTTTTATAAGATAGGTTCACATCATCATCATCGCATATAAACCCCTCCAGATTTATTAGGTTTTTAATACCAACACTTGTAATGTTTTTACAACCTTTACATTCTAAACTCCACAAATTTACTAAGTTTTTAATACCATCATCTGTAATATTTTGACATTCTGAACAATTTAATGATGTGAGAGATGTTAAATGTTGAATACTTTTGTTTGTTATTTGTTCACATTTACAACATATCAAAAAATTTAACTTTATTAATTTTTCAATGCTGTTGTCTGTTATTTGATTACAACCATGGCAATTTAAATACCTCAAACTTGTCAAATGTTGAATACTTTTGTCTGATATGTTAGAACAATAACAACACACTAAACATGTTAAGTTTGTTAATTTTTCAATACTTTCGTCTGTTATTTGATCACACAATTTACATTGTAAGGTTGCCAAGTTTGTTAATTTTTTAATGCCTCTATCTGTTATTTGGTCACACATACTGCATTGTAATGTTGTTAAGTTTGTTAGTTTCTCGATACTTTTATCTGTTAGTTGTTGGCATGCAAAATGTCTTAATGATGTTAGTTTTGTTAATTTCTCAATACATTTGTCTGTTATGTTATCACAATGGGAACAGTCAAGAATGGTTAAATTTGTTAATTTTTCAATAATTTCATCTGTAATTTTATTACAACCCACACAATTGAGTTCTGTAAGGTTTGTTAAATTCATTAAACTTTTGTGGCTGGTGATGGTATCGTTAAAACTTAAACTTTTGAGATTTACCAAATTTTTAATACAATCAATTGTTACATATGTACCACTACAATTCAAACTTGTAAGATTTGTAAGGATTTGAATGCTTTCGTTTGTTATGTTGTGGCATTTATAACAATTTAATGTTGTTAGTGCAGTTAGTTTCTCAATAGTTTCATCTGTTATATGTGTATTAAACCAACAATCAAGGGTTGTTAATGTGGTTAATCTTCCTAAACATTCATTTGGCATATCTCCAAAATCACAATTCAATGCCATCAGGTTGGTTAATTTTGTAATTATGGTGTGAGGTATTTGACTATCACATTGTAATCTCTCAATGTTATGCCAAATGTTGGGATTACATGCAATGGTGATGTTTAGTATATCCTCATACTTTGTAAGATATATGTTGATTTCTACTATAATGTCACTACACAGGTTAATAAACTTCATTAGTGTGGTGTAGGATGGTGTAATATACTACGTTATGTTACAATATGTTACAATATGTTACAATATGTTACAATTTCATTTTTTTATAAACAAATTCATCTACACTATTTACTCAATCTTCTCTATCTACTCTATTCACCTTGGTAGATTTTTCCAATTCAACGTTTCTACGTTTGTCATCTTTTTAATGGTATCCATTGTTATTTTTTCACCAATGTCACATTCTAATTTTTTTAGATTTATCAAACATTTGATACCAACATCTGTAATCTTATCCAAATTATCAAAATAATCTACATCTTGGTGGTTCTCTTTATGGTATTCCTTTGTATATGATTGTCCTGACACAGGTCTAAATGTGTTAGTGTCTATTAAACGTCCATAATACCACTCTGACCCATTTTGAACATTTCTCTTTTTTGCAGATGTGATGTCGTCATATCCATAATAAGAGTATAATCCATAATGAATGATAACTCCAAAGCTCATTGTGTTATACTTTTTGTAATATTTTATATTTTCATTTTTCGACACGAAAATGTATCTGTAGTTGGTGTGATTATCTAATCTCTATAAAAAATAATCATCTTTTTATTTATTTCTTTAGCATATCTTATCATACTCCATGTGAGTGAATGCAACACATATGTATTCTCAAATGGACAAAATAGCATAATGTCTGCACATTTGACTATCCTTTTATTTCTATCAATATATGGAAGTGGTTTGTATATATTTTTAGATTCATTGTAACATCTTAACATGTTAAGGGTTGGTGGGTGAATGTGTATGTTAATATGTAATTGTCGACATAACTCGTGACAATATGTATCTGCACCTACACTATCGCCATGATGAACATTAACCTGGGAATAATTGTTTTGTATTTCTGTTAATTTATGGAACAGTTCATCCTTTTGCTTGTTTCATCACGAGAACCTATAAAACCTATGTTAATTGAATGATGTAATTGGTTACTCATTTGGTTGATACAATAATATGTTAATATATCAACCCTAACCACACACATCAACCCCATAAAAAATTGAAATTCCTTCATATAAATAATACTATAAAATGGGTTGCACTTGCAATATGGATCAGGAGAAGATTAACACACTTGGTGGATTGGGTGCAGTAGTTGTATTTGCTTTGTGTTTGATAATCCCATTTGCAATTGTACCATTCGAGAAGATACAACATAGTCCATTAATGATAATTCTTCCTATTATTGCCATCATTTTTGGTTCCATTAGTGGAGCACTTGTTACATATGTGTTAATGAGATACACACGAAGAGATTCATATGAATCTATTTGATACCACATGTATGTTTTTTTATTTGCTAAATATATAATGAGTAACAACAGACAATATGAAACATTTGTGTTATCATCTCATGGTGGTGGTCTTGGAATAAATCCCAGAAGACGTGATAAATTTATGTTACCAATTAATTTTAGGATTATTATGAGATGTACTCCTGGACCCGTGCAATGTACAGGATATGATACACTTGCATATTTATTTTTTGTGTCAGATGAAAGTTTAGATCATGCATCAATTGATAAATTAAAAACAGTAGATCGATTAATGACAGCAATGGATACATCATATATGTGTGTTGCACTGGGTAATACGGAACCATTTAGGTGGGTTCCTGAATTAATTATTGAAAATGAGGATTTGACATTCACATCAGGTCTTATGAGAAATCCCATTAGTTTTAACAAAATTAATATCATGCCAAGATGGTCATCAGATCGTAGAAGATATATTGAAAAGGGTGATATAGAAAAAATCACAGATTTAAGTTCTAAAATATACATGGCAATGGAAAAAAGAAGAATGTTAGACGATACCAGAGACAATTTACTCAATCGGTTGATTCGTCCAGGGTACTTCACAGATATATCACAAACAAAATATATTGTATTACCTGATGTAAATGGATCAGATGATGATCCACACTTTTACAGTATAACAAACTTGTTAGAAAAAAAAAATAGGTATCACCAATTACATCCAAAACATTCTGATGTAAATACACTGTATTTATCTGATGTTGTTTATTTTTTAAGGCGTACATTTCCAACACATGTACATATAACATTGTTTGTCAATGCATGCACAAGTGATGCAGCAGATGTTCCCATGTTAACCATTAATGAATACGAACGACTAACACAACAAGAAAGGACACAACAAGAAAGAACACAACAAAAATGGTTGTGATGTGAAAGTGCATCAAAAACATGTTATTTTCTAAAAAAAACTTACTCAACCATTCTGCACATCTTACCATCAACATCATCACACTCATCCATTTCGACAATCTTCCTTTTCAACTTGCTACATCCTCTGTAAAGAGCAACATCCAGTCCCAAAACATAGTACAACTCATTTGGTGGGTACCCATACCACACTCGAGGAGGTGGTATTTGATTGTCTATTTTATGTAACTCCATGCATGCATAAAGGAGATTGTTGGTCTCCCTTCTGATGTATGGATACATTTTTAGGTACTCATTCACCTTTATCTTGCAGGTCTCCATATCGTAATACATTGGAGCTTCCATGTTGGATAGGTTGTGATGACATAATGTAGTAGTTGGTGGTATCACCACACAATATGATGTATTTTTCAATTTTTTAGAATGTGACTGGTTGTATGAATATTATCATTTTAATGAAAATAAATCACTACAAACTTGTTACTTATCACATACTAAGTTATCCATTTTTAAATATTTCATTTTGTCTTCAACACTTAATGGTAATGACATTATGAATGTTAATCCCTCACGCTTAAGACTACATTCTTCCTTTTTTAATTCACATTCATTATTACTTACTTGTTTTTTTAAATCATATTCTAATGTGAACAATGTTTCATCAAATCAATATGTTTGTCGTACGCACGCATTTTTAATTCCTGATCTTCCATACCCATAACTACTCCAATACTTTCATTAATCACTTTATTTTCTAATTCACTGGTGAATAGATTGTGTTGTTCAATTTCAGTGTCACAATTTATTTCTTCATTAAAGTTATCAAATTCAATTATTAAACTTTCATCTAATGCATATATTTCATCTTTTGATTTACTCTTTATTGTTATATCAACATTATGTTTTGGATATTTTTCTTTTAATATTTTATGGAATTCTCTTTCCGTTGATTCTCCATGTATTACCTTTATTCTCACAATGTAAAAATTACTTTTATAATTATCTCGGAGTTCCTGTATTCGTTTGTATATATTTTCACTATATCCAAACTTAATAAGTACTCTATTTAGTCCAGTTTGATCTACAAGGGTTGTAATCATTCCATATAACACGTGTTTCTTACTGTATTTAGATAACACAATTGACATACCTTCTTTTATTAATTGTTTTACATAACATGATACGTGTTCATCATCATATGACATTCCTGGTGATTTATCAATTAAAGATTCAATAAAATCATGATTTATATTCATATTTTTTGTTTCGTTTGATGATTTTGGTACATCTGATAATGTAATCTGTTCATTGGTTATTATGAGTTTTCCTCGTCTTCTCATTCGTACTAACATTTTACTTACATCTTTCTTAAATTTTTTTGAAAATTCACTATTTGATGACATCACAATGTCGTACATAGATTCTTCTGATATGAATTCTTTTACCACATATCCTCCATATTTGTTCTTTTTAAATCCATAATGTGTTATCATGTTTTTATTATCACGATATTTTTGATCTTCATCAGTTAAATTCAACAATTTTATTACATGTTGTATGTCAAATAATGGAACATCAATTGTACCATATATTATTACATATTTATTTTCATATTTTATTTTTCCTTGGGGCAAACAATCAGTGCGAATATACTGATTATATGTCCCATTTATTTTATCTATTATTATTTTAATTAGTTTGTTTTTATCTACACTTTTTGTATTGCAATCATGTTCTCTACTTATTAATCTCCAGCGGGTTTCATATCGTGAAATTCCCAACATTGGATGATTTTCATCATATTTATTGTAACTATTAATTTCCATATCAAGCATCTCTTCGATTGCATTGATATTATCACTATTAACTAATTCATTTTCCTCATCAACATTTGTATCATCACATGTTTCATTATTTTTTATTGCATCAATATCATCGTCACTATCTGATTCATTCTCTTCAACTATGCTATTATCATCTCCATTGTCTGATCCATTGTTCTCAATAATGTTGTGTGGATAACTTGTGTGCACTGTGATGACATTATTTCTTCTATCTGTCATTATTTCGTCATTATGTGTTTCTGAATATTTTGTTCGTTCCTTTATCTTTTCAAGACAATCTCTTATTTGTTTTTGTATGACAGGTATGTCTTTTGAAAAGTTACTATTGGATGATAATATAATAGAATACATTGCTTTTTCTGGTATGAGTTCTTTTATTATGTATCCTCCATGAGAATTTTTCTTAACATTGTAATGAGTTATCTTGTTCTTATTCAATTGGTATTTTTTATCTTCTGCTTCAAGTTCCAATAAATTTATCATGTGATGTATATCAAATAATGGATTTTCATATGTACCATAAATTACAATGTTTTTGGTTTTATAAATTATTTTTTCTAAAATGACACATTCAGAAATTTGATTTCTCTTTTTGTCATCCTTTATTTTTTCCATTATTATTTTAATTAATTTATCTTTATTTATACTTTGCATATTGCAGCAATATTCAGTACTTCTTAATTTCCATTTTGTACCATCACGTGATATTCCCAACATTGGATTTCTTTCAGTGTATTTACTGTAACATGATATTTCATTATCAAGCATATCTTCAACTGCACATAAATCATCATGGTTGGTTAGCTCGCGCGTTGAACTATCATGCACTGTATTATCTTCATCATCTGGTGTATCTGGTAGGGAATTATGTGATGAATTACTTTCTTCATCCACTGGTTCTTCCAATGTCGATTCGCAATCAGATTGTTCATTCATCATTTCACAAACAACATGGTAAAGTTCTTTGAATTTTTCACTATCTTTTTTACATATTATTTTGCTTTTGTGTTTTTTAAAGAACTCTGTAAATTCTTCTATTTTTCCACACATTGCATCATCGCTTATCTCCTTCGTAATGTTCTCCCATTCTTTATGTAACCCTGCTGGAATGTATTTACTATCAACATTTAACTTACTCACAAAGGCTTTAAGGGCTTTCATTTTTAATAATAATACATTATACATGTTAGATTATCAATTTTTTCTGCAATGATAACAATATAAAAAAATTGATATGTTCATACAAATGTCACATATGGTATGTGTGGTATGTTGTCATCCAAATCTTCACATTCTCCCATTTTTATCATATCTAACATAATATCAAACATTACAAACATATTACCCATGTCTCTGTTCATTTCTGTTGTGAGTTTTTTTATTCTGTTGAGTTGAAATGGTACTGCATCATTTTGATTGTTATTCTTCAACTTCATAACATTATATTGTGCCATATGTAACTTTATAACTTTATACATCTCACTCACCATCACACATGAACTCCTATAAAATTTTTCATAACAAACTTCTTTTATTTTCTCATACAGTTTCTGTTTATCGTGTATAATGTGATCGAGTTTAGTAAAATCTGATTCATCAATTAATACATTTTTAATATGTGAGTATGTCTTATTTTTACCTATGAGTTCCTCTATCTTCTCATAAAGTATTTTTGTAATGGAACATATTATGTATCCTTCAATTAGACTTGCACGTATAATTTTATTCAATGGTGGATTAGATATGTGTGATACATCTTTATACGACGCATTTTTATACGACACATTTTTACAAACTCCATAAGAAGAAATACTAACACGTGGTATTTCTTCATCTATCAACACGTTACATATATTTGTTATGCTCTTGGTTACCATTTTTTGTTCATCAAGAGTGTTACACGGTAATGATATAATTTTCTCTATGATATTATTTGCCTCACTACGACTAACAAAACTAAGTGACATGTCTGTCATCATTCTCGTGGTGGTTGATGTACCTCTAATAAGTTGTTGTAAGCGATCCATTATTATATTTATTATACTCGTTGCTGTTGAAAACATTGTATTGAATTGTTTTAGGTTACATTTTGTAATGTATATATCTTTCATGATAGTTATGGGTACATTGTACTTATTGGAATGTTCATTGTAGTATTCATTGTAATATTCATTGCAACATTCATTAAACTCATTTGGATTTATACATGTCTTTTTAACCTGTGTAATACCCATTAATTTACCTATAATGTAGGATGTCTCCCTTAACTCATTAATTGATGTACCATTGGATGAACTCGACACATGCATAATACGTGCAACATCACATATGTCAATGTGACTGTATTTTTTAATGTAGTGTAAAATAAACACATCATTTATCATATCATTCATGGTTGCCATAGTTGCCATAGTTGCCATGGTTGTTATTTGTATTATCTAAATGCAAGATTAAATTTCATTTTTTATAAATGTCATTGCAATAAACTAACTCTTCACTCGACCATCATAAACAACAAGTCAATTGATGGATTAAACCCCTTTACTTCATTCTCAAAATCCATTATAATATCCTGTGAATTCCTTGTGTAGAAATACAATATTTTTGTCATGTTAGGTAACAATGCTGCATAATCTAAATCACTCTCAAAGTCACATGCAAAATCCGTTAATTGTGGTAATTGTGATATCCCATCATATGTGATATGTTCGCATTCAGCACATGATAATTGTGTTAATTGTTTTAATTTTACTATACTATTATTAGTAACGTTGCAACAACTATCACATGATAATCCTGTTAATTTTGTAAGCTTGGATATACTCCTGTCTGTAACACCACTTCTATGATAACCAGAACAATTTAATACTGTTAAGTTTGTTAAATTCTCAATAGATGCATCTGTAATTTTATTACAATTTTCACAACTTAATTGTGTTAGGTTTGTTAAACCTTCTATACATTCATCATTTATTCTGTAACAACCATTACAAAACAGATGTGTCAATGATGTTAATTGCTTTAAACATCTCAAATCTTCCACTCTAATGAGTTGACTATAACAGAAATCAATGTATGTCAAATTTATTAATTTTTCAATGCCACTCACATTATTACACCATCTACAATCAAGCCAAGTTAAAGAAGTTAATTTACTTATGTCTCCTATGTTTTTATTACCATAACAATTTAAATGGGTTAAGTTTGGAAATATGCCCAGGTTAACATAATTTATGTGGGGTTCGTGATATTCATCATAACAATCAATTAGTTTTATATTACATGTTAAATTGTATGTACATGATGGACATGCATCCATAATACACTTAATTGTAGTATATTGTCGAATGTATCTATTGATTTCACATACAACATCTCCACCTATTTGAGTGAATTTCATTTAATTTACATTGAATATTAGTAATTTTCATTTTTTTTATATATTTGAGATACTATGTAAAATTGATTTTTAAATAGATTAATAATATATCATAATCACAATGAAACCCCACATCACCTATAATAACCTCAGCCACATAGAAGAGATGATTGATGCAACCATACTACGCTATATCAAATATTCTAAGAATATCCCAATGTTTGATATTATGTTAAGATATCACACATGGAAATTAGGACAATCCAAAGATACATATCAAACATCATGTGATGATGAAATTATGTTACTTGCACGCCTGAGAACTGAAATAAAACGACAATCTCATGGCATGTGGTTCTTTGGTGGATGTTATCCCAAAGCATGCATATGTTACATGGGTAAGCAGTTAATGATTTATGGTACAATGAATGAACCATTATTTGATATCCACCAAGTTATTAAATTATTCGACCTTGGTGATGAGGGAGAAGCTAAAATGTACAATGAAAATGAATGGATGGTGATATATAAAGATTTTAAAAGAGATGTTAATAATGAACCACTTGTAAAAAAATTCATATCAGAACCAAACACATATGGTGGATTTAGATATGGATATATTATTAGAGAATTCATAACAGAGGAAAATATGTATTCACTTGTGGAATTGGCGAGACAGGCGGGATGCAAGCATTTGGGAGATTTCAAAAGGGATGTTGGCGTTATTATGGGACAACACCACGGGTGAAAAAATTGTTTTTTCTTTAATTTGTATAATATATCATAATCATGGCTGGCATTGTTAGAGGTTTTGACTTTAAGTCACATTTTGATGATGGAAAATTTGATGCCATTGAGAAGTGGCTTAGAACTTTAGCATCATTTCAACTATTTCACAATGATTTTGTTACACTCATGTCTGTAATAAAAAGTACTACAAATCATAACCACATATTTAGATCCATTATCAATAGATACGATATGGCATTTAATGATGAGTTTGAAAAGATAGTGTATTTTGATATGATAATGTAACTTGGTTGTGATAGTGTAACCTGGTTGATATGATAGTGTAACTTGGTTGATATGATAATGTAACTTGGTTGATATGATAGTGTAACTCAGTCATATTTGTGTAACCATACCAACTTTTATTAATAATTCATATTTATTATTTTCATGATTAAATCCATTCAGAAAATATGTTTTGCAATATGCATCATGATTTGGTTCTTTTTCACATATCACATTTATAAAAATAATTGATGGTGTGTGGGTTGATGGTGTGTGGGTTGATGGTGTATGAGTTGATGGTGTATGGGTTGATGGTGTGTGAGTTACACCATCACATTGAGTTAATATAGTGGTATACTCCATAAACTTAATTATGAATTCATAGATTGTACCATCTCGCATTTTCTCCTCAATAAAGGTATTAAGTGTTTTATCACATGGAGTATTTTGTATAAATTTAGCATTTGGTAAATTAGCAATAACAAAAGACTTAAAATCAGAGTTTTTAATATTTCTGTTATATATGATGTCATCATCAATCTTTATGTAATATTGTTTTGGTATGCGTGTTGTCTCACTTATCATAATAATAATTTTTTTATTCTTGGTGTAGTTATTTTTACGCATTTCATCTATCTGGTCATTAATTATACATATCATATGTGTGTCAATTATTTTTTTGATGTTGTTTGTTTGTTTTTGTATGTTGTTTAAGTGCTTATCCAAAACATTTCCAACATATTTATTTAGGATATTCTCAACTTTGTCTTTCATGTATTTGTGAATACGTTTATGAATACTTGGTTGTGTACATTTTATGTTATCAATAAGTGGTTCATCCATGGACATTATATTATATATCATCAATATCAAATCCCACATTAAAAAATTGATAATATAACATTCTGATATTATATAATCAAATGGATTACTCTAACACTGGTAATAGGTGGACTCAGGAAGAGGAGGAGCATATGTTACATCTCTATATTGATAGAGAATTCGATGTTGTCAAAATTGCTAAGAAACACCATAGAACTCCAAGGGCGATAGCTTTAAGGCTGGTTAAGTGTTGTGTAATATCACATGAATCCGAGGCACGTGGATACCAATGTGACAATGGATTTCAACTACATGGTGGAAATGTATCACCAACATATCATCATATTCCAAAAAACAACAACTATTTTACTGACATTAATGAACCAACCGATGCACCCCAATTGGCAACAAATTCAGGTAAAAATTGGACTCAAACAGAAGAAGAACAACTACTCCATCTGTATTACAATAAAAAATTAAGTATCATGGAAATTGCTAAACAACATCGAAGAACTCCAAAGGCAATTACCATGAGATTGGCTGAACATGGTATATTAGTGAATGAACCAAGAAAAGATGATGATGATGAAAATTACACATTTACCATCAATAAAAAACATTTCCATTCTAATATGTCTCAACTATTTAGAATGGCTAAATCAGTTGCTAAGTCAATGTGTAATTAACACTATTTACAATGTGTTAAATTTTGGATTTCCATCAAATTTTAGTTGATTACAACTTCACATATTTGCTTTATTATTATATAATGGAAAACCAAATAATTATTATTTTTGTGTTTTTGTGCTGTTTATGTATATCATGTTCTTCTATATTACTTTACCTAAGTGCTTCTACAAACATCAGTACCCCAACATCCCCATCACCAAATTATCAAATACTTGTTGCGACATCAGAACAGACATCAATATCTCCATTGACTTCCTGGATTGGTAAGGTAGTCATTTGTAATAACAATTGTACTCTGGTAATAACACTACCGACTAATGGAAGTATTGTTGCAGATTCATCCTTTGTTTTTTTGAGATATGGAATAGGAGAAGTTGTTATCAATGCTGGAACAACTGCAATCACTTTAGGTGTTGGTCAATTTGGTATGGCACTTGCAAGATCTGGTAAAACATGGGTTTTATTTGGAAATCCTAATCAATTAACAACAATCAATTCACCTAATCATATGGTGATATCAACATCTCTTATTGTAACATCCAATATAGTTGATGCCCTTGTGGTATGCGAAAACACTACAAATGATATATCAATAACTCTTCCAGGTGATAATAATATAAATTCAATAACTCTCGTACCTGTTGGTTCATCTATGCTCTTTTTAAGAAGTGGTACAGGTAATGTCCAATTTGTAAGTGATGGCATAAGTACTGTTCAAAATGTACTTCAAACTCCTGATCCAACTGGAAGTTACATAGGAATGGGTCTCTTTGCTGTGGCTACAAGAACTGCAAGTAATGTGTGGAAAATATTAGGTTCATTAACACAAACTCCCTCACGAGATACAACATATTTATCCCTCATCGCTGCATCATCTCCTCATCCACCATTACTTCCAACAGTAACACCTTTCACAACCATGGTGCAATCAATCCCATCTACCATTCTTGTCACATCAATTATATTGTTGTCATTTATGATAGGTACATGGATACAATGTGACAATACTGCAGACATTGTGATAACTCTTCCAGCAGATTCAAATCGTGCATTATCTACTCCCATACAGGTTGGCACTATTGTAATATTTTCACGCGTCAATACTGGAAATGTATCATTTAGAGACGATGGAACAAGTTTTGTCACAAGTACAAATGGGTTTAACATAGGTATTAATGGAAGCGTCGTCGCTGTAAAAGGAATAAATAATGCATGGGTACTTAGTGGTGGATAAAATACAACATAAAATGGTTATCACACAAAAAATATATCACATAAAAAATAATCACCTTGAACCATATTACACTCGATCTCCACTTTGTTCTTCATCACTGTAGTTTAGACAAGTAAAAACGTAATACTCATTGTTTGGTAACTTTATAGTTTTGTCTTCTCCATTGTAGTTATTTATTATTCCATCTACATATTCATCTAAAGTTTCATCATCTATGTGACCTTTATACACTGCCCTGTAATATTCAATGTTAAATACATTTCTGCATTCCATCATTATCTCTTTACATCTCGTTATATATGCATCAACGTCTCCAGTTACATGGTAATTGTCTGTAGAATTACTATGTTCATGTATCAGAAATAATGCCATTTTATTATAATTATTCAAATATATCAAATATCAATTTTTTTGATATATTTGTAGAACAGATATGTAAAATGTTTATGGGGTTGGGGTGGGAGTTGGTGTTGGCGTAGTCGGTGGTGGTGCATAGTAATATCTAACAACTCCATAGTTCTTTGCATTCCCAGGCAAAAGCCCCACTGGATTTCCAGGTGATGCAGGTGCTATGGTGTATGCAGCAGTTAAATCATTTTGTACTAACTGTAATTGTCCAGTTATTGGCGTGTAATAATGTAATGTTATATTATTTGCACCCAATGCAACTAAATTTATTACAGATGGTGTTACTGGTGCAGGTGTTGGTGGAACACCAGTTAAACATCCAAGCGGTCTCACTCCTGCATTATTTTTAATATTAAATTGCCATGCGGGTGATGTAGATAATGGTGTACGCACACCAATGTATAATTGAGAAAATATTGTAAAAACATTTGGTTTTGTATATATACTACTTGCAACACTCGTAATACCTGTGGTACCTAATAATGGATAACCATCAACTGTTATGTATACTGTTGTCCCATCTGGTATAGGTGTCGTTGTTGAAAAAATTACTGGATTTTGTAAATATGGTGATGGAGTAGGTGTTGGTGATGGTGTAGGTGATGGAGTTGGTGTAGGTGTTTTAGGAGTTGGTGATGGAGTTGGTGTAGGTGTTTTAGGAGTTGGAGTAGGCGATGGTGTATATGGTGTTGGTGTCTTAGGAGTTGGAGTAGGCGATGGTGTATATGGTGTTGGTGTTGGTGTTTTAGGAGTTGGTGATGGAGTTGGTGTAGGTGTTTTAGGAGTTGGAGTAGGCGATGGTGTATATGGTGTTGGTGTCTTAGGTGTTGGAGTAGGCGATGGTGTATATGGTGTTGGTGTTGGTGATGGAGTATATGGTGTTGGAGTTGGTGATGGAGTATATGGTGTTGGAGTTGGTGTAATTGGTGGTGCATAATAATATCTAACAACACCATAATTACTTGCATTTCCAACTATGAGACCTACTGGATTTCCTGGTGATGCAGGAGCCACGGTGTATCCAGGGAGTGAATAAACTGGTGTTAAACTTTCTTGCAACAATTGTAGTTGTCCATTTGCAGGTGTATAATAATTCAAAAATACGTTGTTTGAATATGATATAACTAAATTTGTTGGTATTGTTGGTGTTGGTGTGGTGTTGTTTGCACAACCCATAAATTGCTGCATTGCTGCATTTTTAATATGAAATTTCCATGCAGGTAATGTGGATGCAGGTGTGTTTACATTTACATATGATTCAAAACTTATAGTAAGCACTGTTGGGGCAGCATATGTACTGCTTGCAACATACATTGTATTTGAATTACTTATTACTGGATACCCGTCAATTGTCATGTATATTGCAGTGTTCATGGGTATGATAGTTGTTGTAGAAAAATTTATTGGATTTTGTAAATATGGTGATGGTGTTGGAGTTGGTGATGGTGTATATGGTGTTGGAGTTGGTGATGGTGTATATGGTGTTGGAGTTGGTGATGGTGTATATGGTGTTGGAGTTGGTGATGGTGTATATGATGGTGTACTGGTTCCAAACGTGTCACTTGATGGTCGTGCAGTGTATCCAGGTGTTCCCCCTGGTGGTGATGGAGTATATCCAGTCGTCTCTCCTAATGGAGTATATCCAGATGTTTCTCCTGATGGTGATGGAG
>Ga0316230_1002648_pt1 | contig 15168 bp, 15 predicted proteins | sample TBH18025metaG_FD_206004 | JGI IMG/M metagenome (GOLD analysis project Ga0316230, IMG submission 206004) | Freshwater microbial communities from Trout Bog Lake, Wisconsin, USA - TBH18025 | ecosystem: Environmental > Aquatic > Freshwater > Lake > Hypolimnion/Profundal zone | place: USA: Wisconsin...
GCTCCCGGTTGAGCAGGGGCCGGCCGGGTGAATGGTAATCTAGTACCCGCTGCTCAGAGGTTTTGACGGTTTGCGCCATGGTGCGCTGTCCTAATGGCACTCAGATAGACCGCTTTGGATGGAAGGCGTCGATCTGCTTCCGCTGGGCAAGCGAAATAAGTGAGCGTTCCACCGATGGCTTAGGTTGGCTGGAAGCGGATTGGCGGGTTCGGGGGCGCAGCGCTGAAACGCCGACACCGGATCTGGCTGGACGCCTCGACAGCTATCGACTTTAGGCGGTCCTCCTCGGCTGCGGACTCGGCATCCTGGCTTCCCACAGGCAACAGAGGTCCGCTCGAGATGGCGCGAAACGCCAGACTTGGCCGGGTCCAGAGCACAGCTACAGCTGTACCTGAAAACAGATGGCTCCAGAACGGTCGGCCAGACGCCGGGAGCCTAGTCGAAAGCCAGCATTCACCGCCGCCTAACGAGAGGGATTTCTGAACAGGGCAGATGGTCACCATCGGGAGGGTACGGCCCCCCAGGTCGTTGCTTGGTGAGGCCGGTCAGCCCGGCCGGGGCGGTCATAGGTCAGCCGGTGCATCGTCCCATATTCCCAATAGGATGTTGGAGTGACGGAATGGTCGTGCTACGGTGATGCGTTCGGTGCAGTATCCATGTCGGTATTCGTACGGGATATCGGAAGCTGCCGAGCTTCAACATTGGGAACCCGAGGACATGAACATGGAAGTCGATCTGCTAGGGACAAAATTTGCGATCTCGGATGCAGCCTTCGAGAGCGAACGACTGTACCGTCGCTATGCGGCCCTTGCAGACACTGCCGCGTCCGATTTCGATTCCTTTTACGGAGAGGCGTTGAAAGACAGAGACGCCGCTCTGGAAGCAACGCAAAACTACTGCTACAGCAAGGTATGCGATGCGGTTCAGTCGCTCGTCGACGAGTGCATTTCACATGACATCTTCGAATACAATCTGGAAATCGCTCTGGCAACATATGACCAACTTGAATGCGGAGGTGAACTGGCAAGCGCTGTACACACCGTTGACCAGGATATTGCGGGCGCTTACGCACGGGCTGACGAAGAGGCCGTAACCCGCAGTCTGCGGAGAGCCAGCCGGTTCCAGGTTGTGGGCGGTGGGTTCGGTATAGCCGGTGCGCTCAAAGGCATTGCTGAGGCCGCAGCAATTAACATGGTGACCGGGGCTGCACACGGACTGGCCAACACAGCAGGTAATGCAAGGTCGCGCGGGCGGGTTGCCAGTGACATCAGCACCGTCCTCGAAGAGAGTAAGGCATTGCTTCGCGAAGGGCTTTGGACTGCAATTCGTGATGTGTACGCGGTCCACGTCAGCCTCCTCGGACAGCGCGGAATTGAGTGCGGCGGTTCTCTTCAGGATCGAGATGCCAGGTTCGAGCAAGCCGGTGTGATGTTCGGACACGTCGTCGCAGCCAGAATTCCACCAGAGAAACAGATCGAACTGGCTAAGCGGTGCATACAGCTTGATCCAGCGGAAAAAAAGTACCTGCAATTCCTCGCTCAGAAAAGCTTAGGTGGCGACAATCCAGAGCAAGACTTGGATCAGCTTGGCAAAATAGCCAAAGAGGCGTCCGTCGATTTTCGCTCCATTGCCGAACCAATCTACGATGCATACTATCAAGAGTTAAAGACGAAGGCGGATCGGCTGATCGTTGCGTCGCGCCTCCGGCATGCCGCTGAATTACTTCACTTCGACAATTCAGCACACTCGTGCCGCCTCGTTGCGGAAACATTTACTGAAGAAGCGGTTCGTGCGGGTGTCAAAGGATTCCTTGGCGACGCCGATCGGCTTAGCGCTATATTAGGCGACCTTGCTGAGCACCTTCCCACTACAACCGAAGGCATTCAGAAGGCCGTCGCTGAGGATCCCAAAAACTCGCTTCGTCAGTTGGCGAAGGAGATCGTTCTCTCCGCACTTGACGGCGATCAACGATACCTTGCTGCCGCTCGGACACTCGCGTTCTCAGTCATCATGGCTGCATTTGAGCGGAGCGATGTGGAGGGCTTTTTTGGCGGCAATGGCAAAATTGATGACGTTAAGAAGCAGCTTCTGGCGGGCAAGCGAGCCGCTGATGACGGGAAGACCATAGCCGATCTGATAATCTTACTCGCACCGCACATCTATAAAGATGCAGCGCCGGTGGTTGCTGAAATTCGCCGCTATCAGGCGGAGGTCGGCGAACGAGAGGAGGCCGGTAGCAAAGGAGTGGGTGCTGTGATCATCAGCGCCTGCAAAGCATCGAATTTGGAAAAGATTGCGATAGGTGATCGTATATCGACTATTAATTTGGGCAACGCACAAGAGGCGTTCCCAATAGCCCCTGGAGAGCCGATTTTTGCGCTACTGGACGACACGATATTTGGGAACAACAAGAATGGCGTTGCGTTCGGTAAGTCTGGATTGGTGTGGCGTAATTCATGGAATAAAACTACATCGAGCATGGCCTGGGTCGACTTCTTGGATATCGAAATTAGCTATGATAAAAAAGGGGTCATGTTGGGAAAGGTGCTCGTACCAATCACGAGGACACAACCAGAAAAATTGGCTGCACTGATGAAGGCGATACAACAAAAGCTAAAATTACCGAACGCAGATCAGCTGCCTGGAATCACTGTTTTAACCTGAGCGTCGCCGAAGGTGTCCAGGGATCGGATGCAGGGCCAAGGATCATCCCGGCGGCTCTGAGCGCATCGCTAAGCGCCCCGAAAAGCGGCGGGTGGAGTCCTTGGACGGCGAGGTGTCGGAGGACGTCAAGGAGTGGAAGGGAGAGGGATCAGGCGTGTTCGAGATCGTCGAACAGCACGACGGCAACGCCTACCGCGCTGTCTATGCCGCGGCGTTCAAGGAAGCTGTGTATGTGCTGCACGCCTTCCAAAAAAAGTCTCCTGACGGCGGGTCGAAGACCGACCACCGGGACATCGAAGCGGTCAAGCAGGCATTGAAAGGCGCGCAGGCGCACTACAACGATAACTACAAAGGAAAGGGCTGGATAATGGTTGACGACATTCAGGATTGTCTTCCCGTGGTCCACGACGGCACCGACACCGTATTTGCCGATCTTGGCCTTCCGGGTGCCGACGAGAATGAAAAGAAAGTGCGGCTCGCGGTCCTGATAAACCTGGAAGTCCACCGCCAGGGGCTGCGCCAGATCGATGCCGCGGAACGGCTCAAAGCCAATCAGGCTGAGGTCTCCCGGCTTTCTAACTACAAGCTGTCGGGCATCTCTGAGTGGAGGCTCATGAGCTTCCTCAACGCGCTTGGCCAGGATGTCGAGATCGGGGTCAGGCCCGCCCGCGGCGATCATGCGACGATTATCGTGCGGGAATTCGCCGCGACCTGATTCTGTCCGTCGGGGATGTTGCCGAAGCCGGGGCTGAGCGATGAGGGATGAGGGATGAGTCCATCCAAACAGAAAAATGGAACCACAGATGCACACAGATGCACACGGATAAGGCAAGAAATCCGCATTTATCTGTGTGCATCTGTGGTTCCAAATTGCTTTCTGCCGCACCCGATATCAGACCAATAGTGTATTGGCGTTGACATCGAATTTCGGCCGGCCTCACCCCGTCATTGGCGATACAAGGAGGCAAGCCCGGGCACAGGCTCCGGTCGGCAGCCACGTCTTTTATGAGTGTGTAAACAAAGACGTGGATGGTGCGGGGGCGGCCGGCGTGTGTCACTGTTAACGCCCGTCGGTATAAAAGGACAGAATTCACCCGATGAACCTACATCTGCACAATTTTTCTTGACTTATTTCCTAGGTAAATCTACCATTAGGGAATGGAAACCTCATCTCCACCGCGTCCGTCCGACGACCTCTTCCCATACCTGTACCACCAGCTCGTCTATACGCTGATAAGCCTGTTGCCGCCGCCGCTGGATGGCTCGCCCGAGGCACTTCGCGCCCGCAATCATGCCGCCGTCGCCAAGGTGGCGGCGCTGCTGCCGGTCGGCGCGAATGAGCTCGATCTGGCCGCCCAGTGCGTCGCCGCCCGCGCCCAGGCCGAGGAGTTACTGCGGCTGGTGCGCCAGCATGAGGGCGACATTGAGGTGGTGGTGCGGCTGAACGCGCAATACGGATTGACGGTGCGGGCCTCGCTGGCCGCACATGGCCGCCTGATGCGGGTGCAGGCGGTGCGCCAGAAGCGCGAGGCGGTGGAAGGGGCCGCCACCGCGGACGCCTGGACGGAGCATGTCGCCGCACAGTCGATGCTGCACGTGGTGGAGCCGCGCGCCAAACCGCGCGCGGCGGCTCCGGCTGTGGCGCCTGCCGGGGCGCCGGCGGGGGGTATGGGGGAGAGGATGGCGGAGAACGTCTCGGAAAATGGGATGGATTCTCATGGTGTGGCTTTTGAGACGCGGATGAGCGGGTCCTCCCGGGGGCGCGAGAGCGGGGGAGCGGATTTGCTTGAGGGTGTGGACGAGGCGATGGCCGGAACGCTTTTGGCACGTGTGCGGGAGCGGGAGGTGGTTGCGAGCGGTCGCGACGGACCGGGGCTGGCGGCGTAGGGGGGCGGCATAGGAAGTCATGGCCGGGCTTGGCCCCATAGACATCAGGATAAGCCACTGCGGGAAAAAGCTTATGCCGCGGACGAGGCTTTCCACTCTCCGTCATGGCCGGGCTTGGCCCACCCACGACTTCTGCGCCGCGCCAACCAAAGTCGTGGGTGACCGGGCCAAGCCCGGTCATGACGAATGGGCAAATCCTCCCACCGACGCCGTGTCCTGATGCCTATGGGGCCAAGCCCGGCATGATGGGGGGAGGATGGCGACGCCAAGCCTGACCAGGGCAAATGGCAAAAATGCGCCCTGTCCCGATCATCCCATGTCTTCCTACCAATATGCCTGTCCTGACAGGCACGAAGCGCCCGGGCTTGGTTTCGGCTCGCCGATCGGTAACCATGCAGTCCTCTAACGAACGGGGATGCGCACGCTATGCTGAAAAAGCTTCTTTTTGCCGCCGCCATGCTGGCCGCGACGGCTACCGCCCATGCCGGAACGCTGGAATCGGTGCGCCAGAAGGGGTTTGTGTCCTGCGGCGTGAACACCGGGCTCGGCGGGTTCTCGATGCCGGACAGCAAGGGCGTGTGGCGCGGGCTGGACGTGGATGCATGCCGAGCGGTGGCGGCGGCGGTGTTCGGGGATGCGGAGAAGGTGCGGTATGTGCCGACCACGGGGACCAGCCGGTTCGCGGCGCTGCAATCGGGCGAAATCGATATGCTGGCGCGCAACACGACGTTTACCTTCCTGCGGGACGCGACGATCGGGCTGCGCATGGTGATGGTGAATTTCTATGACGGCCAGGGTTTTCTGGTGCGTAAGGATGCCAGGATTGGCGGCCTGAAGGACCTCGCGGGCGGCACGATTTGTCTGCTGCAAGGGTCCACGCACGAGTTGAACCTCGCGGACTGGATGAAACAGCACAATACTGAATTCAAGCTGGTGCTGCTTGATACCACCGACGTGCTGATCAAGGCGCTGCTGTCGAACCGGTGCGATGCGGCGTCTTCGGACAGTTCCAACCTGGCCTCGATCCGCGGGGCCGGTGTGCCGAACCCGGACGATTACGTTATTTTGCCGGATCGTATCAGCAAGGAGCCGCTTGGCCCGATGGTCCGCCGAGCGGACGACCAGTGGTTCGACGTGGTGCGCTGGTCGATGATGGCGATGCTGGAGGCCGAGGAAAATGGCGTCACCTCCGCCAACGCCGATCAGATGCTGGCCGACAGCGCCAACCCGACGGTGCAGCGGTTGTTGGGGAAGTCGGGCGATTTCGGCAAGCTGATCGGGCTGGATAACGCGTTCGGCCTGAACATCATCAAGCAGGTCGGCAACTACGGCGAGTCCTATGAACGCAACGTCGGCAAAGCCAGCTCACTGAAGTTGGAGCGTGGGGCGAACGCATCCTGGACCAAAGGCGGGCTGATGTACGCAATTCCGTTCCGGTGACGTCTCCCGGTCACAACAGCCGGTCGGATGTGCTGGCGCCGTTTGCTGTTCGCAGCTTTCGGTTCCAGTTTCCGGCCGATCTGCTGACCTCCTGGGCCGGCGAGATGGAGATTCTGATCCTCGGTTGGTACATCCTGACCGAGACGGGGTCGGTGTTGCTGCTGACGGTGTACGGGTCGCTGCAATACGGCGGCACGCTGATCGCGCCGATGTTCGGGTTGGCCGGGGATCGGATGGGGCACCGGAATGTGCTCAGCGCGATGCGGGTGGTGTATGCGGCGTTGGCGTGCGTGATGACGACGCTGGCGGCGCTGCATGCGCTGAACCCGCTGGCGGTGATGCTGATCGCCAGTGTGGTGGGGTTGATCCGGCCGTCCGACCTCGCGATGCGGAATGCTCTTGTGGCGGAGACGATGCCCGGCGACCGGCTGATGGCGGCGATGGGGTTGGCTCGGACCACCACCGATTCCGCCCGGGTTGGCGGGTCGCTGATCGGGGCGGGCTTGTTCGCGGCGCTGGGTATGGCGCCGGCTTATGTGGTGATCACGGTGTTCTATGGGGTCGGATTTGCGTTGACGCTCGGTGTCGGGGCGCCTCGTCCGTCCGGCGTGATGGCGCGACTCTCGTTCTGGAGCGATATGCGCGAGGGGTTGTCCTACGTGTGGGACACGCCAGCGTCGCTGGCGGCGATGTGGCTGGCGTTCCTGGTCAACATGACGGCGTTCCCGCTGACGCTGGGCCTGCTGCCGTACGTGGCGAAGGAGATCTACCATGTCGGGCAGACCGGGCTGGGATCGCTGGTGGCCAGCTTCGCGTTTGGGGCGCTGACCGGTTCGATAGCGATCGGGTTCGCCGGCCGAGCCATCCGGCCGGCTCGGATGATGATCATCTATACGTGCATCTGGTACTCGATGCTGCTGGTGTTCGTGCATGTGCCAGGGATTGTCGGCGGGCGGATCAGCCTGGTGCTGGCCGGGTTCGCGCAGAGCCTGTGCATGACTCCCATGGCGGTGATGCTGCTGCACAGCGCGGGGGCGAAGTTCCGGGGGCGCGTCATGGGGGTGCGGATGCTGGCGATTTACGGGCTGCCACTGGGGTTGCTGGCGGCGGGCGGGCTGATCGAGCGGTTCGGGTTCGCGGCCACCGCGACGGCCTACTGCCTGACCGGGTTGACGCTGACGCTGGTGATCGCGGTGCGGTGGCGGGCGGCGTTGTGGCCGCTGGACGCGCCGGCCAATGCGCGCTGAGGTCATTCGCAAATGTGAACAAGATGTCATCGGGGCGACGACGATTTGCCGCAATCCGGTCACGATGAGTACCCATGTTCCTCAACGTTGGATCGCGTTAGAGGAGTGAAACCGATGTTACGCTTCAAGGCCCTTATGATCGCGGCACCCGTCGCTTTCGGGCTGCTCGCCGCCCCTGCCGCGCATGCCGAGTGGCACGGTCGCGACGGTGGCTGGCATGGCGGTTATGGTCACCGTGGCGGACCGGGCGTTGCCGGTGCGATCATCGGCCTCGGGGCAGCGGCAGTGCTGGGTGGCGTGATCGCATCGCAGGCTTATGGACCGCCGCCGGTGTATTACGCTCCGCCCCCGCCGGTTTATTACGCTCCGCCGCAAGCGTATTATGCGCCGCCGCCGGTGTATTACGCCCCTGCCCCGGCTTACTATCCGCGCGGGTATTGATCCCCGGTCCCGTTCTTCCGAATACCGCGCGCGTTCGGACGGGGGGCGCAACCTTGCACAGGACAGGCACCTGGCGCGACAGCCGGTGGATGTCGAGCATGGTGAACAGCACCTCGCCTTCATGCGCGGCGGCGAGCGATTCGATCCTCAACGTCCAATTACGGCAGCGCCGGCAAAGCTGCCGCCCGAAACGAAGGCTCAGGGCTTGTTCAACTCGGCGGACCGATTCGATTAATGTTGAACAAGCCCTAATTGGACGCTTTTAAATCTAAAGCCCCCCTCAGAACGCCTTATCCGCATCCGGCCGGTGAGCATTCCGCGGCACAAACCCGGATCGCTCTGCCACGCGCGGTTCGCGGACCCAAACCTCACGGTTCGGGTGCAGGCCGCCGCCGCGGGTCGCCGGCACCGCCATATGCCGGGCGCGGTGCAGCAGGCGCGTGTCGGCGATACCGCAAAGCGGGTGGACCCCACCGTTGGCGGCGACCGCCTGGTCCCATGCCGCCTTGCGCTTCGCCAGCGTGGCGGGATCGTTCAGCACCGTGCAGTTCAGTTCGTTGCTGTTCAGGTCGGCTACGATCTCGTCCCCCTCCTCGATGAACGCGATCGGGCCACCCAGCGCGGCTTCCGGGCCGACGTGGCCGATAACCAGGCCGACCGATCCGCCGGAAAACCGAGCGTCGGTCATCAGCGCGATGACAATGCCGCGGTCCCGGCACAGCGTGGTGATGCGCGAAGTCGGGTCCAGCATCTCCGGCATGCCGGGCGCGCCGCTGGGGCCTTCGTACCGCACGATGACCATGTCGTTGTTCTGGAAGCTGTCCGGGGCCTGATCCAACGCCGCCAGCTGGGCCTGCTCGCCCTCAAAAATCCGGGCGCGGCCACGGAAGATGTTGCCTTCCAGCCCGCCTTCGACGCCCGCCAGTTTCAGAATCGCCGAGAAATCAGGCGACAGGTTGCCGCCGAGAACACGCAGGCCGCCGGTGGGTTTGTATGGCTTGGCGACGGGGTAAACCACCTTGCCGTCCACGGCCGGCGTGCCCAGGCGAGCGACCTGCTCACGCAGCGTCTCACCGGTGCAGGTCATGACGTCGCCGTTCAGCAGACCGGCTTCCATCAGTTCGCGCACGATCACCTGCACGCCGCCGACGCGGTCGATATCGACCATCGAATACTTGCCGTAGGGTCGCGCGTCGGTCAGCACCGGGATGACGTATTGCGAGAGGTAGTTGAACTCCTCCGGCGTCATGACGTCCTTCCAGAAGTCGGCGTAACCGGCGGCGCGGGCGATCTCCGGCGCATGCAGGGTGACGTTGGTGGATCCGCCAATGGCCATCGCCACGATGACGGCGTTCCGGATCGAGTCGCGCACCACGATGTCGCGGGGCTTGATGTCCTTGGCGATCATGTTGGCGAGATATTCGACCAGTTGAGCCGGGAACTCATTGACCCGGCGCGGATCGTCCGAGGCCGGTGCCACCATGTGCAGCGGCTGCATGCCGACGACGCCGATGAAGGTCTGCATGGTGTTGTAGGTGAACATGCCGCCACAGCTTCCAATGCCGACGCAGGCATTGCAGGCGATGTGGTGGCGAAACGCCGCGTCGGGATTGCCCGCGACCTGGTAGGCGCTGACGATATCCAGCATCTCACCGGTCTTCGGGTCCGTGCCGGGATGGATCGGTCCGTCGGACATGATGATGCCCGGCTGGTTGTGCTCCAGCAGTGCGGACAGCGTGCCGACCGGCGGCTTGTCGCAGGCGACGACAGCAATCGTGCCGGCCAGGCCGGTGGCTTCCAGATGCTCGCACAGCGAGTCATGCGTCACCTCGCGGCCGATCAGCGAGTAGCGCATTTCCCGGGTGCCGTTGCGGATGCCGTCGGAGGTGCCGATGGTGTATTCGGGCTGGACGAGACGGAACGGCAGTTGGCCCTCGGCCCTGCCGACGCGTTCGCGCAGGCGGTTGTGGATCGCGTCCACCTTCGCCAGCACACCCAGATAGCACTGGCTGTCGCCCTTGGTGCCGACGACGCCGACCGACGGCTCGTGGATCAGGTCCGGATCGGTGCCGATCACCTTTGCCATGCCGATGGACTGAGCCGACCGGCCGGGGTGGCGATCGATCAGGACGACTTTTGAATTTCGCACACTAGCTCTCCGTTGAAACGCTTACCCGACGCCTTGTCGATTCCGTGGTGGCTGAATGTACTGCCTGTCGCGCCATGGCAATACCGTCATCGCCGACGATGGTCTTGAACTCCCTGGCGACGCCGCCGGCTGCCTCGATCTCGCGCGCCACCACATGGCCGAGGTCTTTCCGATGGGCGTGACGGGGACGAATTGAGACAAGCTGTTGCAGATGGCGATGTTGGGCTTTCCGAAGTCGCCATCCTTCATGCCAGTCTCGCGCCACAGGCCTTCGGGGCCGGCCATGTTGCGGCCGCGGGTGGTGGTGCGGGAACGATAGGCTGGCATGTCGGACATCCTTCGGGGTGGGGGTCTGGCGCGCCCGGGGTGGTAAGGCCAGATGCCCGGGATTCGTCGACGCGCAGGAAGATGTGGAAAACGAAATGCAAATTCCTTACATTGGGCAACACAGGAGGTTCCCATGCTAATTGAGGAAGTCTGCACCATCACCGCAAAAGGCCAGACCACGGTCCCTAAGGTCATTCGTCAGGCGTTGGGTCTTGGCTACGGCGGCCGCATTGCGTTCAGGATCGAGGACGGGACCGTAACCGTGCATGCGGCCGATGACCCGGACCACGATCCCGCGCTGGCGCCGTTCCTCGAATTGCTGGCTCGGGACATCGAAACCCATCCGGAAACGCTTGTTCCGCTGACCGAAGCGATGTTCGCACGCATTGACGCGATCACCGAAGGAGTCAGTGTTGATCTGGATGAGCCGATCGAAGGCGAGGTGGATCTCTGACCGGTGTTGCAGCGACACGGCTGGACGCTGATTGCCCATCCCCTGCTGCTGGACCAAATCGACAAGCTGGCTACGTCGGCCGAACGGGCGAAAAAGGCCAATCCGGCGGGATGGCGCACCAACGCCAATGTCAGGTTGCTGCGGTCGATCGGTCAGGTCATGCGCGAGCGTGTTCCGCACGACCCGCTGTCACCCGAGTTCCGCCAGGGAAATACGTTGGGTCCGTCGCATCGGCATTGGTTCAGGGCGAAATTTAACGGCAACCGGTTTCGTTTGTTCTTCCGGGCCGATTCCACATCGCGGATCGTCGTTTACGCCTGGGTCAATGACCGCGACACACTGCGCAAGGCCGGGGCGTCGAGCGATCCTTATGAGGTGTTCGCAGGCATGCTGAACAGCGGCACTCCTCCCGGCGAATGGTCGGCTTTGCTGGCGGAGGCCATGGCCGCGGAAGCGCGGTTCGTCGCGCTTTTGTCCAGGCCCGATCTGTTCGAGCCGAGCTAACGACGACATTGCATGATCATCCGTGTTATACTTGCGGGCGTTGACAGTGACACACGCCGTCATGGTGCGGGAACGCCGTAATCCGTCATGGCCCGGCGGCGTCCAGTCCCGATGATGCTGGTTGGCGCCACGCGCGCGCAAGCGCCCCCGGACTCCGAGGGTGCGACGCAGGCCCGGAAAGCTGCGACTCAGGGAGGAGCGGTGGCCAGCCTCGGGCCGGGCGGGTCGAAAATGGGCGCCTCGCCGATCAGGTAACCGAGCAGCTGATGGACTGTGTCCGGCGGCGGGAACGTCCAGTCAAAGTCCCAGGTGTCCGGGCGCCGATCCCGCTCGGTCTGGAACGAGGTCTCGCGCTGTTCCCGCACTTTATACAGGGTCGAGAGGCTGCCACCAAACCCCTGCAGTGTCTCGAATATCTGATTCCAGAAGGCGCCGGTGCAGAAGCCGGGAATAACCGCGAGGTCCAGACAGATACTGGCGATGGTGCGGCCAAACGGGCGGCGGCGCACCTCGGCGTCGAGTTCCTTGTCTGTGGGGATGCGAAGATCATCCGGATCGGAGGGACGGCGCTTGGGCGCACTTTCGTCGCGCCCGGGTTCGGACGCCATTTCATCACGGCCGGCCTTGGCCCGGCCACCCGGGACGTCGCTTGACCCGTCTTGCGGTTCGGCGGGCGGCTTGGCCGGCGGGCGCGGGCGCCATTCCACGAAATCGATCTCGCGGCCTTTTGCGGCGCGGGCGAGCAGGTAACGCTCCAACGCCATGGCGCGCAGAATGCCACGCTGAAGCCGGGCAAGGATGGTCGGCTGATTGTAGGTGCCGCACACCGCCGCCAGGGCGGCGAATTGTACGTTCGCGCCGCGCTCGGGAAGGGTCTCGACGAGGCGGCGGCCGTGGCCGAGCAGAACGCGAACCACATGCAGCAGGGCGGCGAGACGTGCTGGTATGGTGGCGGCGGGCACGGTGCGGCCGAACCGGTCCTGTGTGGGATCGGGCAGGGCAGGTTTGTACGTGGCGGGTTCCAGATGATTCATGTCCGTTTTACTAACCTGTTCGTTAGTTTATGTCAACCCCAACTCTTATGCCGCGCTGGTCCGCGCCGATGGACTCCAGCAGCGCAGCGGATGGCGCCGCTTCCGGTCGGTGCTGCGGTGCCGGAGTGGACGGCAGCAGGGCGATATCGATGTGATCGTTAATTTCCTGATGCCGCGCGACAATTGAATCCTGCGAGATGTGCCGACGCTGGATGAGGGGTTATGACGAGCGGTGGGAGCCGCCTGTCACGCGCTACTTTTGCTTTGAGGTAATCCAAGAAGCTCAGCACATTTTTCGCGCAGAAGCTCGCGCCTCGCGTCAACAAATTCCCCAAACCCCTTCATGTCAGAGGGAAGCTCACCGAGCATATGCTTGTCGCAGTAATGGCGTTGGGACTTTGCAGTAGGATAAAATTTTTCAAGCCACACTTCTGGCATCATCGCTCGCTTCTCGTTGTTGATTGCACCTTCAAGTAGCTGGAGATTGGGAAGCTCGTTAGCCGATTCGGCGAATGTTTCGTGCAGATGTTCTGGGATACCAGCCCTGCGCAACTGAGCGCTCGAGAAGCGCGACGTCGGAAATACATGATCGACATGAAACTGATTATGTAAGTCGACGAAGGGAAACAACAAAGAGAGCAAGGCAAACATTCGTTTGTCGCCATATTGCATCTGTAGTAGATCTTCAATTTCTGCAGGCTCAAATGTGAGAGACTTGCCTCGTTGCGCCATCAATCGGCCAAGTTCGACTGCTGGAAAAATCGTTTTTCCTTGTGTCTTGATGACTTCCCTTATTGCAGTTAGAAGTGTGTCTAAACCGCTTCCCCAAATGCCGGACGGCTTAACGAGCGATCGAATCAGCCATTCGCGTATTGTGGCCCGATCTGGCAAATATTGCGAGTGTGTAGTGTAATTGGGGGGCGCCTCTCGCCGATAAAGATAGTAGGCGATAGGTAGCAGGGCGCTGTCTGCCCTCAATGTCTGCCCGTTAAGTCCGAAACTGGCGGCAAGCTCTACTGTACGCACGAGAGCAACTCGGATTTTTGCCCAATTTTGTTCTAGCAATGCCATGTTGCCGCTTGTAAAATTATCAACTTTAAAGCCGACACTTGCAATGTCTGCAAGCATCAGCCCAGCCTTCAAGACGAAGTCTTGGCTAAGATTAAAGCCTGAGCCAATATGGTTGATATCGTCAACCAAGCGATGAATTTCGGCCCTAGCGTCGATTTGTTTCCACTGCGCGACCGCAACGCTCAACAGAAGATCAGAGTACGAGAGAACCGTACCGCCTGAATTCAGACGGATAAAGATGTTTAGAACCCGCTCAAGATCCTGAGCAGTCTCTTCGTAATAGTGAATCGATGGCTGCGTATGCACAACTCGGTGCAGGCGGTCCAAGGTCTCGAAAGCAGTTGTTAGGTTTTTCCCGGCAAGGCCTTGGTCAGTAAGTGCAGTCAGCATCGCTGGACCGGTCGCCATGCCCAGAATATCGTGCACCTTAAACCAGAGGGCACCGTCATCACGCGCGACCTGAGTATCGTCCAGGAATTTGAACCTATAGATCACCCCATCCTCGTCTGGAACATGGGGGGCAAGTAGGTTAAGGCGGAGGGTCTTTACAGGAAAGGCGTCTGGATTGTTCCACCACCTGTTCGGCTGCTTTACTGCCATTGATCCTCGGAGGCCGATATTGAGCGCGGTGAGGCGCTGCTGACCATCGAGCACGGCCGTGACACTTTGCGGTGGCATTTTGCCAAGCTCTGGGCAATGGGCCGCGTCGCGCTGATGATAGTTCAGCACGAAATCATAGAATTTGAATTTGTTGCTGGTCGCTTTATCGACCTGCCAGAAAAGAAATGTACCAAACGGATAGCCCTGCATAAGGCTGTCGAAAAGCTTTTCGATCTGCTCTGCCCCCCAAACGAACTCCCTTTGGATTGCCGGCAACACGTATGTCTTTGATTGGATTCGCTGGAGAGCCTCCGCAATCGTTCCACCCGGCTTGTACATAGCGTTCACTGCATCCTCTGAGTGGCAATAGGATACCTCTTACGAAGCTGTTCCGCAATGGTGTCGTATCCAAAATATGATGCCAGCTACAGTTTCGGTGCGGCCTGTTGGTGCCGAGCGGAAACCTATGCCGCGCACAATGCGGAAACATTATCTTGGATGACGGCCTACTCGATCGGATCGACGATGTTTCCAAATGTGCCGGCCTGGGCGGCGCCCCACCTCCGGCGAGGTGACGGTATGCTGATTGCCACCGAGGCTAACGCATGATCCTGCCCGCGTCCGCGCCGGCGAATTGCAGCAAACCTCATTCTGCCCTCGTGATCCAGTCATACCTGATCAGCGACTACGCCACGCTCACCATCCTGCCGGTGACCAGCACGCTGTTCGCCGCGCCGCTGCTTCGCATCACTGTCAAACCCAACGACGCGAACGGACTGCGCCAAGCGTCTCAGATGATGGTGGACAAGGCGGCGACCATCCGCCGCGAGAATGCTGGTCGACGCTTCGGCCGGCTCGACGCCATGACAATGGCAGAGGTGGATCACTGCCTGCCGGTTTTCTTGGGGATCGCTCGGTAGCGGGGTAGGTGCCGACTATCAGCTTAATGCCGCCAGCTTCCCCACATCCGCCAACAACCCCGCAATCGTCGCCAGCGGCAGCATCAGCGTCCTCCCCGCATCCAGTAGCGGAACTGCCCCGTAACTCGCGTACCAATCCGCCGCCCGATCGGTCTTGGCGTCGATCACCAGCACCCGGCCGCCAACGACCGAGGCGACCTGAAGGCAGCGCCGTCCAGCCGCCAGCAGCAACTGGCCGCCAAGTCTTTGTCCCTGCCACGTCAGGCCGACAGCCAGCCGAGCGAGACGAAAACCCGGCACCTCATGCCGCCCGGGCCCGCGCCGCACTTCGTCCGGTACCCGGTCATAGCCGATCGATGCGGGCGCCAGACTGTAAAACCCAAGAATAGCGCCAGACCCATCGTCAATCGCCAGGAAGGTCTTGGCGGCG
>Ga0316230_1002669_pt1 | contig 15039 bp, 11 predicted proteins | sample TBH18025metaG_FD_206004 | JGI IMG/M metagenome (GOLD analysis project Ga0316230, IMG submission 206004) | Freshwater microbial communities from Trout Bog Lake, Wisconsin, USA - TBH18025 | ecosystem: Environmental > Aquatic > Freshwater > Lake > Hypolimnion/Profundal zone | place: USA: Wisconsin...
TTGCTGGTTTTCCGGGGGCGTTACTACGTCGACCTGCCACAATCATTACCGATCCGCCATGAATCCGGACCAACAACCTTCCGAATCGCGACAAGCCACCCCGCACCATTGGTTGTGGCGCCTGCTCGGGGCGGGGGCTTTGTTATTTTGTTTCGGCGGCGCGGTCATCCTCTTGAGCATGTGGACGGAGTCTAAATATCCGGCGGGGGATGATGACGCCACGACGGCGGCATTCACGGATCAAATGCGCCGGATGGTAACGAAACCGGTCACGGTGGCCATCGGCCGGCAAATCGACAAGATCATTCGGGCGCGGATGGATCATCTGCTGTTCATCACCGGAGTAACCTTTGAAGAAGCGCTGGCCCGATTCCTCGACGAACGCACGGATTTGGTGGAGCGTGGCCGTTGCGCCTACCGGCTGGCGCGCGTCGGTTCGCCCACCGCGATTGCGGCACTGCTGAAGGTTTTCCGCACCGCACCACTCGAACAGAAAATATTCCTGGCCCAACTCATCAGCAGCACCGGTAACCAATCCGTGAAAGACTGGTTTTTGCCGTTGCTCAACGATGCCGACGAGTCGGTGGTCTGCGGCGCGATTCGCGGATTAAGTGCCATGGGTTCCGACACGGTCACCCCCCAACTGGCTGGCATTCTGGCAGATCCCAACCGCTCTGAAAGCGTTCGCATTGAAGCGGCAGCGGGGCTGGGGAATATTGGCACCGGTGCGGCTCGCGATGCCTTAACCGCGGCATTTTCAACTGTGGAGGAAGACGAAGTCGCGACCCAAATCCTGAATAGTCTGGGCCGGTTTCCATTTAACCAGGTGGCCGGTTGGTTTGGCGAATACCTGGCAGCCCCTGACACGCCGGCGGATCTGCGGGTGACCGCCGTCGAGGCGCTGGCGTATTCTTCAAAAGATGCGGTGCCATTTTTACTGGGACTGGCCAGGCACGATGTCAATGCCGACGTGCGGGCATCCTCCGCCTGGGCAATCAGCCTCTACTCACTCGTCCAGAATCTCGCCCCCGCCCTGACGCAAATGGCCCAAGGCGAGTCCGATCCGGATGTGCGGCGCCGGCTCTATGAAGCGTTGTTGCCACAGGCCAATATTCCGGCGGCGCAGTTGCTGCCGATGGTGTTGGCGGAGGACGATATCGCGGCCCGCGTGGCGGGGTTCAATGCCATCAGCCGCGCCGTCGCCCAAGCCCCGACAGGGGCTGTGGCCGGCACATTCGACAAACAAATCGTCCCGGAATTGGTCACGATTGCGACCACGCCGAACAGTCTGAACATCCAACTCCGCGCAGTGTTCGCCCTGCTGCAAGCCCCGACGACCGCCGCGCAGGACGCACTGGCGCTGATTGCCAACACAGAACAGTCGCCGGTGGCCACCGCCGCTCGGAGCGGATTACGGATCCCAACCAGTTAACAAACAACCCGAAAGGAGAAGTCGTTATGTTCCAACCAAAAAAATTAGTCAGCCTGGCTCTCGTGGAGCTGCTCGGCCTGTTGCTGCCGCTGAGTTTAGCCTGGGGCGGCACATTCACCGTGACCATTAAACCAACAAATTCCGGCACGGTCGCCTGGCAAACAACCAACCCGACGGATGGGGGGGTATTTAGCGGGTCTGGCGGACATTTCATTTTTACCAAGAATCAAACTGATGTCTTCCTGACCTTTTTTCCAAATGCGGGCGGCTCCATCGAAAAAGTGATGACGGATGAAGGGGATGACACCGCCTATTTGACGGGACCGAATCACAACATGGATTCGTGGTACGGCCCCGGGGAAAATTCCAAGCAGGTGACAGTGACATTCTCCGGGAGTGGCCCGGTCACATCCGAGAGCCCGACCGGCAACTTCCCGCTCACCTTCCCTTCCGCCAACCCGGCCTTGACCCCCATCATTGACCTCACAGGTGAATATAAAGGCGTCTCGCCGTTCGGCAAACCCCGCGCTTACGATATTATCGTCGCGCAGGACGAGTCTGGCAAACTGATCATCTCAGGCACAGTGGAGGGGATCTCAACCAACAAGATCACAAAGGCCGCCAACACGAGTTCGCTGCCCGCCAACACCAGTTTTTTACCTCCGTATAACATCGGCCAAATCACAACGGTCAGTACGAATCCGACTGTGAAGATCAAGGGGAGTTTCACCGGCTCCATTGACGGTACGAACTCCGCATCGGTCAGCGGGTCCGGCCAGGCTCCACTCGTGCTCACGCCCATTCCTTTGAAGCCTGACTCCAATGTCATCTTCGGGACGGGGTCGTATGTTGCGAAGGAAAATGGCGTACCGATCCACCTCGTGCCCACCACGGGTCCGATCCCGATTGTTGTCTCCAAAACGGCAGCCGCCAGCCACATCCACAAAGCTTGGAGTATTTCACTCAGCATTACAAACAGGGTCAATGCAAAGACGAACAAGCCCTACATCGGCGCCACCGCCGTGCTGACCCGGCCGGATACCAACGTCATCGTCTATGCCGAACAAGTCGTCAAATACTCTTCGAAGACAGGCTATAAGCTGACACTGAAAGGCGGCACGAACACGACCACTCACGTGGCTGACAAGAAGAGCACCATCACCATCACGGGGATGACGCTGACGAAGACGGGCTCAGTGTGGCATCCGACCGCGGGCAAATTGAGCTATCAATTCCTTGGTCAAAAGGGAACCGGGGATCTGATGTTATTCATCGAATAATAGCCGGCACCGTAGGCCGACAGCAACAAACTGGCCGGGTCGTTGCCCCCATCTTCGCCTGATACAGCGGGACAGAAGATGGGGGCCATATTTGTGCCGATTGATTTAATCATGAATATCTTGTTGCGTTGCGGCTTGTTGCTTCTTACCGCTTGCGTTGGCACGCTGACCGCCAACGCCGAGCCCCGACTCAAGCTGGGTGTCCTGGGTGATAGCCTGAGCGACGAGTACTTCGAGGATTCAACCCGGGCTTACGCGCAGAACTGGTTGCAGCAACTGGCAACAGCCCGCATGGTTGACCCCGGCCCCACCGCCGCGGCAGCCGGCCAGCCCCAGGGAACATGGGGACCGCCGCGCCAAACAGGCTATGCCTACAATTGGGCCGCCGTGCGGCCGCCTTGGCGATCCTTGGTAGATACAGGACAAGTGACCGGTCTCATTGCCCAAGTCGCCGCGGACGGAATCGACTGCGCCGTGCTGGCGATTGGCGGCAACGATTTTAACCCGTACAGCCGCGCCTACGCCGGCATCTATTATGGCACTTGGTCAGCGGCGCGGATTCGCGCACAGGAACGCCGAACCCTGGCCGACATCAGAACTGCCCTCGTCGCCGTCCGGCGGACTGGCGTGCCCGTGATTCTGGTCAACATTCTCGATTCCGGTTCGACGCCGGCCTTGGCGACTTTTCCACTCTCTGCCGACGCAACAAAACGCCAGCGCGTCACCGCCGTGCTCAGCGACCTCAATCGTCAGCTCCGCCAACTGGCGCAAACCTACCAAATTCCACTGGTTGACTGGTTTGGACTCGAGCAAAGCCTGGCCGGCACGCCCACCAATCTTGTGCCGGTTCTTCGACTCGGCAACACCCCGATCCTGATGCAGCAAATCGATCCCGGTCCGGGTCCGGGCTCCAATTCCACGGCCGGTTATGTCGCCGACGGCTTTCATCCGAACACGACCATCCAAGGCATCTTCGCCAACACCATCATCGCGGCTCTCAACAGTGGCGACAACGCCAAACTTCCGTTCTTCACCGAAGCCGAAATCCTCCAGCACGCCGGCCTACCCTATGGAGGCATCGACACCTTATTGACCCGCATCGGTTCCTACACCAACTACGTTATTCTACCCGTCCCCCTAGAGCCCACCGGGTCGTTCCAGTTTACTTTTCAAGCCACCAATCCGCCGGCGAGTTGGCGCCTGCAAATTGATCTCTGGAACAAAGTTAATCCCCGCAATGCCATTCCCAATCTTGTTGCCGCCGCGCAGCTCATTCGACCCGATGGTGCTACCATCGTCTTTCCTGAAACACCCCCACGCTCTTCATGGAAAAACGGTTATACGTTGGCATTCAAACACGGGACAAATGTCACGCTCAACCCCATCCCGCTTGACGGACAGGCAACCCTTGTCATCCGCGACCTGACTTTTTTCCAAACGAATGGAAACTGGCAGCCATCCGGCGGGATGATCACCTACCGGCATGGAGCTGAGAAGTTGTCCGGCGTCGTGGATTGACAGCTCGTTAATCAAAGGCCGCAGCATTTGGCTTGGCCTAAGCATCCTTGCAATCACATCTGCCCAAAACTTCGAACTACACCCCGTTTTTCCCTCGACTTTCAACAGTCGACGCGAATAATAACGCGGGTGTGAAAAATCTCTTACGGCAAGCAGTGACCATCATCGTCTGGTGCGCCTTGGGTGTCACGGCACGCGGGTGGGGACCGGCGGTTCACGCGTACGTGGGACTCGAAATTGGGTCGTCAGATGTCAGATTGAACAGGAATGAGGTGTATGGCGCGATCGCGCCGGATGTGGTCAATTACATGTTTTCCTGCCCCCACCAAGCGGATCTGTATCAGGCCACCCACTTTGACTTTCTGCCACTCTGGGAGAATGCCAGCAACCGCGTCCAACAAGCACTCGCACGCGGATTCATCAGCCATAACATGGCCTGGGGTGCCGACTTCACAGCCCACACATCCAGCCTCACACTGGATCCTTCGCGTGGATATGTGATCATCAAGGCGGAACTTTTGGCGGCGGAGTTGGAGGCGAATTCACTCTACGCGCTGGCGCGCGTGCCGCACGACCTGACCCTGCAGGTCGCCCACGAACTCGTCGAAGTCGCGGTGGACGTGCTGATGCAACAAACGCATCCGACTCTCGGCCATCAATTGACAGCTGCCGTCATCGCGCGCGATCCCAGTTTTAGCCGGCTGTTCACACGCACATACGCCGCACCGTTGGCCCCGTTCTTCGGTGACTCAGCCGCCAGGGCGACCGTGGAGTTACGCCATGCCGAACAACGATTCCGGCAACTGATGATCGCCTATGGTCACGGATTGGCGGGGCCGCCGGCGCAAGTTGTGAACCGGCTGGCTGCCCAGGAAATTCGAATCGCCAAGGAGGCTGCGAAGGCTCATGGCATTCAAACATTGCCGCCGAATTCGTTGCTGAAACCAATGTTCACGCAGTTTGTGCTTCGGGCGATGACCTTGTGCCAGCCTGACTTCGCGGAGGAAGTCAGTGCCACGGTCGCGGCGGTAGCCCAAGAACTTCAGCGCCACGGCATCACCGACCCGGTTCCTTGAGAGCATGTTTTAATTACATTCCACCGCTTCTTCCGATGTCTTGTGCGCGAAAAGTGGAACGGGCGTCTCGCCCGTTTATTCGGAGATGCAGGGAAAACAAACGGGCGAGACGCCCGTTCCGCTATTGTTAAAACACGCTCTGAGTGCGCCAGCACGCGCCGGCGCAACCCAAAAAACTCGGATTCGGCTCAGTGATTTAACCAGCGCGCATTCGCTGCCGACACATCAAGCCGCGCCCGCCGGGATTCCGCCGGAGCCAGACCGCTGTTGCACAGACGGCTATAAACCGCCGAGAGGCGCGGCACCCAATTGCAGCAATTCCTCTTGGGTCGGATCCACCTGGGCCTTCAGTTGTGCGCGCTGTTCCGGCGTCAATACCGCCACCGCCTTGACGACGGCTTGAAGGGCCGGGAGGATTATTCCACTGACGGACGAACAAACGGTTTTGTTAGCGGCTTGGATGCGTTTCTTACCGGCACTTGTCGTCGAATCCGCCTTGTTAAATGCGGCATTTAATGCCGCAGAACTGGTCTGCAATCCCTTTAATTTCGCGTATTCCTGTTTGATTGTTGCCGCGAAGATCAAATCGAGCTTCTTCTGTTGCGCCGCCGTCAAATCCAGATTCGACGTGATCCCACTGGTATCCAACGATCCCATCAAATCTGTCAGCAAGCCGGTCGGATTGCTGATCAGGTTGGAGGCTACCCCGGAAATCTGCGCGAGCTGATCTGGGGTCAACACCGCTCGAACATTGATATACACGCCCACTCCGAAGTTAATCAGATCGCTGATCTTGAGGGCAAGCTTCGCACCGGCGGCATTTGCCGAACTGTTTTTGGGCAGCCAGAGCGCGACATAAAAGTTGCTCTCCGTGTTCACAACCTGCTGCACCAGGGTCTCGGCCTGCACACGGGCGCTAACCAGAATATTGCTGATCTGCGCAGTCTCCGTGGCTGTCAGATTCAGATTGGAGATCTGCGACGACAAGCCGGTGATTAGCGATGACAAGTCGATGCTGGAGTCAAGCTGCGCGGACACTCTGGCCGGCCCACCCAACACAAAGACCAGAATCGAAAAGATTACCAGATATAGTTTACCTCTCATGACATTGCTCCTTTTCTGCCGAGTCCCCTCGACACAATGGGTTGTTGTTTGAGTGCTAACCTAATCTCCTAACTAACCATTGAAAAATATAGCGCAGCAGTCGCCTGATGCAAGCCGAACTTTTCCAGCCTGTGCGGCTCTGAAGAACGGGCGGTCAATGCGCTTTTTGAGCGGCGGCTTCAACGCGATGCGGCCGGCCAAGCACATCAATCTCGTAGCGTTGTCCCCGCCACGTAATTGTGCGTTCCGACAGGTATCCCACAATACCGAACACAACCGCCAACACCAATGCCAAGATGCCCAGCGCAACGGAGACAGGGCGCTTCTTGGGATGGCGTTCGGGGGTCCGATCCAAGAACGGCCAGATCAAGAGCAGCGTTTGCGGAATCAGTGAGACAAACAACCCAATGGTCTTCGGGAAGTATTTTAATAGTTGGTAGGTCGAGAGGAAGAACCACTCGGGCTTGATCCCCTCGGGCGTGACGAGCGCGTCCGCCTTCTCGCCCAACTCAACGGGCCAGACCACAATCAGCGTTACCAAGGTTCCAAGCAACATGCAGAGAATGACGCCTTCCTTCAAAACATGGTGCGGGAAGAACGGCACTGCTTTGTGTTGGTCGATTGGTTTTTCTTCACCCACCTTCTCCATCGTCGCCAGACCTTGCACGCGCATCAGGAAAAGATGCGTCGCAATCAAAGCCGTCAATGCCCACGGCAGGATCACTACGTGCAAGACATAAAACCGCGCCAAGGTTTCGCCGGTAATTCCTTCGCCGCCCCGAAGGAGTGTTCGCAGGTACGGTCCCACAAAGGGAATGGCGCCGGTAATCTCGGTGCCCACGGTCGTTGCCCAGTACGAAAGCTGGTTCCAGGGCAACAGGTAACCGGTAAAGCCGAAGGTGACCGTACAGCCAAAAATAGCGACACCCAATACCCAGGTCAATTCGCGCGGCTTCTTGAACGCGCCCATGAAAAACGTGCGGATCATGTGGATCAGCACGCAGAGAATCATCAATGTCGCCCCCCACGCGTGCAGCCCGCGGATGAACCACCCAAAATGGGCCTTCGTCATGATGAACCGGATGCTCTCGAATGCCGTGCTCGTCGTGGGCCGGTAATACACCATCAACAAAATACCGGTGACCACCTGATTGATAAACAGAAACAGCGACAAGCTCCCAAAGGTATGCCAAAAACCGGTCGCTTCCGGCAGGGGCTTGTGCGTTTGCTCGTCAATGAATTGTTCGGCCACATCAACGGGTAAACGTTGGCCCAACCAGCCGCGAATTTTTGGCGCTAATTGCTGTAGGTTCATGCGGATTTCACCATCACTTCGTTATTCACCACGACCACGCCCTGCTCCGTGAGCGGACGCGGCGGCGGACCGGCCACAGGCCGGCCATTCAAATCAAAAAAGCCGGCATGACACGGGCAGGCAATCTGGCGGCGCCCCGCATCCCAGCCGACGATGCAGCCCAGGTGCGTGCAGACCGCGGAGAAGGCGCGAAAGCCTTGGGGCGTCCGCACGACAATGACGGGCCGGTTATCAAGCGCAATCATCTTGTGTTGCCATTCCGCAAACTCGTCCACCTTGCCAGCGGAAACGGTCTGCGAGTTGGGACCGCGTTTCTGCGACGGCCAGACGTAAGTAATGACCGGGGCGATCACCGCCGCGCCCCACGCCAAGAGACCGCCCATGAGCAGCCAATCCAGAAACGTGCGCCGGGAAATTTTCTCGGGAGTGTTCATGGTTTATCGTGATTCTCCAATTGCCGGTGTTTCGCCCAGAAAATAATGGCCATGACCAACAAGAACGCCCAAACCAGCCAGAGCGCCTTGTGCTTCAACAATTCAAATTGTTCGAGATGCTTCACGTCCGTCAGAACCTGCGCAATGGTCTCGCTCGAATGCTGGGCCACCGGCTCCAGTTGCGCCATCGTCAACGTATGCTGGAGAGCTTCCAGTTGCGTGACTTGGGTTTTTGCATCCTGCAACAGCACCTGATCTTCATCCGTCGCCAAACCGCGAATGGTGGCGGCATGGACGGTCTCGTCGGCGTTCCGGTAATCCGCCTGCGCCTGCCGGATCAAGCCCGCCACGGCATCGCGGACTTTCAGCTGTTTGGGATCATTCGCGTGACAGGTGATGCAGGCGGTCGAATACAGTTCCACCGCCGCCTTTTGAATCGCGTGATTGCCATGACAACTAACGCATTCATTAAACGCCCCGGCCGCCGCCACTTCGGCGTGCGGGCTCTTGGCAAATAATTCGCGTTGGCGGACGTGGCATTTGCCACAGACCTGCCCGACTTCAGCGGTGCCGGGCGGCGTCGCGCCGTGGTTGCCGTGACAGGTAATGCAGGTCGGCGCGCTGAGGTCGCCTTTGTCGAACAGCAAATGGGCGTGATAACTGGTTTTATATTTAGCCACCTGATCGGCCGGCAACTTGTATTGGCTCATCAGCTTCGCATCGCTGTGGCACCGGCCGCAGGTCGCGGGGATGTTGGTGGGAAAGGCCTTCGATTGCGGAGATTTGACCTTCAGAATGTCATGGGCACCATGGCAATCGATACAAACGGCCACTTTTTGGTCGTTGTGCTCAAACAGTTGTTCGCCATGTTTGCTGGTCTTGTACCGGGCCAGTTGATCGGTCGGCAAACCGTACGCGTTCATCCGCCGCACATCGCTATGGCAGCTCGCGCATAACTCGGCAATTGCCTTTTTATTGTCGGGCCGCTTGAAATTATCCGTGGCGTGAGCGGTTTCGTCGGTCGCCTTCGGATTGCCGCCGTGGCAACTCACACAGGTCAGACCGGCCTGCGCATGCACGCTCGGCGTCCATAGTTGGACCTGATCTTTGTGGCAGTTCAGGCAGCCGGGTCCATCAGCAGCGGACGCGGTGACAGTCACGACCAGTCCGAGTGCGACGGCGAGTGCGACTACATCGCGCCGCCAGAGTGACAATCGTTGCATTTCATTCCTTTCCAGGTATCCCCAACGTCTTCGGACGGATGCGCAAACTCCAGCCCTTGAGCGCTGATCGTCTTCAGATCCGTCGTCGCGCCTTGTGCGATGAGGGTGTGACAACTTGTGCAGTCGGACGAAATCTTTTTGCCGGTGGCGCTGACGTGCTGGTCGTCATGGCAGCGGAAGCAACCCGCCCATTCCAAGTGGCCGATATTGTTCGGATACGCCTTCCAGCGGGACTTCATTTCCGGGAAGAAATTGTCCCGGTAAATCTTTTGCGCCTCGGTGATGGCGCGGTCCACCATCCCGGCATCCGCTGTCGCGTATTGTTGCTTGAGTTTCTGCGCAATCTGCTGGCAGGCGGTTTCGGTGTCGGTGTAGTCCGCCGCCAACACCTCGACGGCATGCTTCTTGATGGCCGGTAGTTTCGGATCAATCCGCCCCAACATCATCGCCATGTCCACGGTTTCATCGGGGGATCGGAAAATATGGGTCGGCCGATTATGGCAATCAATGCAGTCCATCCGGCGCAGCGCCGCTGCGGCGACCTGCTCCGGTTTGAGCCGGCCTTCTTTGGCTTCGAAAACCGTGACCTGGCCGTTCCGGTCGGTCATCCGGACCCAGGGAATCACCTGCCGCCCTTCATCCACCGCGATGTACTCGGTCTTATTGGCCACATTCATGTGCCAGTGGATGCCACCCACCGGGCCGTGCGCCGGGTCGCCACCGCCCACCTTCAAAAGCAACCGAACGGTGTAGGGCGAATTCGCATCATCATACTTGAAATGGGTCCGGACGCGCTCAACCGCGCCGTAAAATTTCTGCGGCCAATGGCATTGCTCGCAGGTTTCCTGGGCCGGGCGAAGGTTCTTGACGGGCGTGGGGATCGGCGTCGGATATTTATGGAAGAGCGTCGCGTAGACCTGATAGCTGCCGGAAAGCTTCGAACGCACGAACCAGGTCGCACCGGGGCCGATATGACATTCGGTGCAGGAGACGCGGGCGTGCGGTGAGTTTTGGTAGGCGGTAAACTCCGGCTTCATCACGGTATGGCAGGTTTGCCCGCAGAACTGCTTCGATTCGGTGAAATGGTAGCTCCGATAACTGCTCACCGCGATCACCAACAGCAGCACAACGCCAAACCCGACCAAACTGCCGAGAAGTTTGCGGTGCCCCGGCCGGTTCAAATCCACGACGGGAAACCAACTAATCGTCCCTTGTTGGGTGCGGATCAGCTGCCGCCGTTCAAACAGCATCCCCGCGGCCACGATCAGCAGACCGAGGCCCAGACAGGCGGGCGCGACAAAATAAGTCACGATCCCGATATAGGGATTTTTAAATCCCGCAAAGAAATCCAGCGCCATCAGGCAGAGCATGGCAAACAAGCTGCCAATCGCTACAACCAATCCAGCGACACTAATCCAATTCTGAATTAAAGACGGTTTTTTTCCAGCCACATTCATCCGTTCTCAACTTCCGCGGCCGACACCCCGGCGACCTGTTGCAGTTCGGGGAATCAACCTCACGCCACTTCTTTGGTACAGTACAACAAACCCGGCTACTGACTGTCAAGCCCGTTGCGGAAAAATTTAAGACGACGCCGGCAATCGCCACCCCCGCACCGGACAACCTAATGTCGAACGCGCCGGCGTTGGCGGCCAAAGAACAGAGTTGTCCTTCCCCCGCTGTTTGTGTAAATCAAGGATCAGCTTCACCGGAACAATTAACCACCAGAGTTTTACCATGCCACTCAAATTGCGGGAGAAATATACTTTTGACCAGCTCTCACTCGGCGAAATCATGCTGCGCCTCGATCCCGGCGAGGGACGCATCCGCACAACGCGCGCCTTTCAAGCCTGGGAAGGCGGCGGTGAATACAATGTCGCCCGCGGCCTCCGCAAATGCTTCGGCCTGAAAACCGCCGTCTGCACCGCCTTCGTCGACAATGAAGTCGGCCACCTCATCCAAGATTTTATCATGCAGGGCGGCGTCGCGACCGACTTCATCCAATGGCGCGCGGACGACGGCATTGGCCGGACCATCCGGAACGGACTGAACTTTACCGAACGCGGCTTTGGCGTGCGCGGTGCAGTCGGCGTTTCGGACCGTGGCAATACTGCCGCCAGCCAGCTCAAGCCTGGCGATTTCAATTGGGAAAAGATTTTTGGCGAGCTCGGCGTCCGTTGGTTTCATACCGGCGGCATTTTTGCCGCGTTGAGTGAATCCACGGCCGCCCTGACCATCGAAGCCGTCAAAGCCGCAGCCAAACACGGCACCATCGTCAGCTACGACCTGAATTACCGGCCGAGCCTCTGGAAGAGCATCGGTGGTCAGGCCAAAGCCCGGGAAGTTAATCGGGAGATTGCCAAGTATGTGGACGTGATGATCGGCAACGAGGAAGATTTCACCGCGAGCCTCGGCTTTGAAGTCAAAGGCATTGACCACAATCTCACCAAGATTGATACCGATGCGTTCAAACAAATGATCACGACGGCGGTCAGCGAATTCAAGAACTTCAAAGTCGCCGCGACGACCTTGCGGTCGGTCATCACCGCAACCAGGAACGACTGGAGCGCGATCTGCTGGATGGACGGCAAATTCTACGAGAGCCGCAAATATCCCGGCCTTGAAATCCTCGACCGCGTCGGCGGAGGCGACAGTTTCGCCAGCGGCCTCGTGTACGGCTTCCTCAAGACCGGTGACCCGCAAAAAGCGGTGGATTACGGCGCCGCACACGGCGCATTGGCAATGACGACGCCCGGTGACACTTCAATGGCTACGGTCACGGAAGTTGAAAAGCTGATGACCGGCGGCAGCGCCCGCGTCCAACGCTGACCGGCATCCGGTCATGTCAGCAACCGGAAGAACGGGAACTTTGCTGCTTTCTTGTCGAAGGTGAATCCACTGGTGCAGCCGCAGGACTGCGCCGCCAAGGCAATCAGCAGATCAGTGAGATCGGCATTGCTCTTGCGACCTTCGGACAGCAAGGACTGAAGCACTTGAACTTTTTCAAACTCCAGAATCGGCATGCTTTTCAAATCGTCAAATGCGTCCAGTATGTCCTTCCGGGATCGGTCATAAGCGCTCTCCAAAACCCAGATGGTTTCGAGGACGACCAGCAATGGGACAAACAAGGCCTCGCGAGTCGACTCGGCTTGCTTGAATCGGGCGTATACGATCTGGGCCTGTTTCTCGTCGTCGCGGATAAGGAACCGGATCAGAACGTTTGTATCCAATGCGATCACGGTTTTTCACCCCGCATCCGTTGCGCAACGGCTTGGTTCATGTCGACAACGGTTTTACCGATCTGCCCGGGTTTGTGAAGCCGCCCAAAAACCTGATCCACGGTTTTTGTCACGGGTTTCAGCACAGCTTCAGTCGGGCCGTGCATAGTGAATGCGATTTTGTCGCCAGAATGCAAGTGCAACGACTCGCGCACCGTCTTTGGTATCGTGACCTGCCCCTTGCTTGTAATTGTCGCAATAACCATTTCCGTTATTCCTTACTTAAATATAATTCCTTACCATATAGTAATGAAACTACAGAGTCAATCCTCCTTGGGGACCAGGCCGGCCATCGAAACATTGACTCGCAGGCAACAAACTCGGACACTGCGGGCATGACCGGAGCCACACAGATTGTCGCTCAGGCGGGTCGGCGGATGCGCGCGGCCGCGCTCGCGCTCGGCGCGTGCTGGTGGCTGGTGACAGCGCTCGGAGTGTGGCTGTTGCTGTTCATTCTCGATAATCTGCTCGGTTTGCCGGCGGGGCTGCGATTGCCATTGGCAATTGGCAGCTGGGTCGTGTCCGGATTGGGATTTTTCCGGAAGATCTGGCGGCCGGTCACGCGCCGACTCAACCCGGAAGGCGTGGCCGTTGCGCTCGAAGCCCGGTATCAGGTTCCGGATAATCTCCTCATTAACGCCTACCAGTTCCAAAACCAACCACTCCGCGAGGAAGAAAAGATTTTTGTTCAGAGAATGTTCGACCGCTGTGACGCCGAGGTCGGGCGGGTGCACCTGCGCGAACTGTGGGATGCCCGCCGGCTGACGGGGTGGCTGATCGGCGCGGTGGTGGTGGTCGTCGCGTGGCTGGCCTACATTGCGCTCTTTCCGTCGTTTGCGCGCAACGCCGGATTGCGGTTTGTCCAACCGCTCAGCGATCGCCCGCCCGCCAGCGCTGTCCAGTTGCAACTCGGGCCGGCGGAGGATGTGACGATTGGGGAGGGCGAAAATATCGACGTTGCCATTACCGCGGAATTCAGTGGCGAACCGGACCACCCCGCCAATGCCCGGCCCCAAATTGTTTGGCAGGATAATGTGGATCTGATCCCACCGAGCCGGGCCGGCGGCGAGGGAGCGCCGATGAATTTGATCCCGAGAAAACCATGGACCTACACCTATACGTTTAACGATGTGCGCCGGCCATTTGCTTTTCGAGTATTTGGGTTCGGCACGTATACGCGGAGCGTTCACGTCAACGTCCGGCCTTTACCGCGTTTAACAAAAGCGATGTTTCAGCTGACTCCCCCGGCGTATACCGGTCAGAAACCGGTTGCATTGGCCGGCCCCCCAGCACCGGTGGCAGCGGTTCCGGGCTCACAGTTGGATGTAACCTTGGAGATCCAGCCTGGCGTCCACGAGACGCGCTGGGTCGAGTCAGTCAGCACGGCGGCGTTTCAGGCGGTTGCCGGTCAGTGGACAGCGCGGACGGTGATTCGCAGCGCCGGTCCGTATGAAGTGTTGGCAATCGAGGCGCCCGGGCGTCGGCCGGTCACGCTCGTCCACGGGTTGATTCGGCTGGAGCCGGACAATCCACCAGAAGTGGATTTTGTGACGGACGACCGAAACCGATTCACCATGCAGGGTGCAACGGTGAACCTGGAGGTGCAGGCAAAAGACGATTTCGGGGTGCGCACCATCCAAATTACCGCCCGACCCGCCGAGCTGGAGCGCGTGCCGGTCGTTCTGAAAACTTGGAGCTACATCGGCCCCCCCGGCAATCCCGGACCCTTCAAGGAAAATTACCATTTGGTGGTGGACCCGCAGCGGTTTGAAGCCGGTACGACGTATTTGTTGGAAGCCGTGGCCGGCGACTTTTGTCCCAAGGGGCAGCTCGGAAGGTCGCGGCCCATTGTCCTGCGGGTCCGGTCGACCGCCGAGTTGACATTGGCGAGTGATGATCCGTTGGGCGAAGGGTTTGAGAATTTGAAGCGGGCGATTGTGTTGCAGGAGTCAGCGAACAGCTTGACGGCGAATCTGACGGCGCATCTGGAGGAGGCGCTGGCGAAACTCGATTTGAACCGGCACCGGGCGGGCATCGCCGACCGGCAGGTCCAAGCCGATCGGCAAGGCCAGGCCGCGCTGACGGCGTTTCGGAATGTGGCGGAAGGGAAGCCGTATGCTGCAACCCTCGGGCCGATTGTGGATGGCGAGATGCCGTGGGTGCTGGGCGAGATTGCCAAATTGCCGGCAACCAAACCCGCGGACCTCCCGGCGTTGTTGGGGGCGATTCAAAAACGTCAGGAGTACATTTTAAATACGCTCTTATCTTTGCTCGGACAAATCGCCGCCAGCCGGAAAGACAAGCCGCCCGCGGACCGGGCGCTGAAGACAGAGCAGAATCCGCCGCTGGTGGCCGGCGAGAATTTGCTGCACGAAATGA
>Ga0316230_1002677_pt1 | contig 15021 bp, 20 predicted proteins | sample TBH18025metaG_FD_206004 | JGI IMG/M metagenome (GOLD analysis project Ga0316230, IMG submission 206004) | Freshwater microbial communities from Trout Bog Lake, Wisconsin, USA - TBH18025 | ecosystem: Environmental > Aquatic > Freshwater > Lake > Hypolimnion/Profundal zone | place: USA: Wisconsin...
GATGGGGACTAAACTCATCCGGACAGGTAGGGAATAACTCCTTACTGTCCCCATCATCGCCTGTATTGGTCTCTGGACCGACAGGCGCATCTTGGTCGGCTGTCGCCGCAGGATCGTCGTTCTCAATTGGTATTCTAAACACGGAACTATTATATGGCTGGGGCCAAGGCACTTCAGGACAAACAGGCATAAATTATCTCGGCTCAGTGGCTGTACCTTATCTAGTTTACGGACCCGTCAACGCATCATGGTCAGTGGCATCAGGGGGCGGCTTCCATAGCCTTGCAATCAGCACAGCAGGAGTATTGTATGGTTGGGGTTTGAACTCAAGCGGCCAACTAGGGACAAATTCGACCGTAACCACATCATTACCAATACTGGTTTCAGGTCCTGCCGGGGCATCGTGGTCGGTGGTTGCTGCTGGTGGCGCACACTCGCTAGCCATTACCACAACCGGAATACTTTATGGATGGGGCCAAAATACCTCAGGACAGGTTGGCAATTTTACATCACTAAACTCGATATCGTCACCGGTAGCGGTACCTGCACCCGGTGTGCCCTTTTCATGGCTACGGGTATCCACCAACAACCAGGGACAGCACACGCTTGCCATCAAATCAGATGGAACGCTCTGGGGCTGGGGCCTAAACACTACGGGCCAAGTTGGCATAAGCTCTCTTACAACAGTGTCAAGTCCTGTGCTGGTATCGGGTCCAGCAGGAGCAAGCTGGCTTGCCGTGGCAGCTGGAGAGGCGCATTCTCTGGCGATTACCACCACGGGTTGGCTCTACGGATGGGGACTGAACAACGCAGGTCAAGCCGGCATAAGCTCTCTCACAACAGTGTCGAGTCCTGTGTTGGTATCGGGGCCGGCAGGAGCAAGCTGGCTTGCTGTGACAGCCGGAGCTACGCATTCACTTGCCATCACCACAACCGGAATACTTTATGGATGGGGCCTCAACGCGTCTGGACAGGTGGGCAATAGCTCTCTCACAACCGTGTCAAGTCCTGTGTTGGTCTCTGGCCCAGCCGGCGCGTCATGGTCCGTGATTTCAGCAGGTGGATTTTTTTCCCTGGCCATTACAACAGCCGGTGTGCTGTACGCATGGGGCCAAGGTACAGGCGGACAGCTGGGCACTAATTCTGCCGTCAACCAATCCGTCCCAACAGCGGTGGTAGGCGGGTATTCCTGGACGGTGGTAGCCGGCGGAGTTGTACATTCGCTGGCAATCACCACCACAGGCCTTCTCTATGGCTGGGGAACCAACACATCCGGTGAGGTTGGTATTCTCTCGTTGACGTCAGTTTCGTCGCCAGTGCTGGTTTCTGGTCCGGCTGGCGCGAGCTGGACCCTGGTGTCAGCAGGACAACAGCATTCGCTTGGAATCACCACAACAGGAGCTGCATATGGATGGGGTCTTAACACTTCCGGCCAGCTAGGTACCAACAACTTAACCAGCGTGAGCTCGCCGGTTGCAGTTTTCGGAGGAGCATCGTGGACGGCAGTGACAGCAGGTCTGTCTGACTCTCTTGGTATATCCATACCTTCGTCTGGCTCAACCATATCAGGCTGGGGCGGAAACTCCTTAGGCCAGCTGGGCATCAATAGTTTAAGCTCTTCGATAATTCCTGTGCCTGTACTTACAGGGGTACCAGTATCATGGTCAGCTGTGGCCGCAGGGTCTTCCCATTCGCTAGGAGTAACCACCGCTGGAATTTTATATGGATGGGGACTAAACAGTTCTGGGCAAGCTGGTATCGGTGCCGTGCAGTTCGTATCGTCCCCGGTGCTGGTATCCGGTCCGCCGGCTGCATCGTGGTCGGTTATCGCACCAGGTCCTGCTGCCATCCACAGCATCGGCATTACAACATAATTCTCGGCTAAATTTGCATTCGAGCGTTGCTGGATCGTAAACTATTACGATTATATCGGAGTTATTGCAACATGCACCCAATTGATAAAGAGCTATCCCTCATGCTGGAAGGTCGGTTTGACGAGGCCTGGGCCATATCAGAAGAACTACAGGCCATAGGCGAAGGTACCGTGGAAGATACCAACGGACTGAAAACCGGTGACATGTGGACACGCCATAGCTTCAACCGTGGTTGGTTCATGTTGCAGCAGGGGCATTACCAAGAAGGGTGCCAGCTGTTGGAAAACGGACGTTATCTTAACGTATATGGCAGTGGTTTCCTCAAGACCGCTGCTCCGCTTTGGAATCCGGAAGAACATCCAACCAAGGGTAAATCCATAATACTGTCGCTGGAAGGTGGGTTTGGTGATGAAATAATACATGTGAGGTTTGCCAAGCATCTCAAGGACAAAGGGTTTTACAAGGTTTATGTTGCCGCTGCCCCAGAGCTGCATTCGATATTTGCCAGGGTAGATGGTGTTGACGCCGTGATCCAGCGTGATCAAGCCCACACGGTGGCACACGATTATTGGCTGCCAGGATTCAGTGCAGGTTGGGTATCAGGTAACACATTTGATACCATCAATCCTAATCCCTATCTGTCGGTCGATCCAAATAGCTCAATGGTATGGAACACGCTGATAAACAGCGACAAGATCAAGGTTGGGATAAGATGGTGCGGAAATCCCAAGTTTGAACACCAGCAGTTCCGCCTGTTCCCGTCACAGTTCCTAACAACGCTCAATCGCTACAAGGAACTGCAACTCTTCAGTTTCCAGCGAGATCACGGGGTGGTCGATCTCCCCGAGGACATCACCGATCTACAACATCTATTGATATCGTGGGAGGATACCTTGGCAGCTCTTAGCAAAATGGATCTTGTCATCACCAGCTGCACGTCAATAGCACATGCTGCTGCGGCCATCGGAGTTCCTACCTGGGTGGTGGTGCCAATACTGCCCTATCACACCTGGGCGTGGGATGCCCCAAGATCAAAAATTTCTCCTTATTACTCGTCGGTCACGCTGTACCGCCAACATAAACCAAAGGAATGGACAGACACCTTTAATCAGCTCTACAAGGATCTGGAAAAGAAGTTTTCGCTTAAAAAGGTCAAGAAGCCAAAGATTGCTGACAGGAAGATAAAGGTAAACCTTGGCTGCGGAGTGCAACACATTGACGGATTTGTCAACGTAGACAATTCAGACCTGGTCAAACCCGATGTAAAACACGATCTAATGCAGTTTCCTTGGCCATTTGCAGACGATTCGGTTGATCACATAGTTGCCAAGGACATATTGGAACATCTTGGCAATACACCGGATGACTTCATACGTGTGATCCAGGAAATGTATCGCATATCCGCAGATGGTGCCGCCTGGGAAGTTCAATTTCCCCATCACCGTAGCGACACGGCCATAAGTGACCCCACGCACATAAGGCTCATGACGCACTGGACGTTCCGCATGTTTGACCAGAAACAAAACCAAGAGCTATTGGAGCGCAAGGAAGCTGACACTCCTCTTGGTATAATAAACAACGTCGACATTGAAGTGTGCGATGTCAAGCATGGGTGGAATCCCATGTGGAGCGAAAAGCTTCGGCTGAAGGAAATCACCGAGGAGGAACTTTACTCAAATCTGCATCATATGAACAACATTGCCCATTCGGTCATGTTGCTGATACAGGTGCATAAGCCATGCAGAAGCACATATAAGTAAAGGATAGGCAGGTGTTTGAGAAGCCATACGCCGAGCAGCGATCGCCGTCGATTGAACCTAGAACGGTTGATGTGTTCCTGAGAACATGCAGCAGGCATGGAATAATTGCCCCAGGGCATCGCATCAACAAGCCTCGATGCGTAAGCGAATCCAGAGAACTACTAACCCTAACCTGCGTAGATAGCCTGGCCACGGCGATAAAAAACAGCCAGCACCGGGTCAAGCTTTGGATAATAGATGATCACAGCACCGAAGCTTTCTTAGAAAATCTTGGTAAAATCCTGAAAGACATCGATCATCATCTAATAGCGCTGGAAGATACGGGATTCATCGCCAGTGGAGTTGAACAGGCAGCACTTTGTAAATCCAAGGGACGTGACATAGTTTATCTCACAGAGGACGATTATTTGCACGATCCAAATGCCATAGATTTGTTGGTAAATGGGCTGGTGACGTTGCAAAAGTCCGTGGAATTCAGTCCAATCGTGATATATCCGTATGATTGCATTGACCGATACAAAAAGGATTTTCCAGCACCTTCGCGTGTGTTTTACCTCAATAGCATGTATTGGCGCACAGTCACACGCAGCACCCCAACCGTGATAATGACCCACGACACCTATGCCAGCCTGTCAAATGTTTTTGAGACCATGGCTGCCAACTACGATCCTTACACCTTTGGTGAAGATCAAACCATCAATCGCCTATGGAATAACATGGTTGAGTTTGCAGGCCCCGCGGTGCTTTTCAGCCCGATACCCAGCTTGGCGGTGCATTTAGAACATCAAACACCTACGGCAATAACGAACGGCTTGATAAACTGGAAATCATTTTGGCAGGAGTCAGTATCGCATGTTCGAGAAAAGTTCAGCATTAACGGCAGCTGAAAGCGACCGACGAGCAGCAGCATTTTTTGCGCAAGGTCAGTACCAACAAGCCCTGTCCCAAAATCAAGCCACAGCCCGGCTATTGCGACACGCTGACCCAAATCTGCTTAGAAATTCTGCCATCTGTTGGCATCATCTACAAAATGCATCAGCAGCATTGGAATGCTTTAAACAATACATGCGATTGAGCAACAGCAACACGATTGACGACATAGATCAATTGGCACAGTATCTCAACAATGCCGGACGGATCGCCGAGGGCCGGCAAGTAATTGAAACACAGCAGCATGAATGCCACAAGAAACATCTTGATCTAGGATGGTATCTATACCGTGACAATCTCTGGCAACAGGCGTTTGTTGAAATGGAAATTGGCCGCCAGCAGGGCAACATACTGTGGATCGGCGAGGAAAAATACAAAAATCTTCCACCCTGTCCAAGGTGGCATGGAGAGCCACTCGCAGGTAAAACGGTTCTAGCCGTGGCAGAAGGCGGGCTGGGCGACGAGTTTATTTTCAGCCGCTGGTTATCCTTGCTGGATGGCCAGGTGGATTACTATACAAACAACAGCCTATCAGATGTGATATGCACAAACTTTGGCATTAATCCGTATGATAGGCACAGGCGGTATGATTACTGGTTTCCCATGATGAGCCTCCCGTGTCTATTGGAAAAATATGATCCAACAATGGATCGGGCTTACATCAAACCACAGAGGTCTTTTGTTGAAAAATGGCGATCGAAAATCATCGGCCAGCATACCGCCGTGCTCAGTTGGAAGGGCAACGGCAATTTTGCCGAGAAACACATCAGGGATATTCCCATCGAGCCATTGGTAAACAAACTCAAACACAAGTATACGCTGTATAGCGTTTGCATGGAAGCCTCGCACTGTCCAGAAGGTGTTGTTGACCTAACCAAGGACATCACCTGTTGGCAGGACACATTGGCCATAATTTCACTCTGTGACATATCACTGTGTTCGTGTTCAAGCGTGGCGCATGCAAGCGGAGCGCTGGGAGCACGCACGTTTGTCTACACCAGACCCGATGACTACTTTACCTGGGGAGGCACCGCATCGGGAGGCCAAACTCCTTGGTACAAGAACGTCACGGTATGGAGGCAGGCTACGATAGGACAATGGGAACCAATCTTTGACCAAAGCCTGGCAAACCTATCTTGACATATTGAAATCATATATAAGATATGGTAAAATTTACTGGAACTCATCAAGGTGTAACATGTCTCAAAACAAATACCTAATACGCTTCAATAAATCACGAGGAAATCCTGGAAGAGGGTCAAAGGACCATGTATGGCGCGTGTTTGAAAATGGCCAGGAATTCCTGGTCAAGCATGTGCGGCTGAATGTTCCCTGCCATGATGAGATTTCAGGAGATGGATACGGCAATGATGATTGGAATTTCTGCTGCTACGGTACCATGACCCTTGACAGGGAGACCAGCACAGCCATCATAAACCCATAAATACAGCAACAAGGAACACGTGATGGCCAATACATATTCCTGGATCTTTCCACAACTGGAAGTTTATCCAACCTACGCCAGCCAAACGAACGTGGTGTTCACCGTGCATTGGATAATGTTCGGTACCAATGATCTCACCCCGCCAACATCTGCACAGGTTTATGGCACACAGCAGGTGACATATGAGGCAGGATCACCATTCACACCATATGATCAACTTACCCAGGAGCAGGTACAGGGCTGGGTAACCGACGCCGTGGGTGCTGCCACCGTGGCCAATTACCAGGCCACGGTTGATCAAATGATACTGGATATATTGGATCCGTCCGTCCAAGCATTGCCACCACCGTGGGCGCAATCTAACAGCTAACAAGCCTAACTTGTTAAAAAGTGTTAGCCGTCGGCCACCATTGATAGTTCAATCAGCGCCGCTGCCAGATTCATTTCACCATCCGCACAAAGGGCATGATCCCGTAACCTGTTGGCGATAATGACGATGGCGCGATTTTGCTGATCTTCCGTTGCGCCCCACCAATCCAGATTGCGATAGAGCAGCTTGTAAATGTCCTCGTATTCCTCACCGGTGGCATTTGCACAGATCAGCTTGCGTGCGTCATGGATCTTACCGGCCTTGAACAGTGATACAGCAGACACCATGTAATCCGCGGATCCTTTGCCGCTCCTTGCGCTGGGGCGCTTGAGCTCGTTATCCGTGCAATTTTGCTGCAATAGGTTGATGCACTTGCGTAGATCTGGATATGTAACGGTGATGTATTCATCGAGTATTTCAAGATTTTCTTCAGTAAGATCAATACCTTCTGTGAGCAAAATCGTTGCGGTGCGAGTAGTGAACTGCTCGCGATCAAGATCCTCGATATGGAATCCTTGTGTCCTTGAATGCAGTGCTGGAATGATCTTGTGCGGATAGTTGCATGTCAATACCCATCTACAGACGTTGGAATATTCTTCCATCATGGAACGCAGCATTGCCTGTGCGTTTGGAGACAGATAATCAGCTTCGTCCAGCAATATGTAGCGATAGTCGCCACTTGGCATGGTTTCAACAAAGCCGGTTAGGTTACGATAGTAATCGACACCGGTATTATGGCTGGCATTGATATAGCGAACATCAGTTGGGTCAACTCTCAGCTCATTGAATAAACATTTAGCAAGGGTAGTGTTGTGATGTATAATACCATTTGCAGTAACATATATATGAGGATCATCAATTGATACATCGTATAATATTTGGGGTCCTAGGAATTCAGAACCGATAATTTTAGCAGTGCCATTGACTAAATCTATTTGCGCACAGGCAGAGATCTGCTTGCATCTACCGTCCTCAAAAACTAAATGTCGTGTTGCACAAATCAATTCCTCACCATTGTCTAAAAAATACTTTGCAGCGTCTGTATTTTTCCGTACAACCGCATTAATTGTTTGCCAACCGGTAACAGTTTTAATTTCTATATTATAATCTTTTATATCCTGTGCTTTCTCAAATGGAGATTCTAGGTTCTCTGTGAGTTCAAATAACTGTTGTATAGATATTACAAATTCCGTCATTTTTGCGGTTCTCTATCCTAATAAAAAATCTCTGGCTCGGTGTAGCATATCGTTTTGGGCATCTGCAACATCGCTTGACCATACTATAAGTACATTGTGGCCGAGTTTATTCAGTAAGTCAATGCGATCTGCGTCAGTCTTCCAAATATCTTTGCATGCTGTATTAATAACTGGGTGTATTTCATCTTCTTGAAAAATTCTTGGGTTGGCATGCCAAAAACTTCCATAATATTCTATTACTTTACCATTTAAAAAATAGTCTACAAATATTAAACCATTTGGTGTGATTACAAACCGTTCTGGTCCTTTATATCCAGTAATAGAAAATTTAGAGTAATCGCCTAATAAACAATCCAAATTCATAAAAAATTTTATACTTTCTTTACTTATTTTTGTATTTTCAGAAGTACGAGATTTAATAATGCTGACAGCCCGTTCATGCCCCCATGTGCTCACCAATTCTTCAAAAGTTTTACCTTTTGATGCATTTATTACAGCACGTTCTTCATCAGTCCTAGCAAACCATGTGGCTTGACGTTTTTTAAGCATGGCATAATATTTTTCACACCCCTCATCTGACCCATATTTGTTAATGAAAAACTGTAAATCTCTGCATTGGAGTTCTGATAAAATATTTTTTGCATCTAATTCAGAATAACCTCGTCTAATCCAAAAGCCAAGTCGCCTAGGACTTACATCAGGGTCAGACTTGACAGATTCTATAGCACGCTTATTCCTATCACGTTGTATTGAATATACTTTTTCTAATGCTGTATCATAGTCAAATCCTTTTGATAGCCAATAATCTGTACAATTGGCAAAATTTTTACGCCCTTGGTCAGATTTTGTCCGCTTAAGATAATTAATATACTCGCTGTTGTTTCCATATCTTGCGTTCATATATTCGTCACTTGAATAATTATTTGTAATACATGTATTGTATCGCTCGATATAATTAGGGTGATGAAATTTGATTAAATCGGCTATCAATTCCCAGTGGTATTTGAAGTTTTGCCATTTATACGCATCTAATAACAGAGATAATTCCTTCATTTGTTCCGGAGATATATCTATTTGAGTGATTATCTTAGATATAACCTTTAGTGAAAAAAATGCATTTATTTTGTCATTTGGTGTTTTTAATCCAACCGTTTCTGATAATCGTGAACACCTAGATTTATATTTTAATTCTCCTTGTTGTTTTCCAAACAGAATTTGGTATTGTTCTAGGGTATGTAGTGAGATATTTTTTAATTTTATATGACGTTCATAAAAATTCAATTCTTTGCTTTTGATAAAATTACATAATTGTGTATATAGACTATCATATGGTTCTTTTTTTGGGTTTTCGATTAACCATTTAGTCCAAAAATCTAAAAGTTCACTTCTAATTTCATTAGAAAGCTGGTATTCTTCTCTCAAAATTTTTTTTACACTTGTCTTTGATGTAAATTCTTCAGTGCGTTGCTGTGCGGTTTTTCGTATCATTCCTCATATTCTCCTAAGCAATATTATTTATAAAGCAGAGGAGAATATGAGGATAAATTAGGAAAAATTGTTAAATTATGCCAAGAATATCACGCTGTTTCTTTGACAATTTTGACACATCTAACCTTACAGTTATTTGTTCATTTGGACCCAGACATTTGCCAACCCCGGCGCTGCCACTGAGCAACAGGTTTGGAATGTTTCCGTCCCGCACCCAGGACATTACCTGTTCCTTTTGTGCTGCGTCGCTCCAAACATACTCGTCCAGCTTGCTTGGACGGTAGGTTTCAACCCAAAGATTCTTGATGCTCATCGTGCGTGTTTCTCCATGTAAACACTACTATGCCACGTGAGAACTGGTGCGTCAACTGTATTCAACCAACAATATATCAGCTGGATCAACCCTGCGTATCACCGTGGTACCGCCATCGGCCTCCTTGACCTTGACGCCGCGGGTCCAGCGACCGTGTGCAACCAACACCTTATCCCCAGCTGCCACGTCCTCCACATTTGATCCCACTGCCCAGACCGTGGCCCAGCGAGGCTTAACACCGCTGCTTTTGCCATTGTCATCGGGAATGATTATGCCAGTTGCGGTGACTCGTTCTCCGTGTTCCATGTTGGTTACCAGTATGACATCCGGAAGAGGATGCACGATGTCATCGTCCTTTAGCTCATAATCAAAATCGGCCATTTATGTAGTTCCTTTTAAAATCAGTCCGCATCTACGATCTTGCGGCGTGTTTGTACCATCTTCTTTACCTGCTCCGCATTGTCAACCGGTGTTATTGTTTCTGTTTCATCAATTACGGGTGCAACATCGGGCTCAAAGTTTTGATCAGCCTGCAACGTCCTTGGTGCGGTCTTGTCCGCCGGCAACGGTGCTTTAATGTTGTTGCTGATGCCAGCAACTTCCTGCTGGCGCTGCTGGTTCCTGCGCCATTCTGCTTCAATCTGCTCCTGGGTGCGCAACACAACACCATTTGGACCCAGTATGTCACCACGGGCGTTCATCTTTGCATTGCCTATTGCCTGCTTTTCAGCATTGGCCGCAGCTATGGCCAACATATCAATTGGGCGACCACGCATGGTCTTGTAAATCTTTTTTGCCATTTCAATCTCCTTGCTTGGCTTTATACACGTATTTAATCTTATTTCAGCCACTCATGTATATCGAGACCGTATTCCAACGGATTAATCCTATTGATGCCCGTGAGATATAATACAAAGGAGCACACGCTGCTGCCTCGCCCAACCCCCCATACCACATGGTTTTGTCTCCAAACATCTGCACAGTAGATGAGATGGCGTATCAACGGATGCATGTTCCTGTCCTGCATCTCTGCCAGTTCTTGCACCACCCGTTCGCGTTCAACGTCGGTTTTACATCTAGCAAGGCACCAATCGCCTAGGTCTATTGACCGATATGGCTCAGGAGTCAGCCAATATTGATACCAATCCACGGTGCTGTATATCTCACCTGCGGCAAATTCCGGGCCCTGTTCGGCACTATCACAAAGCCTTGCTGCATTGTGCCATTCCTCGGCATCGTCTTGATCATCACACAGCAGACCACCGAGATCCTTACCCGCATACAACCGCTCCATCAGTGCGGATTGCTTGCAAACAACGGTTCCGTCCGGGTATATGGTGCGATCTCCAAGATCAATCATCTTCAGATGTTATCAGCCTCGGTTTGAATTTTGGTTTGATTATTTCTGCAGACACGGCATCTGTTTCATCCACAGTTTGCCTATCGTCGCGCATCATGTCAACCAACTTATCACCAAGGCTAGGAATCACCGTTAGATCGTCATCTGGACCAGGTTGGAGATCAATGCTGCTGGCATCCGCGCGATGCCACCATGGTATCTTGTGGAAATGTCTCGGTCCAATCCATTCCGCCATGGCAGGCAACCATTCATCAGTTGACCCTGAGATGGCGTTGCTGAATCCATGGGAGGTGTCGGTGAAAAAATGCGTGCGTTTGATGGTTACAACATCCTCACCAATTGCCCCAAGCTTGGCATGTATCACGGCTGCCAACATATGATCCATTGGTTCACCAGGAATCATCATTATGTTGTTCGAAAGCTCATCCAACCAATCCGTATCCATTTCCGTATCAGGGCTATATGCAATGCTGCTATCCACGAAATCTTCCAACCATAGTTTCATGGCCGAAAGTCGTAGCTGCACCTCGTGTATGTTGGCACCAAGCGCCATGTCTATCTGGCTTTCAATCTCACAATCACTGCTGAGAAGCTTGCCATCCAGCAGGCGTATCAGCCGCAGACGATGGCGGAGGATTGTTTCTAAATTTGCGATCACTTTACTTAAAACCCTTGAATGTTGGAATCTCTATTGGATCTGTATCTAGTATTACGCCATTTTGTTTGTCGTCAACTGCTGCTCGCCTATACTTTTCGGTTTCAACCGAAACCAACAGTAGATCGATTTGATGCAGAACGTTTGGGTCCATCTGCATGCGCCTGGCGATGTTGAAGCGGCTCATTAGGTCGTTAAAACGCTTGTCCAGCTCGTCCTGGCTCAGGTCTTCGAGAGGTATGGAAAAAGGATGGTCACTGAGCGGTTGATTCATTTTGTTTTTGTATCTCTTTTGGATGAAAATAGCGGATTATCAAGCTTATAGCCCACGCCGCAGGATCCGCAATAAAAGTTTAGATCCTTGAAAACCACACCTTTGAAACTGAAGTGGCTGACGTTGCTGCATGTTGCACAGGTGAAATTAATGGAACCAAGGTCACAGTGCTGTTGTGACTGCGGTAGCCTCTCAACAAAGAAGTCTTCAACCTTCCTGCCGGGTCTCTTTTTTGCACGGGGAAATCTTATTACCTGTCCCATTTCACCATATATTTAGGCAATGGCTTGGTGAACACGGCGTATTAGGATGAAAAAACGAGGCCGGTTGCCATGAAACTACAACTGCCAAGCGCGCTTGAAACCAACACGCTGTCACCGGAATTTAGGTATAAACCACTGAATGCTGCCGTTGTTCCGCCGGCCAGCTGTGTGAGATATGCCAGTTGTGTTGCAGGGGTTTGCATTTGACCATTGGGTACCAATGCTATGCTGTAACCATCATAGGCCTGGCTTTGATTGTTGATGAAGATGCTGAACTCAGCAGTGGAACCATCCGGAACCACAAACAAAAACACCGTATCAAGTGCGGGCGGTTTGGTCTGGCCAATTATTTGCGGTGATGCTGCCAAGAATTCTTCTCCGTTATGCCGTTGTGTCGTTTATTATCAGTCCTATCGTGGCCAGTGCCTGCACCAGGCTGGCCAATGCCGTATTGCCACCCAAGGATCCGGTTACCACGGGCACGTATGGTTCAGATCCAGGGCCGCTGTAGAGCACGCCAGTGGCTGTAAAACTACATGCGCCCTGCGCGGTGCTTACCTGTATCCTATCACCGCTGCCCAGGTATATTTGTGCAAAACTTATGATACCTCCGCCTATCAGGGGAGCTTGGTAGGCTATGAAATTGGCAGCCTGCTCGCTTTGATCATATGGCACGATTGCCACGCTGAAATAGTCAAAATTTGCGCTTTGATTGGTGACAAAAATGTTCACCATTGCCTCGTCGGTGTTGGCAACGGTCATGAGGTTTGTGTCAATGTTTGCTGGCGGTAGCTGCTGTCCAAATATCTTCGGGGTGTCTGTCATTGCTGTGTCCTGTTATGCCGTGGTGCTGTTGATCAATAGACCCATGGCCTGCATGGCATTGAGAAGATTGTTTAATGCTGCGCCGCTGCTGCGAGATCCTGTTATGGTAGGAACTGTACCAACTGCCAGCGTGCCGCTGATGTAGGCGTTGCCAGCCACGTCCAGCGTATGCTGGGGATTGGTTGATCCAATGCCAACATTGTGGTTCGGCAGTATGTTGATTACACGGCTTGAATTTGAAAGGTTGGCAAACATGCTCTCGCCGGCATGTAGGCTGACGTTGCCATTTTGGTCCATGCGCAGGCCGCCCACACGGTTGGTGTTGGTCTGCTCAAATGCCAGGCCCAGCGTGCTGTTCAGCGTGCCGGTGGTAAATCTTATGGTGTCGTCCGCGTTGTTGACCAAGGCGTGCACACGCACCACGTCGTTGGTGTTTGACCATACTTCCAGCTGCGATTGTGCCGCAGACCCAATGCCCACGGTCTGCGTGCTGTTGGTTATGACGATGGCGTTGGCATGCGCCGTGCTAAAAGCCGTGGTTTCACTGGCAGCATTTATCGTAAGCCTGGATCCCAGGCGCATGTAGGTATTTTCAGCAGGTGAAACTATGCGTACATTGCCCACGACATCCAGCGTACGCTGTGGTATGCTGGAACCAATTCCAACATTACCATTGTTGTAGTACATTTCGCTGCCAGATATGACGTTGTTAAAATTATACTGAACCGAAAGGTTGGCGCCAGCAGCTTGAATATTTGAAAGACTTACTGCAACAGGAATTATTATGTCACCAATTCCGTTGCCGATCTGCACTGGTTCACTTATGAGCGATCCTGCAAGCTGGATGTTTTTGCTTTGTAGGTTTTCTATCTCGCTTTTAATCGTGGCAAAATTATCGCGGAAACCCCTCGAGGATTGATCCACACCCGGAATAGGATAGTTTGGGTTTACGTTGCTGCCTACGGTCATTTAATTCTTCCAAATCTGTTATGATATTTAGCAGATAATCAACTAAAGGATATTTGAATCGCACCTGCCGCACTGGTGCCACCTGGTCCGCCTCCACCACCACCACCTGGGCTACCTCCAGGAGAAGTGTTAGCTCCGCCAGCACCCCCAGGCAAACTTGGGCTGTTGGTTGCAGAACCTATACCGCCAGTTCGGCCGCTGGCTGCACCACCATTACCTGCTGCACCTCCTCCTACAGCACCACCGCCGCCTGTGCCAGCAGCCCCATTGTATGTTGTGGCTCCTATATTTGCGGTACCACCTGTGCCACCTGTGCCACCACTTCCTGTACCGCCTGCTGCTCCAAGTGCTCCTTGTGATGATAGTGTTGGTGCTGAGTTGGCCGATATATTCACCCAACTATTGCCAGCAGCAGCACCAACACTGTAGTAGATATTCTGCCCTGCAACCACGGCTAGATAACTTCCGCCATATCCTCCTCCACCACCACCGGCTTGTTGTCCAGGAGGACCGCCGTGCGTGCTTGTACCACCGCCACCAATAGCTTCAACATATGCATGCGTGGCACCTACCGGTATTTCAACACTGCCTGCACCTGCAGAAGTTACAGTAACAGTATATGGTATAAACTGCACATATGTTGCCATCAATCCTTGCACACTAGCCATTATGTTAGTCCTGCTCCGCTGATTACAAACACATTTGCCGATATGGCCACAACGGTTGCTAAGCCATACTGAGCAAGTGAGCGATTGCCTGTATTGGCAGTGCCTGCCCAATGCATGGTTATACCTGCACCCTGTACCACAAACTGCGGTGACGTGTTGTTGTTGAATATAGTTATTACCTGTCCAAACGGATTGACAAACACATTGCCCGGTACCGTGACGTTGCCAGTTGTTATGCTAACAATGTTGCCGTTATCTGCAGGAGTTAATACATATCCAGATGTTTTGTTTGCAACTGGCAAACTACGAGCATTACCATTTACATCAACAATCTGTCCTCCAGAATTTATATTTCCAGAAACACCTATACCACCTGCAACTGTCAATGCACCGGTAATATCAGACGTTGATACAGTTGTGTTGACAATGGACAAATTACCAATAATTACTGGCCCACTGAGATAGCTCGATACATTGGTATTGCCATATGTAATTACTCCACCAGTAGGGCCTGTTGGACCTGTAACTGTTGAAGCAGCACCTGTAGCACCTGTTTGTCCAGTTGGACCTGTGACTGTACTTGCTGCTCCAGTTGGACCTGTGACTGTTGAAGAAGCACCAGTTGGACCTGT
>Ga0316230_1002691_pt1 | contig 14956 bp, 8 predicted proteins | sample TBH18025metaG_FD_206004 | JGI IMG/M metagenome (GOLD analysis project Ga0316230, IMG submission 206004) | Freshwater microbial communities from Trout Bog Lake, Wisconsin, USA - TBH18025 | ecosystem: Environmental > Aquatic > Freshwater > Lake > Hypolimnion/Profundal zone | place: USA: Wisconsin...
CAAGGGCTACGATCTCAGACCGTCTCTCTACGCGTTGTTCTGCTCGGAAACCGAGGAGGCCGGCTACATCCGCCAGGATTTCTACGACGTCATGTCGCAGCTCTACGCTGATGCCTACTTTGGTCAGATCGCCACTTGGTGCAAGGCGCACGGCATTGCCTCGTCCGGCCATCTCCTGAACGAAGAATGGCTGGGCACGCAGGTTGCCAATCAAGGCAGCCTGTTTGCGGCGCTCCGGCGTCTGGATGTGCCCGGAATCGATCTGTTGGCGGTCGATCCGGTCAGCATGCTGAACGGACTGGGCTTCATGACGGCCAAGCAGGCCGGGTCGGTGGCGCATCTCATTGGCGTCGAGGAAGTGCATTGCGAGAGCAGTGGCCGGTTGTCATTGGCCCACCGCATTGGCCAGGGGAACCTGCTCCATGTCATGGGTGTGAACCAGATCACCTCGTATTGGGGAATGGATGTAATCGACGAGGCACAGTACCGCGCCTACAACGATTACATGGGGCGATTGGCGTTGCTGATGCGCGGGGGCCGACATGTGTGCGACGTGGCGCTGTTGTATCCCATCCGAGCCGCTTGGGCCACTTTCGTCCCGCACAGTCCGCTGGCGGCGGCGAATATTGACAGCCCAACTTTCAACGCCCAACTCGACCGGCTCGGCGGTAACGGCTATGCCCAACCGGTGCGGGATCTGATTCAAAACCAGATCGACCTCGACATCATCGATGAGCAGGCAATTTTGGAAGCGCGAATTGCGGACGGCCGGCTCTGTGTGGCCCAGGAGCGTTACCGGATCATCGTCATTCCCAGCGCCGACACCATGGGGGCGGCGGCCGCAGAGAAACTTGCCGAATTCAGCCGGGCCGGCGGCCAGGTGTTTTTTATCGACCGCCCGCCCGCGCGCGGCGAGAGCGTCGCAGCCACTGTTCGACTGCAGCGTGCCATCGTCGAGTTGGTGGATTCCGGATGTGGTCGGACGGTCGCGCTGGAACAGCTTCCACCAGCGGTGCGCACGGCCGGCGCGGATGATTTCACACTGGCCACGCCCGACCATGACGTCCTTTACACACATCGGCAGATGGATGGACGTGACGTGTATTTTGTGATCAACGCGGCGGCCACGGCCCGGCGGATTTGTCCGCGGCTGCGCGTGCCGGGACCCTATATTCTTTACCGGCCACTCAACGGAACCACCGGTAACATGTCCAGCAGTGGCGAGATTTACCTCGAAGGGTTTGAAGGTGTGTTCCTCGTTACCCCGGTGGGAACGGAGAAACCATGATTCAAGGACTGCGAGAGAAATTGGTAAACCGGCCGCGACTTGTTGATCTTGCGCCGGTGCCGGATGCTTCAGCGACGAATCCGATCAATCACCTGCCGAAGCCCAATGCTGATCAACGGGCTTTTCAGGATCTTGAATTAGGCCTGTTTATCCATTTTGGAATGAACACCTTTACCGGCGAAACGACCGGCGGCAAAGGTTCCCATCCCCCAGCGATCTTTAATCCCACCGAGCTCAATTGCGATAATTGGATGCAGGTCGCCAAAGCCATGGGTGCGCGATTCGCAGTTCTCACGGCACGGCATGAGGAAGGGTTTTGTCTGTGGCCCACGGAGACCACGGACTACTGCATCCGGCAATCACCCTACCAAGGCGGCCGGGGGGATGTGGTCCGGGAATTCGTGACTGCATGTCGCCAGCATGACATTAAACCCTGCCTCTATCATTCCTCGTATATGGATGCGCGGCACATCTTCCAGGACGGTGATCCGATCCAGTGGCACGAGGAATGGTTTCAGTCGACCAAGCGGCGGCTGGCCGAGCCGGGGGCGGCCGAGCGCTTCACCCGGATGCAGGTCGCCCAAGTCCGTGAGTTGCTGACCCAATATGGCGACATTACCTATCTTTGGTTGGACCATATTGGCGAGACGCAGGGGATTCTGGATCCAGCCGCAGTGGATTCGTTCTGGAGCGCCATTGTCGCGGAAGCGCGGGCGCGGCAGCCGCACTGCCTGTTGCTGAAGGCGGACATTTACCTCTCCCGAGACCGGGCCGCCGGGGGTGGCGTCCACGGTGGGCGCGCCGCCAATCCACTTTGGTACGCCTGCCGGCGCGAAAACACACACGAAGGCCAAGGGGATCCGATCCCGGATCCCGGGCAGGGCAATCAGTACATCGTGTGGGAGGCCAACACGATCTTTAGCGGTAGTTGGTTCTGGAACGGTCCGGCGGTCAAGCCGGTCGATGAGATGATCGAACACTACTATGCAACGGTTGGCCGTGGCGCCACGTTCCTGCCGAATTTTGCGCCGGACCGGCGCGGGCTGATGACGGAGAAAGTCCTGGCTCATGCCCAAGCTTTTGGCAAGCGGGTCCGGCAACTTTCGGAAAATCCTCTGGGCGAAACGAACGGGACGGGGTCCGCGCTGGAACTCGAGTTTCCCGGCATGACGACGGTCGACCATGTTGTCACGATGGAGGATTTGCGCGAAGGGCAGAAGATCCGGGCCTACTCGATTGAGGCGCGTGAGCCAGGCGGAGCGTGGACCCGGATCGTGACGGGCCAAAGCGTGGGACACAAGCGGATTGACCGTTTCACGCCGATCCGAACCACTGCGCTCCGGTTCAGCTGTTTGCAATCCTTGGCTGAGCCGGTCAGGATTCGCCGGTTCGCTGCCTATTACCTGTCATCGAACGGAGATCCTGTCCCTCCGTTGCCAACACCAACCGATCGCTCCGCCTGATCGGACTCGTTGCGCAGCCAAGAATTTTCATGGCAAGAAAAGACGATATGCTGGCGGCACTTGCCCGGCGCACACCCGGCGGAGCGGTCCCGATCTGGGAACTCGAGTTTCAGGCCTGGGACGCGGCATCTGGCAAACACGTCATTCTGGGCCACGAGTTCGCGGCACTCTCCCCGGCGGAACAGGAACGGGCCCTGTATGCCAACGCCGAGATTCTGATCGCCGTCTCGGCAGAAATGGAATATGCGGCGCTCACTGTTCCCAACGCGTTCTGGGAACAGGCCCCGGGGCAACTGGCTTACTATTGCCTGCCCGGCGACACCCGGTTCCGACAGGCGACCATTCTGCGAGAGCTGGCTCCACCGGACCTGATGCTGATTGCGATCGCCGGCGGGATCATTAGCGCGGACTATTCGCCGGAGTTCTGCTATCGCCTCACCGACGATCCCGAGAGCGTGGATGAACTGGCGCGGAACAGTCTCTGTTACGGCCTCGAAACCGCGCAGCGATTCCGCGATTGCGGAGCGGAAGCCGTCGTCTCACCCTCGGACATGGCCGATAACTCCGGCCCTTTTTTCAATCCGGTGCAAATGAACCGCTGGGTCCTGCCGTACCTGACCCACTGGTCGAGTGCGATCCGTGAAATGGGCCTGTACACTATTCTTCATACCGACGGAAATCTCACCCGGTACGTGGATCTCATCGCGGCGACTGGACTGGACGCCCTGCAAGCCATCGATCCGGTTGCCGGCATGGACATGCGGGAAACGCGAGACATTGTCGGCAGCCGACTTTGTCTGTGCGGCAACATCGACTGCGGGTTGCTGCTACGGGGGCGGCCGGAGCAAGTCTATCAATCCACCCGGGATCTCCTGACCAGTTGCAAAGGGGGCGGCGGGTTGGTTTTGGGCGCCTCCAACGCCGTCCAGCCGGAAGTGCCGCTGGAGAACTATCGCGCCATGATTGGCGCTTGGAAGGAATTTGGTCAATCCACACCATGAACACGAGTGATATTCAGATTCGCGACCCATTTGTTTTCCCGGAACCAACGGAGAAACTCTATTATCTGTTTGGTACGACCGACAAGAATTGCTGGGGCGGAGCGGGGGAGGGGTTTGACTGTTTCAGGAGTCGCGATCTGCGCCAATGGGAGGGGCCCATCCCCGCTTTTCGGCCGCCACCAGATTTCTGGGGCCGCGAGAACTTCTGGGCTCCTGAGGTTCATCGTTTCAATGACCGGTACTACATGTTTGCCTCGTTCAAGGCAGACCGCCGCTATCGCGGCACTCAGATTCTCGTCGCCACGCATGTTGCCGGACCTTACGTGCCGTTGACTGAAGGACCGGTGACCCCGGCTGACTGGGAGTGCCTGGACGGGACATTCCATGTGGATGCTGCGGGTAATCCGTGGATGATCTTCTGTCACGAGTGGGTCCAGGTCCACAATGGCGGCATGTATGCGCTGCCGTTGTCACCGGATCTCAAGCAACCGGTCGGACGACCGGTGTTTCTGTTTAACGCCTCGGAAGCGCCCTGGGTGAACCGTCCCAGTTGGCCGGGCGAAGCCGGGCAGTTTCGTTTCCCCACGTATGTCACGGACGGGCCATTTCTGTTTCGGACCCGCACCGGCAGCCTGCTCATGCTCTGGTCCAGCTCGGGAAAAAAGGGTTACGCGATGGGGATCGCCCGGTCTGACTCCGGCACGGTTACGGGACCCTGGCGCCAAGACGACGTCCCTCTCTGGGCGGAAGATGGCGGGCACGGCATGATTTTTCGCGGGTTTGACGGCCGGTTCTGGGTTACATTCCACACGCCCAACAGCACGCCCAAGGAACGGCCGGTCTTCATTGAGATTGAAGAAACAGAGACCGGCTTCCAACTGAAACCATCACGCAGAACGCAGGCAGGATGACATGAGTCTTGTGAAACCAACTACCTACCGGCACGATTACACCCGGACGCTGACTTATAAAATTTTTCTGGCCCGGAAATCCCAGCCAGATGCGGTCACGACTTTTGAACAAGCACTGGAAATCATCCGGCAGGTTCACCGGCTGACGCGCGGGATTCCGCAGATTGTCTATCTGGTCGGCTGGCAATACGACGGTCATGATTCCCGGTATCCTGCGTGGGGGGCAGTCAATCGTCGGTTGGGCCGCCAATGCGACTGCGACGCGGCGGAGAGTTTGCGCTGGCTGATGCGCGAGGCCGCGACCGTGCAGGCGACTGTCAGCCTGCATATCAACATGTGCGATGCGTATCCGGACAGTCCGCTGTGGGACGAGTATGTGCAGAAGGATCTCTTGAACCGCAACCCGGATGGTTCGTTGATGCTGGGCGGGATTTGGGACGGAGTGCAATCTTATCTCGTGTCGAAAACCCGCGAATGGCAAGCCGGTCTGGCCCAGCGGCGGATCGATGCGCTGGTTGAAATGTTGCCCCTTACCCAGGCAGGGACGATTCACATCGACGTTTTTCGCCCGTGTCCCAGTCCCTACCACAACATTACTTTTGCGGATGAAGTCGCCGCGATGATCGAGATCCTGCAGTACTGGCGAACGTTGGGGATCGATGTCACCCAAGAATGGTTTCACCATGAGTTTGCCGGGCTGGTGCCGATGGTGAATCACTTCAACCTGAGTGAAGCCAACCGGCTCCGGTATCCGCCAGCCGTGGTTTGCGGCGGTGGTTCGGGTTGGAACCAATGCCATCGGGTCGTTAACTCGGTCAAGGGCGAGGATGTCTGGCCCTCGCCGGACCTGGGCTGCCTGTACGAGGAGGCGTGGGGGCATTCCCTGGATCACGACATCATGGGCTTGGATTTCGTCGCCGATTTCGCCGACACATTTTACACCCGCACTCTGCCCTGGCACTTCCTGAACCGGCACGCCATTCTCCGCCACGTGCAGACCGCCGAAAGTTACGAGGTGCATTTTGCGGACGACGTGCAAACGACAGTTCGCAAAAGCGACCGGCGTTTTCAGTTGCGGCAGGACAACCGATTGCTGGCGGAGAACACCGACCTGTTTCTGCCGGCACCTTGGGCTGGCCAAGAGTGGATTGCCTACAGCCGGCACGGCGGCCGCCGGACTTGGGAATTGTCCCCCGACTGGAAAGATGTGACCCGCGCCGGGATTTTGCAGCTCACACCCACGGCCCTCCACCCACTCGAACCGCAGCCGGTTTCCGACCGGCGGATCACGCTGGAACTGAAACCGCGCCAGGCCATTTGCCTGCAGCTTGTTTAGTCACGCGGAGAACATTTCTTGAAAGCAGATTCCTCACCAATTCTACCGCGCCGGCCACCGCACTCGCTGAGACAATTGGCCAACCGGCTGGGGCTTAAGATCGGCGCCGCTGCCAATCCTGATTTGATTGAGAAACACCAGCGGTACTGGGACACGCTGAGCCGCGAGTTCAATTGCCTGGTCGCGGAGAATTGCATGAAGTTCATGTACGTTCAGCCGGCGCGAGGGTGTTACAACTTTGCGCCAGCCGACAAACTGGTGGCCTTCGCTCGCGTCCACCAGATGCGGCTGCGAGGGCATACGCTGGTGTGGCACAACCAACTGCCGGCGTGGGTGACCCAGGGCAGTTACTCGCGGACGGAAGCGCTCGATATCCTGCAGGAACATATCTTCACGGTGATGAGTCACTTCCGCGGTCAATCCCGCGCCGTGGATTGCTGGGATGTTGTCAATGAAGCGCTGGCGGACGACGGTAGTTGGCGGGTCAAGAGTTTCTGGTACCAAAGCATCGGGTGCGAGTACGTGGACTACGCGTTCCGCTGGGCACACGAAGCGGATCCGGACGCCAAACTGGTCTACAATGACTACGGCATGGAATCACCGGGTCAGAAATCGGATGCCGGCTATCGGCTGTTGCGCCGGCTGCGCAAGGCCGGCCGGCCAGTCCATGGCGTCGGATTCCAATGTCATTTGGGCGTCGAAAACCGGATGGACCCGGCCCGGTGCTGCGCCAATTTTAAACGCTTCCAAGAACTTGGGCTGGATCTCCAGTTCACCGAAATGGACATGGGCATCAAGAAACCAGTTACCAGTCCATTGTACCAGGCGCAGGCGCAGGAATATGCGAATCGTGTCCAGATTGCGCTGGATACCGGCGGCGTTTCCACGCTGGTGTTCTGGGGATTCACGGACCGGTACTCATGGATCCCCGGTTTCACCAATGGCACATTCGCCGCGCCGCTGCTGTTCGACCGCCAGTACCACCCCAAACCGGCCTACCAATCTATCCGCGATGTTTTGCAGGCACACTTATGAACACAACTGATTTCACGGTTCCTCCAAAGCGAGTCCAGCGGGGTAAGTCATGAGTGATACAAACTGGTTTACCGAGGCCCGGTACGGGCTGTTCATCCATTACGGGCTCTACAGCTTGTTGGGGCGGGGCGAGTGGGTGTTGAATCGCGAACAAATTCCGCTGTCCGAGTACCGGTCGATGGCGGCGAGTTTCACGGCAGAGAAGTTCGATGCCGGCGCAATCTGCAATTTGGCTGTGCGAGCCGGGATGCGCTATGTGGTATTGACCACAATGCATCACGAGGGGTACCGGCTGTACCCGACGGCGTTGAGTGAATTCTGTTCGCGGCGTGATTTAGTCGGCGAACTGGTGGTTGCGGCCCGGGCGCGCGGGCTGCGCGTCGGACTCTATCACAGCCTGAACAACTGGTACGACCAGCCGGACGCGGTCGCGGCGCTGGAGGACAAACGTGCGTATGAGACATTCATCGGGAAGACCCATGCGCGTCTCCGGGAAATCGTGACCCGTTACAATCCAATTGACTTGCTGTGGTATGACGGCTGGTGGCCGTTCAATGCGGCGGGCTGGCGCGCCGAGGAAATGAACAAGATGGTGCGCGCGATTCAGCCGCACATTCTGTTCAACGGCCGCAACGGTTTGCCCGGCGATTTCGCCACGCCCGAAGGCCACCTCACCGCGCCCCGCCCGTGGCGTCCGTGGGAAGCGTGTCTGACGTTGAACGACAGTTGGGGTTACCACACCGGTGACCAGCATTGGAAGTCGCCGCAACAGATCGTGGATTTCTTGGCCGCTTGCGCACAGGGGCAGGGGAATCTGTTGCTCAACATCGGTCCGCGTGGCGATGGCTCGATACCGGAAGAATCCGTGCGCGTCTTGGAAGCGGTCGGCGACTGGCTGCGCCGGGGCGGTGCGGAAGCGATTTTCGGAACTGACCAGTTTACCTTTGATTTGCGCGAACGCGGTGACCACCGCGGCGATTGGTGTAGTCACGGTCCGTTGACGGCGAAAGGCAATTCGCTCTACCTGCTCGTGCGCCGCTGGCCCGGCCGCACATTGACACTGGCTGGCGTGGAATGCCGGGTGCGCGCGGTGACGCTGTTGGGGCAGGAACTTTCCTTCGAACAAACCGGTGGACGCGTCATCATCAACCGCTTGCCGGACACACCATCCGATCCGGTCTGTCCGGTCATTCGCTTTGATTGTGATCGGCCACCGGCTCTCTACCTGACCGGTGGCCTGCGCCAGCCGGCTGTGCCCCATCCGCATTATGACCCGTGCCCGTCGGACCTGGCTTGCTGATACTATGCAAACGTCCCGACCACCAGAATGGATCGCATCGGCAGCCGCCAACCGCTGGCAGCAGCAAATTTATGGATAAGATCACGCTCACCCCCGACTGGAAAGCGCACTCCACGCCGTTCCGGCACACGTGGCGCCACATCGGCAACATCGATCAATTCCGCTGGTTGCCCCGCGCCGACGTGCTGGAGCAGTTGCGCATGGCCCGCGACGAGCTGGGGGTCCGGCATGTTCGGGCCTGCGCCATGTATTCTCCGGAACTGCGGGTCTGGACCACAGACTTGGCCGACTGGCGGAAGAAGAGTGGAGAAAAAAGCAAACGAGCGAACTGGCAGTGCGTTGACATCTGCATCGAACGACTGCTGGATCTCGGTCTCAAACCCATCTACACCACCTGCTTCACGCCCGCCGACTTCACGGACGGCGACACGCAGTGCTGGCCGGACCGGAATCCCACCGGCATGCCGCGCGACCTACGGCAATGGGCGGACTTTGTTGCCGACGGGATCCGCCACCACATTGCCCGCTACGGCCGCGCGGAAGTCCGCTCCTGGTATTTCGAATGCTGGAACGAGCCCAATCTCAGCGGGTGCTTCTTCGGCGGCACACAAGCGGAGTTCTTTCAGCTCTGGTCGGCGACGTGGCGCGCCGTCAAATCGGTCGACGCCGAGCTCCGCTTCGGCGGCCCCTCCACGGCCCGCGGCGAATGGATTCCCGAGTTCCTGGACTTCACCGCCAAGGATGGCACCCCGCCTGATTACCTGATCACCCATGTGTACAATAATGATTCGGAAGCTCTGCCACTCGCCCCGTTTGACGGACCCGCGAGCCACAAGGTCAAAGACTCCCCGCACTTCAGTGCCGGCATCGTCCGCGGACTACGCCGGGCCTTGGAACAAAGAGGCTGGAAAGGGGAGGTCCACTGGAATGAATGGGGTCGGTCGTGGTTTCCGCACGACCCGCTCAAGGAGAGCGCCCTGGAGGCGGCGTTCATTGTCAAAACCATGGCTGAGGTCTCGCAGGAGGCCAACGCCTTCGCCTTCTGGTGCCTCAGCGACATCTACGACCAGTCGGGCTTTCAGTCCGCGGAATTCCAGGGCAACTACGGGATGCTCAGCCTGCACGGCCTCCGCAAACCCGCATGGATGGCCCATCGGCTGCTCAACCGGCTTGGCGAGGAGCGGATTCCCTGTGGCGGAGCCGCTGACCTTGTCAACGCCATCACCACGGTGCGCGAAGGCCGTCCGCAAGTTTTGGTGTATGCCTATCCGTCCACAGTCGAGTCGGTACCCGAGCGGGTTACCATCGAACTCACCCTGCCGGCGAATGCGCGCCCGCCGCGGCTCTGCCGCATCGGCTCCAGCGAGAATAATATCATCGCCCGATGGAAAACCCTGGGAGCGCCCGCGTACCCCACTCCCGACCAGCTCCGTGAGTTGCGCGGTGGCAATGATCTGCATGAGGCGACCGATGCTGTCAGACTGGAATCAGGCAGCGGCGGAGCAAGAGTGATCTTCGAAATGGAGCGCCCAGGCGTCGCACTGGTCACCGGTGACTGATTGCGCAGGCGCCTGAGCAGCCACTGTAGCTATCAAATAAAAAATGACTAACAAGGGGAAAGGTTCAGCGATCTCAACCGCTGCGGCAAAGTGACACACCCTGAGCGGACACCAATTATGAAAACAAAAGTTTCCCAAATTCTTCGCCTGAGTAAATTGTTGCTTGGCTTGGCGGCGGTGTTTGGCGGCCCGCCGCTTGTGCAAGCCGCCGCACCCGCGCCAATGTTCCAATTGACCGAGTCCCTCGGCCAATCGTGGACCAACGAGTTGGTCTTCTTTCCGTCGACCGGTGGCGGTCGGCTGCTGGACGGGGAAGGGCAGGAGGTGCCGGTCCAATTTGCCAACGGCACCATCGCATTCCAGGCAAATTTGCCGGCGTTTTCCCAGCAGTCATACCGGCTGGAAAACGGGACCGGCTCGCGCGCAACGGACGTGAAAGTCGAACAGGAAGCGACGTCGATTCGCATCGTCAATTCGCTGACTGGTCTTGCGATTCCCACTGCGCAAGGGGCCTACACCAACGGCCCGTTTCTGAAGATGAAACTGCGGACCGGGAAGTGGATCGGCGGTAGCCGGCTGGTCGGCAATTCGGTCATCGAGGGGTACGAGGCGAAGGTCATCGCCGCGGGGCCGGTCTATGCCGAAGTGGAATGCAGTTACCGGTTCGCGGGAGGGAAACGCTGGCAGGTGAATTACCGGGTCGTGGCCCACGAGCCGGTTGTGCTCATCAATGAAAGTTGCCATGGGCCGGACGGCGGCACGTGGCAGGTGCTGCTCAGTCCTGGTTTTTCCCCGACCCATTCACTGATGTCAGGATCGTACGGGGACAAAGACAAAGCCAAATATAATATTGCCAAACTCCCCGGCAGCGGCGCGACAATCTTTTCCATTTGCCCGTGGCCGATTTGGTGGAACCCGGCCAGCGTCGGTTTTGTCGGGCTATTTCGTGTTCCCGAAGGATCCACCATTCTGCCGGGCGGCGGCGGCGTGGCGGCGTTGCCGCGCGCCGAAGAAAGTCTGGCCGATCCGAAACGTGAGGAACTTGAACCGCTGGAACCGCCGGCCAAGAAAGAACCCATTGAAGATTTTCTGGCGGTCGCCGCCGGCCATGCGGAAGTCTGGGCCAATCCCGGTGATGACGGCCAAGGCAAGAGCATCCCCTTGTGCACGAGCAAAGAGGGCGACCTGTTCTTGTCCTGTTCGCTGGCCGGGCCCGGCCGCCGATGGTTGTTGGCGGCGTTGACGACGAAAGAAAATCTGGTTGCGGCGACGCAATTGACCGTGGCCCAGCAAATGATGGTGAAGCACTGTGAAACGCCGCTGGACGAAGTCAAGGACATGATCTTGGACTGGGAATCAAAAACGGCGCTGGATTATCCGCGGCTGGTCGTGCGGCGCAGCGATCTCGCGGCACGGCCGGGATTGCCACAACGGAATGCCCAAGCGGGCAGCCGAACCCCCGGGCCGCTGGCGCGAAAGCTGTTGGATCCCGCGCTGCGAATTTTTCTTGGCGCACTGGACCAGCCGGCGCAATCCATGGACACCGTTCATCGCTGCGAACGCATCCTGAACATTGCGACCTGCGCCGATTATTTGTTGGGGGCAGATGTATTGACTCCGGCCGAACGCAGTCAGGCCATGGGCATTCATGCCGTCCAATGGGGGCGGCCGGTGTTGACCGACAAGGATGTTTTCTCGGAGGCCGATGTCCGGTATGCCCGGGCCCAAATCGCGTTTCTCGGGTATAAACTCGCCAGTCCGAGCTACTACTCGCTGGAACGGAATTACCGGGCGAATCCGAACATGACAACGACCCGGTACTGCACCATGGCGATTCTCGCCGCATTGATTCCCGATCATCCCAAGGCGAAAGAGTGGGCGCAAGGCGGGCTCGGCGAGGTCGAGCGCGAACTCAAAGAATGGACCGTCCCGAACGGTGGCTGGCTCGAATCGCCGCATTACCAGACTGTCGCAATGTCGGAGATCATCCTGCTCGCGTATGCGGCCCAGAATGCCGGGTTCGCCGATTATCTGCACGACCCGCGCCTGATCGGGGCGATGCGCTACCTCGCCCGCATCAGCACGCCGCCGGATCCGCGGTTTGAGAACAAACGGCATTTCCCACCGGCCGGCAATACCTATCAGAATGAGACGACCGGCTTGTTCGGCATTGTTGCCAAGATGTGTCGTGCGTCGGATCCGGAACTGGCCGACGAATTTCAATGGGCTTGGATTCAGCAGGGACGGCCCCAAAATGGGTTGCTGGTGAATTTCTACAACCCGGCATTGTTCGAGGATCGCACTCCCGCCGGCGCACCGAAGTGGGGGAGCGAACATTTCCGCGGCTCGGGCGTCGTCTTGCGCAACGGTTTTCCCGGCAATCGGGAAACTTACCTGTGGCTGCTCCAGGGGGGATTTGCCGAGCATTATGATTATGATCGCGGCAGTTTCGAGCTTTGGGGCAAGGGCCGGCCGCTCTGCCTGAAATGGGGCTACAACTCGCGGATGCCGGCGTGGGAACAAAACCGGGTGGACGCCGGCAATTGGGGGGACATCCAAAAATTCAACACAACGGAAGCGGCCGACTACTTGGACAGCCTGACCCAGGGTTGGGATCGGCAGGTGATCCTGGTCAAGGGCGCGGATTATTTTGTCATGCGCGATACCATCGCCCAACCGACGGCCAATTGGTGGCTCTGGCTGTACACGGAAGAATCAGTCCAATGCACCAACGATGTGGTGCAGGTCACGGGCATCCATGATGTTGACCTTGATATCTGGCTGGCCCCGAAACTCGCCGCGCACTTGAAACCCGGCAAGCCGAAGGTAAAAAACGAGACCAAAGTGAAGCCGCCGGTGAGTCTGGCCGACGAATCCAACACCCCGCTTCTTGAGGATCCGGCCGCCGCAACCAAATTGGTCGCCCCACAGGCAGGCAACTGGATCGAGACGGTCACGCACACTGTGAAATGTTTTGATCTGCGGACCGGGAAATGGGAGCCATTGACGCAGGAGGGGTTGACCTTGCCGGTCACCAAAGACGAGCCGGTTTTTTCTGTGCTTTATCCGCGTCTAAAAGGGGAAAAGCCGCCGACATTTATCTCCCTGGCTGGCGGGCGCGGTGTCAAAGTCACCCACGCTGCCGGCACGGATTATGTGTTCTTGTCCAACACACCGTTCGAATTTCGCGAAGGAACCATTTCATTTAAAGGCCGGGCGGGTGTCATCCGGGTGTGTGACAAGACCGTCGATCTGACCCTCAGTGAGCCAGGTGAAGTGGCACTGGGTGACAAGACCTTGACGTCCAGCGAACCCGCGTTTCGGTCCTTTCCCAACCGGTAAGGTGAAATTGGCCAGCACGAACAACCAGCAAGGTGTTCGGTTGAGAACGCGCGTTCTAAGTCCGTGGGGCGCAAGGCTTGGAAGTTGTTGGTGGATCCGGTCGGACTTGAACCGACAACCCGCTGATTAAGAGTCAGCTGCTCTAGCCAATTGAGCTACGGATCCAAACAATAACCGATCGGAATGCGATCGGTGCCGTATTTTTAGACGGGTTGGCCGACAAGTCAAGTGGAGTCTCAAAACTTTTGGCCGGGCCGGCCCATTGCCGAACTGGGCGACCCACGCTATTCGCGGACCCGAATCGGCAACACCACGGTCGCGAGCCCCCGCCATTGCAGCCGGCGTTGTATGGCATAAGCCGTCTCGTTGTGGAGAATCCGTTGGTACCATTTCTCGCGTTCAAAAATCAGTTTGCCTGTGAAGAATGTCGCTTTGGGATACTGCGCCAGCAGCTTCACACACAGTTCCTCCGCGGCCGCGACCGGCTCGGTCCCGGTCTCCATCACGCCAGTCGCCGCCATGCCATGACTGCAGGCAAACACGACAAATTTATCAAGATCGGCCTGCGTCGCCCGCTTCTGGGCATCAATCTCATCCGCACCCTTAAACACGCCGGAATCCACGACGGCAATGGAAACGAAAACAACCTGGTGAAAATAACCTGGGAATTGCCGGGCAATATTTAACAGCGAGTGCAGGCCGAGGCCGCCATAGCGGTTGACGAGGAGAATGGCGGTTGGCTTCGCCGGGTTCAATGCGACGGACGTCGGATTGCCGGCCCCGTGCGGAATGTCGCCGAGCGTCTGCGAGAGATGGTCGAGGCTGGCAAAAACTTTGTGGTAATGGTGGCGGATCAACCAGCAAAGTCCAATCAAGATCGAGGTAATGACTATGGTGAGCCAGCCGCCTTCGGTGAACTTTTCTTTGATGACAATGGTGAGGATGGATAAGCACAAAGTCAGACCTGTGAGGTGGACGGGGAGGGCTTTTTTCCATTCCGGATGGGTTTTCCGTTCGGTGATCCAAAACCGGACCATGCCCATTTCAGTCAGCGAGAAGGTGATGAACACGTTGATCGAATACATTGTGACCAGCGCAGTGATGTCGCCTTTGGTGTAAATCAGCGTGGCGATGGACGAGAGGGCCATCAGTACCACTCCATAGTGCATTGTCAGCCGCTCGGACAGCGAACTGAACCGGCGCGGCAGCCACGAGTCGAGCGCCATGTTGGCCATCACGCGCGGGCCGTCAATAAATCCAGCCTGCGCCGCCACAAACAGCAGCGCGCCTTCTGCCACCAGGCAGAGGATCACAAACCAGGGGCCAAAATGTAAATTCTCGATCATCACTGCGTTCATCGTCTTGCCTTCGACCGGATGGGCGCCGAGCAGCATGTAGCACAGCATGATTCCGCCTGCCGTGATCGCCAGGGATGTTGCCATGTAGGTCATTGTCCGTTTGGCGGTTGGAATCCGCGGCTCGCGCATGATCTGAATGCCGTTGGAGACCGCTTCGATTCCGGTATAGGTGCCGGCGCCGCGCGAGTAGGCTTTCGCAAACAATAAGAACAATGCGCCAAACCCGAGCGTGCTCAGTCCGTGCTGGAGGCCGCTGCGGACTTCATGCGCAACTGCCGGGATCTGGTGAAAGTGCATCCCGATCCCTGCCACCAGCACCACCGCATGCGTAATGACAAACACCATGAAAATCGGGACCAGCAC
>Ga0316230_1002694_pt1 | contig 14948 bp, 15 predicted proteins | sample TBH18025metaG_FD_206004 | JGI IMG/M metagenome (GOLD analysis project Ga0316230, IMG submission 206004) | Freshwater microbial communities from Trout Bog Lake, Wisconsin, USA - TBH18025 | ecosystem: Environmental > Aquatic > Freshwater > Lake > Hypolimnion/Profundal zone | place: USA: Wisconsin...
ACACTAAATACTAAACTATGGCAAAAGAAACAACCGAAAAAAAGCTCTACGATTTACTAACTACCCGGAATTTTGACAATTTTCAAGCTCTGGATAGTAAGACTAATAAACCACCTATTGATCCAGAAACTGGCGCAGAAGATATATCTGCCGCTGATATGTTTACCTTTGATTGGACTGCAACTGACGGAGACAACTATGGTACAGTAGTTGTGTTAGTAACTTCAGATGGCAGCATTAATGTCTACTACGGTGATAATCTTGGTCGTGGTATGGAACAACAAGATAAAACAGAGTGGTTTGATTTCTTAGGTCAACTTAAAGATTTTGCCACAAAGAATCTTAAAAATTTCAGTCCAGAAAACATGAATCGCCTGCGTTATAGCCTACAAGGCCAGGCCGCAATCAAAGAAGGCTTATTTGAATCATGGTCTGGTACTAAAACACAAAGCTGGAACGGCAAGCAGACAGAAGCTCGGTTGATGATCAAACATAAAAAAGCACTTGATGAAAATGATGCTCGCTATCGTTACATATCAGCATTGTTTGTAGAAACTGCCGAAGGCGAACGCTACAAATTACCATTTACCAAACTAGTCGGCGGCCGTGCTATGCTTGAGCATGTACGCCAAGGCGGTCGTCCTTACGATATTCGCGGACAACATATTGCAGAAATGGTTAACGAACTCAATGTGTTGAGTCGTTTCAAAAGAGCCAACCAGGGCAAACTATTTGAAGGCGATACAGCACAGTTAGTAGAAGAAGTATCTCAGTATTATCAAAACTTACAACACAGTCTTAAAGGACTTGGCGGGTCAAAAGGATATACAAAGTATTTTGAATCTTGGAATCCTAGCGAAATCTCTGAACAAGATGTAGTTATTGAAAGTTTAAAACATTTATTCGTGACACAAAGTATTGACACGAGAGTAGAGCAAGCATTACCATTGCTGGCTAAGATTCAACAACAAGGAAAAGCTATGAAAGAAGCTAACATATTTGAAGCATGGGCTAATCAACTCATGGAAGGTACATGGGCGTTGCCCGATACTCCAGAACAACAACAAAAGCTAGTTGAGTTGTTAAGTAAAGAGTTTCCTGTGGGTGCTGATGCAACCAATGCCACAGAACAGTTATATGATTTGTTAGGCGATGACGAACTGTATGACGAGTTAGAGCGTCTAGCTGATCAAAATCCTGATGCCGATTGCCGTCAATTGGTGTATGATCGTATGCAGATGTTGAGTGATCATCCAAGTGTACAAAAAGTTATTGACCAAGTTCAAATTGAACCAGAAGCAGAAATGAATCCTGCTCCTGAAGTTAATCCTGCTGATGTAGCACCGCCTCCAGTGGCAGAAAGCACTTGCCCAAAATGTCATTGCGATCCTTGCACATGCAGTGACCATATGGAAGAAAGTGTTAGTATGAATGCTATTCGTCGTTTTGCTGGATTAAAAATGTTGAATGAAAGTGTATTGAACGATTCAGCTAACGGCACACTAGAACACATCCTTAACCGTTTCCGCCACGAAGTTCGTAATTTTGAACAAGGCGGCGACTTGGATAAAGATTTATATGATGCCTTATTTGATTACTACATGCACACAGGCGACATGCCATATGGTGTACAAAAAGCTCGCACAGGCGACCCAATGGAATGGGTAGCACAAAATCTTGAAAGTCATTTGCATGGTCGTGGTATCGTTGGTGGCAATCCGGACGAAGATTATGGTCTTGAGCGTGAAAGCATGGGCGACTATGAAGCCGAATCTGATGTTCACAGTGTAGATGGCGGAATGGAAAATCCATTAGTAATGGGCGAAGAAGCCATGTGCAACATGACCGAAGCAGGTTGTGCTTGTCCAGTGCATGGCATGGAAGAATGCTATGCAACTACAGCAACACCTCCGTTGGAAGAAGCTCAAGCAGATCCGATGATGTCCAGAATCAAGACATTGGCTGGATTTTTGATCAAATAATTGCACTTAGAGCAACCGCGTCATAAATAGTACTTGTAATAAATTGTAGAGTATGTAATAATGCATACTCTACACAGGCAACCAGAAGTAAACAGGCAACCGAGATAGGCAACAAATTAAATGCAACCATATACATACTTAATTAGATGGCCCCAGCTAACCATTAGCTACTATGGCGTTAGATACGCCCAAGATTGCAATCCGAGCGATCTCTGGAATCCATACAAAACTTCATCACACCATGTTAAAGAGTTTATTAAAGAAAACGGCGAACCTACGGTTATACAAGTAAGAAAAGTATTTGCAAATGCTGTTTTAGCACAAGAGTGGGAACACCGTGTATTAAAACGGATGAAAGTAGTCGGCAATGATCAGTGGTTAAACAGAACTGATAATAAATCAATTGCCCCACAATACGGCAAAAGCCATCCGCATTTTGGCAAAAAAGGTGAAGCCCATCATTGTTACGGCATTAAAAAGTCAGATGAGTTTGTAGAACAGAAAAGACAAAACTGGATCAAAAATAATCCAATGACAAATCCAGATGTTGTTGCTAAAAAAGTAGCTAAGACAAGTGGTGATAGACATCATATGAAACGCCCAGAGGTAGCAAACAAAGTTACAGGCAACAATCATTACTCGAAACAAGCAGGATATCAGCATCCAACAGCATTTTGTCAATATTGTAATAATGAATATGGTGCAAGCGGATTAGCACAACACCAAAAATATTGTAAAAGCAATTTAACCAGTTTAGTAGTAAACACAAACAGATGAGTGTATAATCAGCTGTAAGGCAACATTTAAGACAACTTAAATCAACATTTTAAATCAACTTAGAAAGGCAACATAAAATGGCTAGCTTATCAGAAATTAGAGCAAGACTCGCTGCCAGCGAGAATAAACAAGGTGGCAATCAATCCACAGGTGGAGACAATGCAATTTACCCACACTGGTCAATGGAGGAAGGTCAAGCCGCAACACTCAGATTCCTCCCAGACGCAAATGCCAAGAACACATTCTTTTGGGTAGAACGAGCAATGATTCGTTTACCATTCAATGGCATCAAAGGCCAAATGGATAGTAAGCAAGTGATTGTACAAGTACCTTGCGTAGAAATGTGGCAAGAAGCTTGCCCAGTACTAGCCGAAGTTCGTACTTGGTTTAAAGATCCAGCATTGGAAGAAATGGGTCGTAAGTATTGGAAGAAGCGTAGTTACATTTTCCAAGGTTTTGTTCGCGAGAATCCACTTGCCGATGACAAGACTCCAGAAAATCCAATTCGTCGATTCATCATTGGTCCTCAGATTTTCACCACTATCAAAGGTGCTCTAATGGATCCAGAGTTGGAAGAATTGCCAACTGATTACCTTAAAGGTCTGGACTTCCGTATTAGCAAAGGCTCCAAAGGTGGCTTTGCTGACTACAACGGTAGTAAGTGGGCTCGTAAAGAAACAGCTCTTGATGCCGCAGAACAAGAAGCCATTGAAAAATTTGGCTTGTTTGACCTAGGCACTTTCTTACCTAAGAAACCAGGTGAAGTTGAACTGAAAGTTATCAAAGAAATGTTTGAAGCTTCAGTTGACGGACAGAGTTATGATCCAGAGCGTTGGAGCCAGTACTATCGTCCAGCAGGGGTTAACGCACCAACTGGCGCCGCAGGTGCTCCAGCAGTAGCCGAAGATGAAGATGCGCCAGCTAAACCTGCCGCACCAGCACCGGTAACTTCTAGTTTTGATGATGAAGATGAAGCTCCAGCGGTAGCAAGTGCTCCAGTTGAAGCTAAACCTACAACACAAAAAGCTGAAGATATTTTGGCAATGATCCGCGCTCGTCAAAAATCTTAATCAATGACCGTCCTTGTTAATTACTACACTTGTAGTTACGGGGACAGTCTGGTTTCGATGTTTAATGGGCTTCCGGTTAAACGAGTTAATGGTGTTAGTGAATGCTTAGTAGAAGAACTTACTAGACCAAATTTTTATCAACTTGAAGTCCAAGAACAGCAAAAAATTTGTAGTCGAATTGAGCAAGGAACTATTCAAGTGGTTCCTTGCCATCGTCAACAGGGATTTGATTTTAGCCAGGTGTTCACCAATCCTCAAGTTATTACCATAACTGTAAACGATCTTGATTTATTGACTAGGCGTTTTGCTAAATTGCATCTTGAAATTAGGAATAAAGCAGTTCTGAATCCTATGCTAGATCAAATTAGACAATTAGCACCTAATCAGCTTGATCGCATTATAAAAAAGGATTATGAGATATGGTTACGATCTAATCGTAGCAGTACAGATATCGAATTTTGTTTAGATTGGGTCACGCAACCCGCTCGGGTAGCTGATTTTTGTCAACAACACAGCCTTGCCTACAATCAAGATTGGGTCTACGATATCGCAAATGATATGAAAACCTATGCTTTGCAGTAATGTTCTACACAATTTAAGTTGGCAAGTTGCTGGCTCGGTAATTCCTTGTAATAACCTACAGGGATTTCCGCCTTCGCTGTCAGTAGAAGCTATGCAGGCCAGTGAAGCTTATCAACAATTAGTTGATGATCATCGTGCCGGCAGGCAGTCAAAATGGTGTCAGCATTGCTGGGACAAAGAAAGCATTGATTTAACCAGTAAACGGATTTCGGATAATAAAATTGGACAAGTCTATGAACGCATCAACCCCAATTACCTTAAGGTGGATGCCGCTATTGGGCCAGTCTGTAATGCGGCTTGTCGTACCTGTGGACCGTCAAACAGTACACTATGGCAAAAGGAATTGGATTACATACCAATACATCCAATAGCACAGGATTCCGTATGGAATACTATTGACAATCGCCTAACAGACATTGTACAATTAGACTTCGGAGGAGGAGAACCTTGGTTAAATGACATAGAAAAACAAATTGACATGTGTCAACGGTTAGTTGATTTAGGGTTGGCTAAAGGCATTAAACTTAGATATAACACAAACTGTAGTTTGTATCCAAAAAAGTTAATTGACTTATTTCCATACTTTAGATCAGTAGAACTAACACTATCAATCGATGACATTGAAGATCGTTTTGAATACAATAGGTATCCACTTAAATGGAACAAGGCGTATGAAAACATCTGTAGATTAATTGAACTTGAAAAGGCACACAGCAACATTGTTTTAACTGTGAATTTTACTGTTAGCGTTTTAACTTTTTTGTATGCAGAACAATTTTTATCATGGAGTCAAGCGCATGGATTACCAAGAGTCAATTGGAACTTTGTTTATTATCCAGACTTGTACAGTATTATGAGTATAAGTCCTGAAGTTAAAGAACAACTAGATCCAACCGCATTGTTTTATGATTTGATTGCTACAGAAAGCTACCCAGAATGGCAACAAGATTTTTTTACACTCACTGACAAACTAGATAAACAACGACAACAGGCATTAAAGGCAACATTACCAGAGCTTTACAATATTTTACATAAAGGAAATTAACATGGCAGGAAAACCATTTGACATCAGTAAGTTCCGTAAGGACATTACTAAAAGCATTGATGGACTATCTATCGGCTTTAACGATCCAACTGATTGGATCGGCACAGGAAACTTTGCATTGAATTATTTGATCTCGGGCGATTTTAATCGAGGCATTCCCTTGGGCAAGGTAACTGTATTTGCTGGTGAGTCAGGTGCCGGTAAGAGTTATATCTGTTCTGGTAACATTGTTAAAAATGCACAAGAGCAAGGCATTTTTGTTATCTTAATTGACACTGAAAACGCACTTGACGAACAATGGTTACACGCATTGGGCGTAAGCACAGATGAAAGCAAATTGTTAAAACTTAACATGGCCATGATTGACGATGTGGGCAAGACTATTGCTACATTTATGAGTGACTACAAAGCACTACCCGACGGTGAGCGTCCTAAAGTATTGTTTGTTATTGACTCGTTGGGTATGTTGTTGACTCCTACAGATGTTAATCAGTTTGAAGCTGGTGATATGAAGGGCGACATGGGTCGTAAACCCAAGGCATTGACAGCATTAGTGCGTAACTGCGTCAACATGTTTGGTAGTTACAATGTAGGCTTGGTAGCAACTAACCATACATACGCTAGTCAAGACATGTTTGATCCAGACGACAAGATTTCAGGCGGTCAAGGTTTTATCTACGCTTCGAGTATTGTTGTTGCTATGAAGAAGATGAAGCTAAAAGAAGATGAAGATGGTAACAAGATTTCAGATGTAATGGGTATTCGTGCCGGCTGTAAAGTAATGAAAACTCGTTATGCTAAACCGTTTGAAGGCATGCAGGTTAAGATTCCTTATGAAACAGGTATGAATCCTTACAGTGGCCTAACTGACTTGGCAGAAAAGAAGGGCTTGCTCAAGAAAGACGGCAATCGTTTGATGTTTGTTACTAGCGATGGTGAAATTATCAAACAGTTCCGCAAGGCATGGGAATCAAACGAAGAAGGATGCTTAGATAAAGTTATGGCAGACTTTGCTAATCAGAAAGAAACGGTAAGTACTGAAGAGACAGCTACGGAGGAATAAGAATGTCAGTAGAATTAAGTAAAGAAATTTGGGACGAACTCAAGCGTTATCTAAACATTGTTGACCGTGCAGATGCGGCAGAAACACTAGTATCTGTGTTGATTGACAATGACTGTGATGCTGATGATATCAAAACTGTGTTTAAAGCTGATGGTGAAGTTAAACGGGCACTTACAAGTTATCTCAAAGATCATGCCGATGACGAAGAAGATGACGACGATGATTATGATGGTTACGATTCTGACGAGGATGACGACTATTAATGTCTGAAAAGTATTTTCCAATTCGTACTGCTACTTCATGTCAGCTTAAATGGAATTGGAGCAGTTTATATCTAAACACCGGTACTACAAGAAGTTGTTGTCGTACCGGTGAAAGTGAATTGACTGCTGAAAATTTTAATGATTTTCATAATACTCCTTTGAAACTTCGTGACCGTGCTAGTATGTTAGCCGGTGAGTGGCCCAAAGAAAGCTGTGGATATTGCAGAGACATTGAACTAGCCGGGGGCGACAGTGACCGCACCAGGCACTTGACCATACCAAGTTTGGTTCCTGCTGAATTAGATCAAGATCCAACTGCAACAGTAGTCAACCCTACCATTGTTGAAGTCTATTTTAACAATACCTGTAACTTAGGTTGTGTATATTGTTCGGCACAGTTAAGCTCAACCATAGAAGCAGAAGATCGTAAGTTTGGCACATTCAGCAGTCACGGTGTAGAAATACTACCTACAGAAAATCACTTTCGAGATCTAGTTCCACATTTTTGGTCTTGGTTTGCTACAGGGTTTGGTTCATTAAAACGACTGCATATCTTGGGCGGTGAGCCATTATATCAAAAAGAGTTTGATCGACTCTTAGACATGATTGAGCAATATCCTAATCCCGACTGCGAGTTGAACATTGTAACTAATCTTATGGTCACAACAGAACGCTTACAGTCTTATATAGATCGTTTTAAAAACCTGTTAGTTGCTCGCAAACTGCGTCGAGTAGATATTACCTGTAGCATTGACTGTTGGGGACCAGAACAAGAGTATGTTAGATCAGGATTAGATCTAGAACAATGGACTCAAAACTTTGAACTGCTAGTGAACACACGCTGGATATATCTAAACATTAATCAAACCATTAGTCCGTTAACTATTAAAACTATGCCAGAATTTTTAACTAAATTTAACCAATGGCGTACCAACAGAAAAATTGGACATTGGTTTTCTGGAGTGTACCCAGATCCTAGCTACATGAAAGCTGAGATATTTGGTGACTTAGAGTTTGCAGATGACATGGAAAAAGTGTTACAATTAATGCCGCAGGTGACTGATGAAGATCAAGTTGCCTATGGTTATATGAAGGGAATCTTTAATCAAATATTGGCGTCAAAGCCTGATTACAATGAGATAGCCAAGCTCATTGTATATCTTGATGAAAAAGATCGTAGGCGTGGAACCAATTGGACAAAATTATTTCCTTGGCTAGAACGGTATAGAGAATATGTGGTACAGTAAAGTTGTAGCAAACTTAGGAGTGATACCAGATTTCATTGCTTTCTATGAAAACGAATTAGAGAACGCAAAGAAGGACTGTCGTATTGGCGGACTGGTAGAAAAAAACATTACACAGCTACCTGGTATTACAGAACATAGATTTAACCAGCTACAAGAGATTGAAGCTATTTTGAATCATCTTAACATACAACTGCGTAAGATTCGTCGCAAGCATTTTCAAAAATATCTTGAAGGATATGCTCGTTCTCTTACCAGCAGAGATGCTGAAAAGTATGTGGATGGTGAAGATGAGGTTATCGACTTCGAAACTATTATCAACGAAGTAGCACTCTTGCGTAACAAATGGCTAGGAATCTTAAAAGGTCTGGACAGTAAGCAATGGCAAATGGGTCACATTGTTAGACTACGCACAGCCGGAATGGAAGATATAACAGTATGAGCAAGGTTAAACACAGCATGTTTGTACTTGATAGATTGTATGAGTACGATGATTTTATGGCCAGTATTGCTACACTAGCTGACCTTGGGTGTGGCGATGGTGCTGACCTAGTCTGGTGGGCAACAAGAACCACCAGAGATCCAGTACCTAAACCGCTTAACATTGAGTGTACTGGTGTAGATTTGTTAGAAGAATTGACAGTAGAAAAACAACACAAAAATATAACATATCAACGCACAGATTTTGAAGGCACAATTAAAGCAGATAAAAAATTTGATGTTTTGTGGTGTAACGATGCCTTTCAGCACTGTTTAAATCCATCTGCTACATTGGCCAATTGGTATAACATAGCCAGTGACGGTGGTATGTTGATTTTGATTGTTAAGCAAAATACCAGCATATATCGCAACCAACTGGCATTCCATCAGTACAATCAAAGTTATTACAATCCTACATTACCCAGTTTGATGCAACTACTAGCATTAAACGGATGGGACTGTAAAAACGGCTATTTTTTAAAAAACCCTTTGGAACCTTGGATTTATGCAATAGTGTACAAAAGTGATATCAAGCCAATGGATCCAAAGACTACTACCTGGTACGATTTAGCAGAAACAAACCTTTTGCCAGAATCAGCAGTTAATGGCATAAATGCACACGGCTACTTACGACAGGAAGATTTAATATTACCCTGGTTAGATCGTAGCATAATGTCGTTTCATTTGCAATAAATACTAAATAACAGTAGGAGATTATATACATGGCTACAAGAACTTTACAATTTTACGGAGTTGGCTACAGTGCCACACCTATTAGCATTAATGCTACAGTTAACGGCACTTCTGTTTTTTCTGGACCAATTACCACATTAGACACACCGTTAGTTCGTGGCAACAACGCCGCAGGTTTAGCGGCTCACACAGCATTGTTTACTGCTGATATCGATTTAGGATTTACAGGTAATGTTCCTGTAAGTATTCAAGTTACTGGTGTTAACGGTCAAGTAGTTTTTGGTGATATTAAAATAAATCACACTGCTATTTTAAATCCAGTTTACAACACAGATCAAGCAAATGTATTGGCTAACCCAGATAATACTTTTGCTAATTGCTTGTCAACATTTGAGGCCGTAGCTAATCCTCCTTTAACTTCAGATCAAATTGCTACAATTACTGCTGGTACAGATACAGCCGCAATCAAAGCTATTTTAGCTGGCGCTAATGCTAGTCCATGGATCAGCAGTGGCAGTACTTTTATTCCATTGTCGATTGGTAATTTTGATCCACGCAATTCAGTTACTATTGATGGCAATGCACCAACAGTGGATCGTTTCCCACAAGATAACGGTATTTGGGCTTATACAGTATTAACTGGTAGTACAATAGCATTCAATGTGGATATTCCAACAGCAGGCCGCTAAGTTAGTACACACTTACCAAACTAAAGCCTTGTTTTTACAGGGCTTTTTTTATGGTTGACCACTAAATCCTTTTCCTATATAATGTAGTTGTAGTAGTAAATTAATGATAACTTCGGAAAAGGAAATATATGAATATTAAAGTAAAAGCAGGATTAGAAGTAGTGGGCGTTATTGCAGGCGTAATCACTGTAGCAATTCTTACAAGAATAGGTTTAGATTACCTCGAAACGGTGTATGGCACCAAAGCAGTTATGAATGGTGGTATTTTTTGTTTGCTAGTGGGTGCAATCTATTTTATCGGTAGCGTATTATACGACATCCGGGTAAGCCAACTCAAATACAAAGAAAAACTAGAAGAAATCGCTAAAAAATAAGCGGTTGACCAGAAATAACAATTAAGCTATAATAGTATTTTAATTAACATAATATGGGAGCTAAACCATGTCTACAATTCTTATTAAAAATGGAGTGTACCGCAATCAAGCAGTACAAAATGTTGCATTCACTCTTGTCAAGGGTTTTCAAACTGGCGCTAAAGGAGGCTATGTGACAGTAAAATCAGATGGCTATTTTGGCCCAGACTTGCCCGAAGTAGTTCGTGTCAATGTCAACGGTATCGAAGATATTGAGTTCGTTACAGAAAATGCATTAACTGTTGATCCAATCAATCGTGATGCCACAGTACCTGCAGACTTTACAGAAAAAGCAACAGGTCCAATGGTAGAAACTGACGAAATGGTCATGGAACGAATTGGTGAGCGTTTCGAAATTCTGCATCAAATGACTCGTGCAGTTATCGCAGGCGATGTCCGTGCTATGATTGTAGTTGGCCCTCCTGGTGTAGGTAAGTCGTATGGTGTAGAATTTGAGCTTGAGAAGTCTGGCTTGTTTGACAAGATCTCAGGTAAAAAGATCAAGTATGAAGTAGTCAAAGGTGCAATGACTCCGGTTGGTTTGTACACTACACTATATCAGCATTCGGATGCCAACAATGTCCTGGTATTTGACGACTGTGACTCTGTGTTCCAAGATGAATTGGCACTTAACATTCTCAAGGCCGCATTGGACTCTGGTAAGAAGCGTAAAATTCACTGGAATTCAGATAGTGCTATGTTACGCCGTGAAGGTGTACCTGATGTGTTTGAATTCAAAGGTGGTTGTATCTTTATTACCAACTTGAAGTTTGAGAACATTCAGAGTAAGAAGATGAAAGATCACTTAGAAGCATTGCAGTCACGCTGTCACTTCCTGGACTTGACATTAAATACAATGCGTGACAAGTTCTTGCGTATCAAACAGATCTTTGGTCAGGGTCAACTGTTTAACGACTACGACTTTACACCAGAACAAGGTGATGAGATCTTGGCCTTTATGGACGAGAACAAAGATCGCTTGCGTGAAATGTCCCTGCGTATGGCATTGAAACTAGCAGACTTGACTAAGGTATCTGGTATGAATTGGAAAGCTCTTGCTCGTAGTACTTGCATGAAGAATAGCTAATATGAACTTGTCCGTAGACTTTGACGATACTTACACTCGTGATCCGATACTTTGGGATCAGTTTATAGAGTTGGCTCAAAGTCGCGGACACACAGTTTATTGTGTTACAGCTAGAGAACCAAACAAGCTAAACAAAGATGAAGTCTACGATAGTATTGGTCGACTAATTGGTAAAGATAACTGTTACTTTACTAGTCAACAGGCCAAATCTAAGTTTATGTTTGATCAAGGAATTTTAATTGATGTGTGGATTGACGATATGCCTAGCAATATAACTAACAACAAGAAATTATTTGCCGGAGTATTTCCACAATAAGTATTTTGGTAGCTCCTGGGCTGTTCTTTAACAGCTCATTTTGGCAGGTATCCGTAAAACGATACCTGTTTTTTTGACTTCCCGGGCTAGACTAAGTATAATATTATCATGCCCTTCTGCTACGCACCCTGGACCAATATTGACATAGATCCAACTGGGAAAATGACCCCATGTTGCAAGTTTCAGTCTGGATTGTATGACCAACAGTTTACACTACAACAGCACTCTATTTCTGACTATCTCGGTAGTAAGTTCCTAGCTGAGGTTAAGGATGATTTTAAAAAAGGTCTATGGCCTGTTGGATGTGAACGCTGTCGCATAGAAGAAGAAAACAAAATAGACAGCAAACGATTGCTAGACAGACAACGATGGAGCGACCAGTACGATCAATGGAATTTTGGTGATGGATTATTGACTGCCAGCATTGCCTTTGGTAATACCTGCAACTTAAAATGTATTACCTGTAGTTCTTATTCATCCAGTCGTTGGCAACAAGAATACAAAGACATCTACCATGTTGATATCAAGCATTTTAGATTCTATAAACAAAATTTCCTAGAAGATTTTACCGGAGCGGCACCTGATCTAATACACATTGACATACCCGGAGGAGAACCTTTCCTTAGTGGCGTTGATGAGCAGAAGTCATTGCTACAGTATTATATTGATCAAGGTCGTGCCAAAGAAATCACCTTACATTACACTACCAACGGAACCATATTTCCAGATGAATCATGGTGGGAACTATGGAGTCACTTTAAAGAAATTGACCTACAGTTAAGTATTGATGGAGTAGGTGATCGTTACGAATACATTAGATACCCTGGCGTCTGGGCAGATTTGACCGCTAATGTCGATCGTTATGTTAATCAAACTGCCTTAACCAATTTCAGATTAAGTGTTAGTCATACGGTTAGTGCATATAGTGTTTTTTATCTTGACGAATTTGTCAACTGGTGTTATACTGTAGGATTACCAGCCCCATGGTTGGGTCGTGTGCATAGACCACAACATATGAGACCAAGTGTTTGGGCAGGTCCAGCTAGAGCAAAGATAATTCGACAGCTCGAATCTAGCGAATATCTGGCAGTAAGGCGTTGGGCAGGATTAATTATTAACACCGATGACACAGATCAATTTGAAACATTTAAGCAACGACTACATGAACATGATCAATATAGAAATCTTGACTTCCGTAAAACATTTCCAGAACTAGCCGAATACATATGAGCACAGCAACAATTATAATCAAAGACGAAGTAAACATCAAGATAGAAGGTCTTGAGTTAGATGCTAGACGCAAACTGGTCAATACATTTAAATATGAAATACCTGGTGCTAGATATCAGCCTAGTGTTAGACTTGGTCGATGGGACGGCAAAGTAGCCTACTTTCAACTAGGTGGTAGTACCTATACTAACCTGTTACCAGAGATTATCCCTATACTCGAAAGCTATAATTACAATATTGAATTAGACGATCAACGCGACTATAGTACTACATTTGATTTTACTACAGTAACAGAAGATACATTTGCTGACAAGGTTTGGCCCAAAGCGCATCCACTTGAGGGACAGCCTATCATGTTGCGCGATTATCAGGTTAAAATTATCAATGAGTTTTTATCTAACCCGCAATGTTTACAGGAAGTAGCCACAGGCGCAGGTAAAACTATTATGACTGCGGCATTAAGTCATAGTGTTGAGCCCTATGGTAGATCGATTGTTATTGTTCCTAACAAGAGTTTGGTCACACAAACAGAACGAGATTACATTAACATGGGCCTTGATGTAGGTGTGTTCTTTGGAGATCGCAAGGAGTGGGGCAAGACACATACTATTTGTACTTGGCAGAGCTTGAATGTCTTGTTAAAAAACACCAAGAGTGGCGAAGCTGACTGTACCATTGGAGATTTTATTGAAGGTGTTGTCTGTGTTATTGTTGACGAAGTACACATGGCCAAGGCAGATGCATTAAAAAGTTTGTTGACTGGAGTAATGTCAAGGGTGCCAATTCGTTGGGGGTTAACAGGAACTATTCCTAAAGAACAGTATGAATACAAGGCCCTATTATGCAGTATTGGCCCAGTCATTAGTCAACTTAGTGCTAGTGAACTGCAAGATCGTGGTGTACTGGCACAATGCCATGTGAATATTGTACAGTTAGTTGATCATGTAGAATACAAAGACTATCAGAGTGAATTAAAATATCTGTTAGAAGAGTCTGGTCGATTAGATACCATGGCTGAATTGATTAAACAAGTTAACTTAACAGGCAACACCTTGGTTTTAGTAGATCGTATTGCCGCCGGGCATGGTATTATAGAACGTCTAGGTGACAATGCTGTGTTTGTGTCGGGTAGTACCAAAGGAAAAGTAAGGCAGGATGAATATGACGAAGTTGCTACTATGGATGATAAAATTATTGTTGCTACTTATGGTATTGCCGCTGTGGGTATTAACATTCCCCGTATTTTTAATCTTGTGCTTGTGGAGCCTGGTAAATCATTTGTTAGGGTTATCCAATCAATTGGACGAGGCATACGCAAAGCCGAAGACAAAGATTTTGTTCAAATCTGGGACCTAACATCCACTTGTAAATTTGCCAAACGGCACTTGACTAAGCGTAAGCAGTTCTATAAAGAAGCCAACTATCCTTTTACACAAGAAAAGTTGGAATGGATGAAGATTAAATGAAAATTGTAGTCTGCGGTAATAGTTTTTGTAGTGCAGATACTTCAAAAAATCGTTATCACTTTAGTCAACGATTAGCCGACCAGTACGGACATGAAGTTATAAATCTTGCACATGGCGGAGTAACTACCACAGCCATCTGTTTTCAAATGCAAACGGCAATCACTCTTAAACCAAATGTAATCATATACAATCAATCCAGTCCTGATCGTGTTGATCTAGTGCTGAAAGATAATTATTTCAATGTTACACACGGACTTAAAAACTTTATATACGCTTATCCTAACAATGAAAGTTATGGCAGTCCTCATGTAGGTGCCGCAGATGCTCCTATTTTTCCAACGGTATGGCAAGGCATCAGAGATCAACAGCATGTACCGATCACAGATCGGCAGGAACAGGCCATCAAGTCTTACCTTACACATTTGTTTGATTGGGGATTGAAGAAAGAAACTGATCGTTGGATGATAGGATATTGGCGTCAACAGATTGTTAATGCAGGTATACACCCTATAGAAGTTAGTGCCGCAAATCCTGTCACCGGCGTACTG
>Ga0316230_1002716_pt1 | contig 14814 bp, 17 predicted proteins | sample TBH18025metaG_FD_206004 | JGI IMG/M metagenome (GOLD analysis project Ga0316230, IMG submission 206004) | Freshwater microbial communities from Trout Bog Lake, Wisconsin, USA - TBH18025 | ecosystem: Environmental > Aquatic > Freshwater > Lake > Hypolimnion/Profundal zone | place: USA: Wisconsin...
TTATCGGAAGCCCTCCATTCAGGTCTTGATCTGGTCGCAGCTATTATTACCTACTTTTCAGTCAGGTTATCCGATAAACCCGCAGACAGTGATCACCGATACGGTCATGGAAAGATTGAGAATCTTTCTGCCCTGATCGAAACCTTCCTCCTGTTGATCACCTGTGCCTGGATCATTTATGAAGCAGTTAGCCGGCTTCTATCGGGCAATACCCATATTGAAATAAATAAATGGAGTTATATCGTGGTAATCAGTTCAATTATAATTGATTATAATCGTTCACGAATGCTCTTTCGGGTAGCAAAGAAACACAACAGCCAGGCTCTTGAGGCTGACGCCATCCATTTCTCAACCGATATCTGGAGTTCAACGGTAGTCCTTTTTGGCCTTATTTGTGCCAATTATGGCTGGTACTTTGCCGATCCGGTTGCTGCGTTAGGGGTCGCTTCCATCGTTCTTTTCGTATCGTATCAGCTTGGAAAGCGGGCAATCGATGTGTTACTCGATAAAGCTCCAATGGATACTGTAGCCATCGTTGAACAAACCTTATCAAATTATCCGGAAGTGAAGCAATTTCATGATCTCAAAGTTCGTACAGCCGGTGCCGATACCTTTATCAAATTCAATATTCATCTGGAACCCGATCTAAGCCTCCGGCAAGTTCATGAACTTTGCGATAAAATTGAGAATGAGTTGGGGGAACTCATTTCAAGGAGCGAGATATATATTCATGCGGAACCTCAGGAATAAATTGTGAAAGGTCGTTGATCGCATTTGATCATCCTTACTTCTTTCTCCCAATCTTATTAATTAGACAAACACGTACGACTTTATGTGGAAATAAACACACCCACGTACGACTTTGTGTGTGAAAAATAAAAAAAAACCTTACGACTTTTTGGTTGAGATAAGAATTAAGTATTTTGGAATATTCTTTCCATCGATCTTTCAGAGTATAGTTTTTCTGATACTATTGAATTTTCCGTCATTCACATCTCCCGGCAACACGTTAAGCAATTTGGAAATTTACTTTCTTCAAATAAACCGGTTGCTGTGCCTTTGGTGCCTAAATCCTTATCTTTGCAAAAAATAAGAGATTTCCAAACAGATTGTCATGAGCGAAAGAAAAGTCAGGGTCCGGTTTGCCCCAAGTCCCACGGGACCACTTCATATCGGCGGTGTTCGTACCGCGTTGTTTAATTATTTGTTTGCCAAAAAGCATGGTGGGGATTTTATCCTTCGGATTGAGGATACTGATCAGGCGCGTTATGTTCCGGGCGCCGAGGAGTATATTCAGGAGGCTTTACAGTGGTGTGGCATCACCATTGATGAAGGACCGGCGCAGGGAGGGCCGTTTGCCCCATATCGTCAGAGTGAACGGAAGGAGCTCTATCGTCAATATGCTGAACAATTACTTTTAAGCGGACATGCCTATTATGCATTCGATACGCCCGAAGAGCTTGATTCGGCACGCTCTTCGGCTGAAGGGGAAGGGGAAACCTTTACCTATAATGCCTTGTCCAGAAGTCAGATGAAAAATTCGCTTTCACTTCCCGAGGAGGAATGGAAAGCATTGCAGTCTGCCTCAACCCAATATGTAATTCGGTTTAAAATGCCTGATAACCTGGAGGTCACAGAGGTGGATCTGATCCGTGGAAGCGTAACGTTTAATACCTCCTTACTCGACGATAAAGTATTGTTTAAGAGTGACGGAATGCCAACCTATCACCTGGCCAACGTGGTTGACGATCATTTGATGGAGATCACCCATGTGATAAGAGGCGAGGAGTGGCTCCCTTCGATGCCTTTGCACGTTTTATTATATCGTGCTTTTGGTTGGGAGGAGACTATGCCAAGGTTTACCCATCTTCCTCTGATTCTTAAACCTGAAGGGAAGGGGAAGCTCAGCAAGCGGGATGGCGACAAACTGGGATTCCCGGTATTCCCACTCCTTTGGAAGGATAAAATAACCGGAGAACCTTCGCGGGGATATCGAGAAGACGGCTATTTTTCCGATGCCTTTATCAACCTGCTGGCCTTACTGGGCTGGAATCCGGGGACCGAGCAGGAGATCTTTTCTATGGACGAGCTTTGTCAGATCTTTTCATTGGAACGGGTTGGAAAATCGGGGGCCCGCTTCGATCCTGAAAAAACCAAATGGTTTAATCATCAGTATCTTATTAAAAAATCGGATTCGGAACTTGGAGAGTTGCTAATTCCATTTTTAAAAGAAAGGGGAATCACCGTCGAACTTCCAATGGCAACTAAAGTTTGTGGTATGGTTAAGGAGCGGTGCAATTTTGTATCAGAAATCTGGGATCAGAGTTACTTCCTGTTTCAGGCTCCAACAACCTATGATGAAAAAATAGTGAGCAAGCGGTGGAAGGATGACGTTCCTGAAATTATGAGTGATCTTGCCCGATTTTTAGGTGATATCGAACCATGGAATGCCCCGGCAATCAAAGACCCTTTTTCAGCATATGTTACAGCAAAGGGGTGGAATTTCGGTACCGTGATGAATTCGTTGCGTCTTTGCCTGGTTGGGGGTAGTTTCGGCCCCGATATTTTCGAAATCTGTGAAATTCTGGGGAAGTCAGAAACAGTTTCGCGTATCCTGAAGGCGTTGGAGAAGATTAAAAACTAATTTGACAATTCGGCAATTCGGCATTGAAGAATTGATTCATAATAGGTAAGATGCGTTAATATTTGGATTGGAAGAATGCAATAGAGCATTGGAAATAATTGTCTGTTAGGACATTAATGGTGAATCAGTTAATTGCCTGTAGAAACATTAAAACAATTATTAAAATCCCCAATATTTTGGATACTATTCAAAATATTGGGGATTTTATAACTGAGAAGCCAGCGGGTGGTTGAGTCAGTGCATTTATTTTAAAGCACTTAAAGCCTCGTCATAACGACGGCTCACCTCTTTCCAGTTAACAATTTTCCAGAAGGAGTCTACGTAATCAGGACGACGGTTCTGATATTGAAGGTAATAGGCATGTTCCCATACATCCAGGGCAAGCACCGGAATACCCTTCACTTCAGTGGTGCTCATCAGCGGATTATCCTGGTTCTGGGTTGAGCTGATCACTAATTTACCTTGTTCATTGACTGAAAGCCAGGCCCAGCCACTTCCAAATTGCTTCTTCCCGGCATTGCTGAATCCCTCCTTGAATTTAGCCACACTTCCAAATGAATCATTAATGGCACTCAGTAAATTGCCTTCAGGCTCCTGTCCGGTGCTGTGAGACATTATTGTCCAGAATAAGAGGTGGTTATAAAATCCTCCTGCATTATTCTTTAGAAAAACCGGGTATTTTTCTATTTCGGAAAATAACTGGAAGAGTGGTTTAGTGATATAATCGGTGGTCGCCGAGGCTTCATTCATATTTTTCGTATAGGCCGCATGATGCTTTGAATAGTGTATCTCCATGGTTCTTGCATCTACGTAGGGTTCCAAATCATTATAGGCATAGGGCAATGGAAGTTGTTTGGATTGCGCGGTAAGATGATATTCAGCTAATTTGGGAACAGCCTGATTCAGTGTAGGATTGCCGGCAGAAGCAGATCTGGCAGCAAACGAAAATTTTGAGGTAACGAATAATGCGATACCTGAAAGCGAAGCTTTTTTAAAGAAATCGCGACGTGAATTCTGCCCGGCTGAGGGAGAAGATATTAAATTTTTCATCGTTATAAATTTTAGTTTAAAATGACCGGATAAAATACTTTATGGATAACCCTGATTAACGGAACCTCTTTTTATTCTTCCGTTGATAATCAAACAACCAGAGACGAAAAAAGTTTATGGAAACTTTTTAAACTCCATGTTGGAAATCCTTGTTCAGGTGAACTCTTTTCAATAGTTATAATATTAATTTGTATATAACATAAAAACAGTTTGTTAAGTAAATTAAGGGGAAAGTTAGGGGAAAGTATTCCGGTGTTGTGCCTTTTTTGCCTCTTCTGTAATTCAAAAAATACCCCTTACTCATGATAACTTTCCAATTAAAAGACAAGCCTCCAAACCAACTATTCAGCTGGTCACTGCAGATGGCATATTTACAGTTGTCAGAAAGTCCAGGATAAATGATCTAAATACATCATTGCAACATTGAACCTTTTGACAAAAGGAACAAAAATTAAGTCCTTCAGGCAAACAAAAAAAGCCCTCCCGTTACCAGGAGAGCCTTACAATCTAAAATAGAAACAAGAACAAAATTTTATTCCAATACTAAAATTTTATCTGTCGTATTGGGCTCAAATGGTTTCTTATCTGTGCCAAATCTTTCAAATGTATAGTATTTATCAAACATCCGGCGATTTGGGGATAATGATTCATCTGAATTTTCATCCTGGTCAATTGCCATTTGCATAATTTCACAGGCATTCATCCATCCAAGTCCTTGCTGTTTTAAAATTTTTAAACGAATCAAATCATTTATAACATCGCAGAATTTTTCCACTACTTCAACAACTTCATTCTGTTTTTCAGAAGTAGTATATCTTGTAGTGAAATCCGAAAGTTTATTTTCAAAGTCATCAGTCAAAAAATACAAATCATCAACTGAATAATAGAGTTTACTCAATGGATAAACAAATTGTGTCTTTTGGATCTCATTAAGAATCTCATTTAGTTTCTCCCAACTATACAAAGCAACTTGATATTGAGGTGGAAGATCCAGCCAATCAGAGTTAATTAGCTTTTCAGTATTAAGCCCTGGGATAGAAATTTCATGTCCCTTAACAAAACCGCGCTTCAGATATATTTCGAAATCAACTTTATTTTTTTTTAAAATTTCGAAAATATTTTCGTGAGATAATTTTGGATCGTTCAGAACATCTCTAATATCCTGAACAAAACAATCTGCATAATTTGTCATTGCATGATAAAGCCCCCAAATATTTTCATAGGCTTTTTCATCTTTACTTCCAATCATTTTTGGAATGAATTTTTCATTCATAATTTTAATTTTTAAGGGGTTAAATATTTAAGATTCAATTGTAATATATTGGTATTTTTTCCAATTGTTCGAATATGATTTCCGTATGCACCATGAAATTTATTTCCCCAATCATACCTCTTAATTTAGAAATGGTTATTTCAATTCTTTGGATCTGGTCCGGGTAATAAATTTCCGGCTTTTCAATCTTATAAGATGTTTCCAAATATTTGCAAATGAACATCATTGGATTGGAAAAAGAATTCGTCTGTAAATGACCGATAAAACGGTTTATAAAATCAATGTCTGGTTCTTGATTTATTAGCAGCCATAATTGATGGTAGAACTGTTCAATTAGGCATTTCCATGTATTTGAGTAGCGTTTTACCGCTAATTCGGACCATGCCGGATATTCCTTAAAGTTTCCCATCGTATAATATTTTATCTAAAAATGTACTTGATTGAATCTCTTTGCCTGGCATTGACCATACACAGGCATAATCATACTCTCCAGCGAATAAATTGAACCCTGAAATGACCATCGGGCATTTTTTGTCAAAATCAGATTTTAAATAGACAATTTCTCCAATATCCCAACGGAGGAATTTTTTGAATTTCAGTGCAAATTCGAGAGTGTTTTCATCCAGTTCTTCCATATTTTATTTATTAAAAATCGTTTTGCAGCTTATATCTGCATATTTTATTGATATTATGCACATTAACTTATTTTTTTCGAGAAATAATTAACACTTTGTGTCTATTAAACCGAACACGCCCTATCACTATGAGCAGAAAAATCGAATATTTTTTGCGGATATATGCCAGGACCTTGGTAATTCTTCTCATTCTTCTTCCCATTCTTCTACTTTTTCATTTTCATTTAGATTATTGTGTAAGTCTTTTGAATCTTGAAATATCATCTAATGCTTCGCTAATACCATTGTGACCATACTTGTTTACACTTAATGGTTTCTTCAGTTGTTCATGGAGTTTATCCAATGCTGTATTATTCTTCCTAAGTGTAGAATCAGTTCTGGTTAAGAACGAATTCATCTTCTCAAACTGCCTTAATAAATCACCCGTGGCGTTTGTCGGTGAGAAAGAAGATAGTGGTCCGGGTGAAGAGTGATTCATACTTAAGTTCATCACTCCTGGATTGAGACCTATACCAGGTACTCGGTTGTTCTTCCTGTAAGATTCAAAGATATTAATGAATGGTTTTAATTCTGGATTCCGAAGAGAAGATTTAGGAATAACATACTCGCCTTTATGTACTATTCCAGCAGTTTCATAGGTATCACCATCACCGGTATAGCCACCATCTGCATAACCGCTCGTCTGTTTAGTTGTACTATTCGTCTTGCTCTGTGCATCATCTTTCTTTGACTGGATGTTAGATTTTACTCCTGCCTCTGCAATAGAAACAAAACCTTCCATTATTGCAAGTAAAACGGTGAATTCTGCAATTCCCGCAATGCCTCCAGACATTATTGACTGAGGTGTAGCCAAACTTCCTCCAACTATTTCAGCGGTCCATATTGGGACTAATTGCTTGAGCACTTCAAGAGCAGCAAGAATAAGACTTTGGCCAAAGGTTTCATATTGATCAATCTGTCCGGAAAAGGTATCAGATATAAAAGAGACAAAGGCATTTGAAATAGTCTCCAGGGATTTGTTTTGTTGCTCCTTAATTCCCTTTACCGTGTCATTATATTTTTTTTCTGCATCTAGTTCTTTGGCCCTATTCCCGTCTGCGGCCTTAAATTCTGCATCAAATTCAACTTTTGCCAGCCTAAGTTCTTCATCAAATTGTTCCTTTTTTGTTTTAGCGTGCATTATGCTATCACGTAAATCGGTAATTTTTTTGGTGTCAGAAGCTGAATTGGTCAAATCAGTAATTGCTTTATTGTGAGCTTTAGTTTTAGCAATTATAATTTTATCAATTGTGTCATTCAATGCAATATCATCCTGAGTCATTTTTTCTTTTACTTGCTTCTCACTATTTAACCTGGCAATTTCTTCGTTGAATCGAGCTTCCTCCAGTGCTTTTTTCTTTGCTATCTCATCTTTCAGATTATTTGTTTCAGAGGTGGCCAATTCCTTTTGAGCTGCCAATAATAATTTTTTGACCTCTATTTCAGCCTTAACCTGTTTATCCAGGGCCTGAGCCTGCGCCTCCTCATATTCTTTGCTGCCCTTCTGGTAAATATTCATCTTGTTCTGACCAAACTTCAACTCCTGAGCCAAAAGTTCTGCCTGGTATTGTGCAGTAGTTGTTTTACCATTGATAAACCTTTGGTCAATTAAAGTTATCTCAGCTTTATTTTTTGCCTCTTCTATTGCTAATTGAGCCTTTTCAGCATCCTTTCCACCAGAAAGAATCTTGGATTGAATTTGTTCTTCAATTTGCTCATATTCCTTGGATCCTTTTGAATAAATGGCTTTTTTAGAATTTAGGTAACTTAGTTCCTGAGCCAGCATTTCAGATTTGAATTCCAAATCTGATGTATGTTCCTGGTTATGTCGTTTCTCGATAGCTGCCATTGCCTTTGAGTTTTCTGCATCGGTCGAATCGAGCTTTGCCCTGGTTGCTGCATCCTCTACTTTTCCGCCTCCATCTTCCTGGCCAGCTAAAAGAGAATGAACCTTTGTAATTATTTTCTTTAGGGTTTCGGGAGCAGAATTTATGGCATTATTTCTGAAGACTATTGCAGCAGTCAATTTTTCCTGGGTTGCTTCGGTTGCTGTATCGTATGCCTTTAAAAATGAAGCATATTCTTTGACAGAACTCCTGGTGTTATCTATCACTCCTTTTAAATCTTTGATTTCCTTTGTGTCGGGTGCCTGGATCGCTGCTCCTTCACCATATATTGAGGCCTGTTTTACTACATTCAAGGCCTTTAATTTGTTGTACTTATCCAGCTTTTTGTTATACTCCTCTGCATCAAGTTTATCTTCTTTATCAATATTGCTTGCAACTGAAATCAACTGAGCTTCATTAAGTCCGGTTATCCTGGTAGCTTCTTCAAATTCATTTTGATAGTTTTTATTTGCAATTACCTGTCGTTCCCGGGATAGATCCTCTTCAAGCTTAATTCGGTCCTTACCAGCCTTTATCCTATCCTCCATAGAAAACTGTTTATTTTTTAAGGCCTCCTCATATTTCAACTCATCAGCCCTGGCATTGCTCTCAATGATTCTAAGTGCCCGGTTGTTATTGGCTATTTCCTGATTCATTGCAGCATATTTTTGACCTGCAGAAATAGCGGCATTCATATTTGAAAAGAAATCCTTGAAATTTCCCGTTGCCATTGCCCTCCATAGGTAAGATATTCCGGAACTCATCCCGGACATTGCAATTTCCCAGGACTCAGCAGTGGCCTTTGTTGAGTCTTTGATTTTCCCGAAAACGGTAACAATTCCCTCCCCAACGGCTGCCAGGGAAAGAGCCGGTAAAAGAGATAATGCCGAATCTTTTAATTTATCAAAAGCACTGGCAGAGTTTGAAATGGCTTCCTGGTGTTCGGCCATGATACCCTTCAGCTCTTTTATTTTTGAAGCTGCATCGTAATATTCCTTGGTACCAATGGTCATTCGTGCCTGCTCATTGATTGTTTTAGTCATTTCAGCCCGAATACTTTTCACGTTATTTTGGACTTCTTCTCCATTTATATAAAGATTGATCCGGCGGTCGTAATTTGTTCCCATTATACTTTTATTTATCCATTTTTAAAATGCTTTTTATTTGGGACATCAGATTTTCAGGGGTAAACTCCCAGGTACCAAAAACAAAATGTACATTTTGATCTTTAAGCAACTGAACTCTGTATCTCGTTTCAGCATCAACAGACGTTTGGTCTGCAGATTTTTTAGCTTCCGGCCTTTTTGAAGCACGGTAACGATGCATCAATAGTTTGTTTTTTGGACCCTCTGATAGAATGATTATTTTTTGATTAAAAACCGCGTTAATCTGTCGCATATCAGTTAAGGAAGTATGATCAAGTATTGCCACATCCTTTTTACTAATATCGGTCAAAAGATGATTAACTGCATTTTGCTCACAGTTTGAATTATCTTCATCCGGAGTATGGATAAATACAGCATTTTTAACACGATATTTATCCAAATTAAAAGTGGGAATGCCTGTCATTTCCGACAATTTTGATCCAAAGCCCGATTGCCTGGAGGCTAAATCACGGGGTTCATTTACAATTGAAATTAATGTATTCATTGAATTAAATTATTAGTGAATTATTTTCTGCTTTTGGAGAATCTGAGACATTTGAATACTTTACGTGCTCTTTGTTCAATTCAGAATTTACCATCTCGCGGAGATATGCCGAAACTGTAGTATGCTCATCCTGTACCTTTTTTTTAATCTCGAAATAAGTGGATCGTTCAACCCTTAATCCTAAATGAATAAATGGTGAATCTTTCATATTTTTCAGCCTTAAAATTGAAATATTGTTTTATAGATGGTGAAGCTACAAAACCAACAGGGCTAACCAAAGGACAAAAAAAAGGCATGGTTTAGGCTGTGAACGGGGAATAGCATAATGATCAGAATATTAGCTTTTAAGATAAGATTAGGGGATAAATGAGAAGCGACAAGATTAAGCCAGTATTATAGCTCTCCCTTGTCGCTTTCGGTTGCTGTCGTCTTTGGGGGACGGTTTTATTTTATTTTTAGTTTTTTTAAAGTTGTACTTTCATGTAAGAAACACCAAAACGTTGATAAAATTCATCACCTATGCCATCACAACCTAATTCATGTAATTGTTTAAGCCTTTTCATCAGTAGAAGTTTATGTTTTAGTTCTAAAATTTTTATTTCTTCCTGGAGTGAATCAATAATTGCATCTTGCTTGATAAGCCTATTTATTTTAAAATCTAATTCAATAGAATTTTTATTCTGATTAACTTTTAGATTAGGACTTGGCTTTAATGTTTTCATTTTTATTTAGATTATTTATTCCCAGGAACCCGCCTGGGTCGGTTTATGTTAGATATTTATAAACTGAAGAATTTCATTCTGTCATTTCTTTGAGGCGATTTAAAGACTCTTCCAGTCTTTCATTTTTAGGCCCTCCATTAGCCAAATATTCCTTATAGTCATTCTCAAGTTTATGGAATCTTTCTATAGGCTTTAGAGTTCGTTTCATTCCTTTTTGGAGTTTGGATAAAACTTTTTTTTTCGCAAGATCTTGAGTATTTTGAATTCTTTTTTCTCCCAACTCAATAAAGTCATCCTTTGATTTCGAATCTTTTAGTTCTGTTTCCATTTTAAAGTTATTTAGATTGTTTCCAGCTTCCTGCCGGTAGGTTAATAGTGTTATAAAATTTCATTCTGTTATTTCTTTGAGGCGATTTAAAGACTCTTCCAATCTTTCATTTTTAGGCCCTCCATTAGCCAAATATTCCTTATAGTCATTCTCAAGTTTATGGAATTTTTCTATAAGCTTTTGAGCTCGTTTCATTTCTTTTTGGAGTTTGAATAAAAGTTTTTTTTTCGCAAGATCTTTAGTATTTTGAATCATTTTTTCTACTAACTCAATAAAGTCATCATTTGAAATCAGCTATTTTAAAACATTTGTTTCCATTTTATTTAGTCTTTGGTCCCATGAACCCGCATAGGTCGGTTTAATATTTTTAATTGCATTGTTTTCAAGTTGGAGAACTTCTGATATCAATTCATTAATCCAGAATGACAAACGATCTACTTGCTTTTCTTCGATGATCCACTGGATAATATCAATAGAGTAAAGCACATTTAAAATATCCGTTTTTAGAATTTCGAGTGGCGTGTTTAGGCTGACATTTAGCCCATTTACATCATGGTTAGCCCCGTTCAGGCTGTTATTTAGCCTATTTTGACTATGTTTTAGCCTATTTAGGCTACTTTCTTCAGACATTATTGATGAGCCTTCTGGAATTTCCGTCAATTTGCGTTTAAGCCTGATGAGATATTGTTTTTCATCGAATTGCATGATTCTGTAAATTAATTATTGATTATCACTTAGATATTTGGACATTAAATTTTCCATTATATTATTTAAATTTATTTTATTCTTCTTGCATGATTCCTTCATTCTATTCAATAGTTCTGATTCTATTAATAAAGTTGTTTTAGTTCTGACTACAGATTCCTGATATGGTATTATTTTAAAATATTCGTGGCCATTAATTTCTACAAAAAAATAACTTTTTGTAAAACGTATTTTAATCTCCAGTCCTTTGCTATTTCTTAAATAAATTATGTTTAAACCAACTTCACACAAATTTTTATTAAATAGTATCGGGTTTATTTTTGCTTTTTCACAGGAATCAAAATAGAATAATTTTGCCTGTATTAGAAGATTATTTTCAGGTGTATTTGTCATAGGTTAAACAAATTGATTTTTAGATATCAAAAAGGCATTAAAGTCCTTACTTTTTGGAAAAAGTAACATAGATCTATTTATAGCGTCAGAACGCAAATTCTGAATTGTTTTGGCCGTTTCTTTTCCGGCGTTGTCATTATCCAGGTAAAGATTTATTTTGGTGTATTTTGGTAACATGTCTATAAATTTTTCGACAAATCCAACGCCATTTAAAATGATAGTATCATAAGATGGTTGATCGGTATGATACCAGGTCAAAGCGGATATAAAATCAGCCCAGCCTTCAAAGCAATTAACTGCAAAATCAGTTTTGCCTTTTATCGTTGTAATATCTTTTGGTGAGGTTGATCCTTTAAAATATTTATTCCGAAGTTCATAACCGTGTTGATCGTTTTCAAATGCAATTGAAAAATATTGCTTGTCATTTGAATTCGTTATATAATATGCCTCTTGCAAGTATTTGGCTGCAATATTTGTATTTATTTTACGGCTTTCCAGGTATTGAATTAGTGCGTGATTCTGCAAAGGTTGTATATGCCTAATTTCAATACCTGGTTCCTGGTCAATATCTTTTTGCTTTTCAGAAAAAGAAAGATCAAGATGTTCAATGTTCATCCCCGATAGTATCAATAGGGCACCGGTGACGTTTGTTTGATACATTCTGCAAACAAGATCCACCAATCTACCACCTGTACCAGTTCCGTAATCGAACCAAACATTTTTAACTCTGCAAACTTTGAAGCTTGGTTCCTGCTCATGGCGAAGCGGTGAGCAATACCAGAAATTATTTCCGGATGGTTTGCTGGGGACAATGTTCTTAGACATCAAGAACCCGGCTATTGACATTTGATTTGCTTGCGTGCAATTCATATTTTTTGTTTTTGACCAGCGTTTATTAGTGTTTTTGAAAATGTACTTGAAATGGGTTAAGAATTTCCCAACGGATCAACTTAACTTGTATGACATCATTAGTTGTACCCCTTATAACTCCGTTCATTTTGGAAAATGCCTCCCATCCGGTAGCTGCATAGGTTTTCATTTCCAAAGTGAGTTTATTCCCTCCGAATTTTGTAATCTCCATGTAAACGTTAAAGGCTTCCATAATTTGTTTTTTCTATTATTGTTTCTGGGTATATCATTTTTTAAACACTTTAGTCACTTTTAATTCTATATAATTGATAATCTTTAATTTAAATAGTGACTTTAACATTGCAACTAGTCACTAATTAAAAATTTTAGTCACTGACATAAAAATTTTAGTCACTGTTTTTTAATATTTAAGTGCTTTAAGTGACTAAAGTGACTTATCAATATTTAAATTAGTCACTCTTTTATATCCTGATTTGCAATTTATTATCTATTAAAGTGACCTAAGTGACTAAAAAAAATATATTATAGCTTTAAAATTAAAATGGTAATTCTTTAATCACATCTTCATTGTCTTCAAATGGTAATTTCTGGACCTTATCTCCATCCTTTTCAATGCGTATTAAAGAGCGTCCATTAGATTTTCTTTCTTTGGGGACTCCTGCCAATTCAGAAGAATACGTTACATAGTTTTTAAAGTATTTTATAAAGTTTCCAGTCGTTTTTAACCACTTATCTAATTTGTAATCTGGGTAATCGTTAAGAAATTCATCATGAAGTGAAGTTTTATCATAATCTATTCCACACCGCAAAGAACCATCTTTAATTTTTTCGTCCATAAACTCAACAAAGTCCCGGTTTGTATTTGAGATTTGTTTACGTTTGTTCAGGTTGATTGAATCAGCTTCTATAATTCCGTATTTTAAATATTGTGTTAAGCACTCCATCATGAAGTTATCGAATTTTGACCATTCATTTTCATCCCAGTCGGTAAAGAACCACATCCCGAATTCATCTATTGGCGAAAATTGAGCATTGTAATAATTTGCCAGTTCAAATTCTATTACCCTATCCTTGGCGCTGGCCCCTGCAATTCTAAACGTATCGTTTGATGCAATTAACATTTTAGCCGTTATGGTAAATGGCTGCATGTTCTTTTGATCTATAGTAATTGCATCAGAAATATCATTGAATAAATTTTCAAAATCGAAACGTTTCTTTAGATCGTTTAGGAATACTATCTGAGTATCTAATTTGGCAGTAGCATATTTGTGTTTATTGCCAGGATCAAAATCTTTTCCCGATATTTCACACACATTTTTTATTTTTGAAATGGCATGTCCTACTAATGTTTTCCCGGTTCTGCCTTCTGCATTTTCAGATATAGTTGAATCTGTAAGATTTACCGCTTTCATCTTCGTGTCGAAAAAACTATGGAGTAAATAACCAATCATTGTTTGTAATGATTCGAAACGTTGATCATTTTTACCGGAAATATTGTAAATGAAACTTTTAAACATTCCATCAGATAAGCCCTTAATAAATTTTCGATCCTTTATCTGGTTGCGGAAAACATATCCAGAAAGTGATGAATATGGAAAACACTCGTATCCGGTGGAGGTACATTTCACAAAACAGTTTGAATAGTATATAAATCCATTCTCTTTTGTGTCGGTATTAAATACAAGATTTTCTTCCTTTCCTAAGAAACTCATCTTTTTATCGTTGAAATAAAGGGAATTTGATGTGTAAAATTTTGAAAGTAACTCATTACGGGTAAGTTTATTCCGGGTTTCGTCTACGTGTTTAATTTCAGGCTCAATCAGATCATCAAGTTTGCTAATGTATTCAATTAGAATATCTTGAATGATATGTATTTGCACCTCATTTAATATGTGGTCTTTAATCCTGATAAATATGTAATTTACACCAATATCATACCTTCTAAAACCCATATAACGAAGGTGTTCAATAAATTTTCGGTGTTCAATTTTCCATTCACCCGATGATTTGGAAGTAATTTTATAGACCCAAAACTTAACAGGTTTATTTAAACTTCCAGTATCTTTTTTTTGACCAGCTTCCAATACAATCTGTTCTGCCGTTGTCATTTTTTCGATAATTTATTCATTTTTAGGATCTCTTCAATCGAAAATCGGATTAACCGGCTATAGGATATATCCTGGTCTTTGCAAAGCTTTTCAATTCGGCTAAACTCTTCAGGCGACAATCTGACAGCAAGAATTCTTTGCCGTCTTGGTTCTTTCTTAATCTTCAAATTTTCCATAATTCTATTTTTTAAAAGTTTTGTCAAAGGTGTTTAGCAAATTGTAAAACCCAAAGGACAAAAAAAGCACCCTTCATAATCAACTAATTAGTAAAAGGCTTTCTGGAATATTTGTTTTTATCCAATGATTGACTACTTTTAACCACGTTCTTATTACAAATTTCAATCCCTGTGTGGAGGGGAACAGCCTTGGACGTTTTCGGATGTTTAAGGTTTTTTTGCGTCCAGGATATTGGTTGAATGTGATCATTTTAGTCATGACTCCTTAATGCTGCCAGTAACTCACTTTTCAGAAAATATTTTCGATTTCCTAAATTGTGCTGTTTGAATTTACC
>Ga0316230_1002725_pt1 | contig 14768 bp, 12 predicted proteins | sample TBH18025metaG_FD_206004 | JGI IMG/M metagenome (GOLD analysis project Ga0316230, IMG submission 206004) | Freshwater microbial communities from Trout Bog Lake, Wisconsin, USA - TBH18025 | ecosystem: Environmental > Aquatic > Freshwater > Lake > Hypolimnion/Profundal zone | place: USA: Wisconsin...
TTGGTGGCGGAGCTTGAGGTTCCCACGGAGATTACCTCGGCGGTGGCCGCCAGATTTGGGGCAGCGGCGCGGTTGATGGTACGTTCCAGCGCCAACTGCGAGGATTTGGAGCGTCTCGCGGGGGCTGGGCTATATGATTCGGTGACCAATGTCACTGTGGCGGCCGTGGCCGAGGCGGTGAAAGCGGTTTGGGCGTCACTTTGGACGCGCCGGGCGGCGCTCAGTCGGATGCGGGCGGGGGTAGCCCATGAGGCGGTGCATATGGCAGTGGTGATCCAGGAAATGGTGGTGCCGCAGTTCTCCTTTGTGCTCCATACGACCAACCCGATCGACGGGAACCGAGAAGAGGTCTATGCGGAGATCGCGGTCGGTTTGGGCGAGACCTTGGTGGGAGGTGCGGCGCGCGGCAACCCTTGCCGTCTGCTCTGCCCAAAACACTCCGGTTTGGTGAAGACGCTGGCGTTCGCTAATTTCAGCTTGGCGCTCGAGCCCTGCTCCGCCGGGGTGGTCACACGGGTGGTGGATTACTCCCAGGTCCAGTTATCCCGTGACCGCGGTTGGCGGGAGGAACTGGGTAGACGGCTGGGGGCTATTGGGGCGGTGGTGGAAGACGCGTTCCGATGTCCCCAGGACATCGAGGGCGCCATTCTTGGAGATGAGATTTTCCTGGTGCAGGCCAGGGCACAATCAGGCTTATGCTGACGCTGGGGTTGTTGGAGCGACACATCAAGGGCGACGATGCGCTCTTGGCCTTGGGGCGACTGCGGTTGGGCCGGGCCGGCATGGGCGCGGAGATGCACGCGGGAACTCCGGAAGAACTCGAGGCCATGATGGCGTTTCGGCCGTCGCGGCAGCCAGGTGGAGCGGACTTGCCCGTAACCGTCCATTTGGCCCGCTATTTTAGATTGCCGGAGGCGCAGGCGGCCGTTCTCTCGATCGCCGCTCGGTTTGCCGGGCGTGTGTATGGGATGGTGTTGCATGACCACCCGGACCTGGTCGCCCGGCCGGCGGAGTATCTCGAGGCGGTGCGAGGATTGGATCGCGGGTTGGCCAAGGTCGAAGACCGTCCCTGGGTGTTTATCGAGTACGCTTCTGGGCTCGACCCGGCGGTGTACCGCGCTTTCCACGAGGTGATCCGGGACCTGGAACACGTGAGCGCCTGCGTGGATGTCGGGCATGTCGGTATTTGGCGCGCGGGGCAGGCGTTCGCGAAACGGCATCCGGGGATGGATGTGTGCAGCCTCGCCAAGGAGCCGGAACGGCTGCCGAGCCTGATGGCGGATGTGGATGCAGCCGTTGCGGAAGCGCTGCCGGCGGTTTTGGAACTTATCGGCAGTTTCGGTTCGCTCGGGAAGCCGGTGCATTTCCATCTGCACGATGGCCATCCGCTTTCGACGTTCAGCCCCTACGGGGTGTCGGATCATCTGAGTTTCCTGGCGGAGATTCCGCTGGGGTTCGAGCATCGGGGGCAGCGGAGTGCGCCACTGATGTACGGCCCCGCGGGCTTGGCGCGGATAGTACGGCAGACGCTTGCGGCGCTCGGTTCGGACCGGGTCTCCTTGACCTTGGAGATCCATCCCCCACCAGTCCGCCTGGCGCTGGACCCGGAGGCGGCGAGACTGTTCGGGCATTGGCGTGACAAAACCAATGCCGAGCGGATGAACGGTTGGCTCGCGACGCTGGTGGCGAATCATGAAACGTTGCTTTGCTGCGGAACCTAGGCTTACATTTGGCGGTGGAACTGTTATAAGCAAGAAACGTGGCTGTCCAATTTGGTGCGCCAGGATGCCCTCGTCCAATCCAGCAGTGAGAAGATGCTCTATGTATAATGCACGATACTCGAGGAAGAGAATCGATCTTTTGTCCGCGCACCGGCTGCGTCAGCGGTGTGTGGCAGTCCTTGGTGGCCTCCTGGGCCTGCTCGCCCTGGAAACGGTCGGCGCGTTGGTTCCTCCGACGCTTTCCCCAGCAAATGGCGTCTTCAGCAACCGGGTGATGATCACGCTGAGCGCTCCGCCGGTCGGGGCCAGCAACCTGGTTTCCTACGATGCCGGCTCCACTTGGTCGATTGCGGGGACCAGCCTGTCGATGGACGGCTACGGGCAGGGGAGCGCGAGCCTGCTGGCCAAAACTCAGAGCGGGGCGGCGCAGAGCACCAATGCCCCCTACGGGCCGTTCCAGTTCTTCGTCGCGGCTACGGGCGTCGTTCCCGATTGGCAGACCGACCATTCCTCAGTGGCGATTACGCTCACCAATGCGACGACCAACGCGGTCGTCGCTTGGCAGAATGCCGGCGGCGCCATCAACTCGAACAACACTTTCAGTGCCGGCAGCCCGCGCACGGTGACGCTTTACGGGTTCAAGGGGGGCTACCTGAGTTCCACCAACGCGTGGGTCTTGCGCCAGAGCCCGCCGCCCGTGATCAGCCCGGGTAACTTGGCCTTGTGCCTCACCAACCTGACAACGCGCATCGGCGTGACCGCGGCCAGTAGCGGGGGCCTGGTGAGCGTGCGGCGTGATGCCGTCTTTTGCGCGCCTCCCGCCGCGGAGAACTCGAGCGCCACCTGGTGGTGGAACGTCAGCGCGTTTGATCCGCTTTATTGGCATACGAATGTCGGCACGTGGCAGAGCTACGTGGGGAGTATCGCGGCTTACAGCGGGCCGGCGGCGGCCTCGACTTTTGGCAACGGGCCTTGCGCGATCTATACCAACCTGTTACTGGGAGCTACCGCTGCCGCCACCAATGAACTGGTTTCCACCCCAGCTTTCAGCTTTTACCCACTGGTCCCGTCGGTCCCGGTCATCGCGCCCAACGGCGGCACCTTCAGCGCCCCGGTTGCCGCGACCCTTAGTTTTCCGCTGGCGGAGCAGTTTGGCTATTCGACGGATAACGGCACCAACTGGATCTTGAGCTACTATTCCGGTGTCAGCGAGGGCAATAACGCCAACGCCACGGTGAATTGGTTCAATAGCGCCGGTTGGTATCTCGAGGGGCCACAGGGCTACCCGGTGAAGGATTGGCCTCATTTCTCCGGAGGTATCGATTACAGTTTTACCCCCGACGGCGTCATCATTTGGAGCCTCGATCTGGGGCCAGGTTCCATCGAATCGGCCAAATACGCGACATGGGACCACTCGACACGGTTGAATCTACCGCTTTTCCAACCTCCGGATGCGACCAACCAGGTGACCGTGGTGGCCAGCGGATTCAATGCTTTTTGGCAAACCAACCGGGCTTTGGTGGGCAATGGCTATGGGAGCGAACCGACGGGGGGTAATGGCCCCTGGCCCGCCGCCACCCCGGCTCAGAGCGCGCTATTCACCTTCCAGCTACCGGTGTTCGCGGTTACCACCAACTGGGCTCCGGATCACACGAGCCTGAGCCTGGATATAGTCCAGCCTCCTGCCAACGCCAACGTCTATTACACCCTCGATGGCTCGGTTCCTTCTGCCGCGAGTTCATTGCTGCTCGAAGGAGACTTAACGAATTGGACGACCACTCAGCTTATTCTAACCGGTGCGGGAGTGGTGCGCTTTGCTGAGCTAGGCTGGGACACGGACGACGTCACGGCCCTTTGCAATGGGTTGGTCTACAAGGTCGCCGACCGGGGCCTGGATTTTCGTGGTTACGCGTCTCACACTTGGAGCAACGCCTGGCTTGCCACGGCGGGCGTCGTTTTCAATCCTCCACCAGGACGCTACTACGCACCGACGTCAACGGCCCTCACTTGCGCCAGCCCCGGATCCACGATCTGGGTTCGAGTCACTCCCGACCCCGGGAACGACACCAATTTGGTGGGGGTCAGTGGCAGCCCGATGGGGGTTGACGGCGCCTATGGTTGGAACGGCACCCTATTCACCAATGAACTCAATGGGGCCATCTCGCTCGGTTATCTAACCAACGCCGGCATCTGGAGCCTTTCCTGGGCTGGCTTGGGCGTGCTCTACACGAGCACGAATCTCTATGGGAGCCAATGGACGGCGACCACTAACGGTGTCAGTCCAGCTCCGATCACTTCTACCACCGTGGGCTGGCATCGCTACTCCGCCCCGGTGACCATCACCACCAATACTTTGGTTCAGGCTTATGCCTTCACGGCCAATGGCTTCGCCTCGGCGGTTACCAACGGCGGCTTTGCCTTCGGCAACCCGAATCCCTTGCCCATCAGTTTCCAATACGTGGACTCAGCCACGCTCCGATTCTCGTGGGCCACAAATGCCGGGACGGTCAATGTCCTCTTCTCGCCGGCTCTGACGGGCCCCTGGACCAATGTGTATAGCGGGCCGGGCGTGGTTTTTGGGACTAATGGCATCCACGATTTCCCCCTGACCCCGCCGCGAGGTTTCTACCGGTTCTCGAAATGAGAGAGGGCAAATGGGACCGCACGGCCTAACCTCAGGCTTGTCAACCAACCCACACGTATCGTGGGAAAGGGGGTAGTTATCAGTCTTGGTCGTTGATGTGGCGAGAGCGCTTCTTGGCGGCGTGATGCGCCTTATCGGCTAGCATCCTCACCTTGGCGCCGTGGCTGCGTCCGCGCTTTTGACGCCGGAGTTTCTCCTTGCGCTCACGTTCGGACGCCGCCTGGCTGGCACGCAGAGACTCAATCTTGTCAAGGAGCAATTCACGAGCCAGGAGCCGATTTTGGGCTTGGTGGCGGGTGGTTTGGCATTTGACTTGGATCCCGGTCGGCGTGTGTACCATCATCACGCAGGTCGAGGTCTTGTTCACGTTCTGGCCGCCATGCCCGCCGGAGCGGACGAATGTCTCCTGGAAGTCGGATTCAGCGAGGCCTAGCGCTTCCATTCGGCGCGCTACCAACTCCGCTTTGTCGGGTTTGACGGAGAGCGAACTCATACCCCTTTGCGTGGCGGAAGTGGAAAAGTCGGAACCAACAAAAACGGCGCGGATGAGAGCATCCGCGCTATTGAACGGTCGGGCTGTGGTGCGAGCGGCGGGGGCCGCTATTTCATTAACAGCATCTGTCGCGCGCGTTTGATCGCGATATTGAGCCGGCGCTGGTAATGAGCGGGCAACCCGGTGTATTTGCGCGGGAGAATCCGGCCCTGGTCAGTGACAAACTGACGCAGCAGGGTGGTGTTCTTGAAGTCGAGGGCGTCCACCGTAAAATCGATCTTAGGCTTGGGCCGCGGGGTGCGGGATTCGGAGGTGGAAGACCGACCGCGGGCACCGCGTTTATCGGATTTCTCGGGACGAGTTTTTCGTGGCATAGGAAGGGCTACTTAATTTCGCGATGAACAGTGTGACGGCGAAGGGCTGGATTGTATTTCTTAATCTCCAGCTTTTCGGTCTTGAGTTTCTTGTTGCGGGTGGTGACGTAACGCGAGGGCGCTTTGCCCTCTTTGCGCGCTTCCGTGCATTCAATGGTAACGATTTCCCGAGGCATAAATTACTCTTTCTCTTTGGGTTTCTCTTCCGGTTCTTCCTCCTCGCCTTCGGTCTCTGTCATGCCGACGGCGTCCACCGTGCCCAAGGCGCCCAGACGGCGCTGGCGCAACGCGCCATCGCGCTCCAGTTGCGCTTGGGCCTGAACAGTGAAGCGAGTCCAGGGTATCGCTTCCAACCGGGTCCGGGGGATCGGTTTTCCGGTAAGTTCGCAGACCCCGTAGGTGTCTTTTTCGATGCGCTTGAGCGCCTCTTCGATCTCGTAAATGGCGTCTTGATCGGAGGAAAGCAGGCTCAAGGCGAAGTCACGGTCGAAATTATCGGTGCCCGAGTCGGCCATGTGCAGGCTGTAGCCGGCCATTTCCTGGGCTGATTCTTTGGCCAGGCCATTCATCTGACGGCTGAGTTGCTCCCGCAATTCCATGAGGTGCTCATAGAACGGCCTCCATTCCTCCCGGACCTTCGCGTTGCCGTTGGGATGCTCGGAGACGGACGTCCGTCCCAAGATCGAGGCAAGCGTGGCCGAACCGTGCGGTTTGCTCACCGCCGGCGCCTTCTTGATAGTTTCTTTTTTCTTCGTTGTCACAGTTCAAACGACTTCAGTTTGCGCAGCTCTTAACCGCCACGCCCACTCTGCAAAGGCCATGCGGCCATCGAGAGTGGGCGAATCTACCAAAAATAATCCAAACTTCCATAACAATTTTCAAAAATATCACCACTCCAGGCGTGGCTAAGCCCGCCGCCGCGCGGGTAACTCCTCAAAGCAGCAGCCGGCGCTACCCTTTTTGGATGCACGCGTAGGCATTGTGGTTGTGAATGCTCTCGTGGTTTTCGGCTTCGACCTTGTACCAGGAGACGTCCGGATGCGCGTTCAACTTCACCGCAACGTTACGGACTAGGTCTTCGACGAAAACCGGATTGTCGTAAGCCCGCTCGGTTACTGCTTTCTCGTCCTGCCGCTTCAGCAAGGCGTACAGCTCGGAGCTGCCCGAGCTTTCGATGATTGCGATCAGGTCCTCGATCCAGACCGCCCGGCTTGACCGGATCGCCACGGTGACTTCCCCGCGTTGGTTGTGCGCGCCGTAGGCGGCGATGGCCTTCGAACAGGGGCACAGCGTGGTTACCATCGCCTTGACCGTGAGGACTAGATCAATCTCCCGTGCGCAAGCCGCTGCATCGAAACGGGCGATATAATCCATCACGCTTTCCATGCCCGACACCGGAGCCCGTTTGACCATGAAATAGGGAAACTCCATTTCGAGATGGGACGTGGCCGCCTTGAACTTGTCTTGCATGGCATAGAGGATGTCCGGGAGGTTTTGCACATGGACCACTTTGCCATGGGCATTGAGCACCTCCAGAAAACGGCTCATGTGAGTGCCTTTGAACTCCTTGGGCAAATCCACGAACATCCCGATGGTGGCCACCGTGTTTTGCTCGGCGAAGGCCTTGTCGCGAACCTGGATGGGAAAGCGCAAACCGCGCACCCCGACCTTGTCAATACGCAAATCCCGGTGGTCCGCTTCGCTCTGCTTGTCGTGCAACTTGACCGCACCGGAAGCTCGGTTTCCCGGCACCCCCCGAGCTCGCGCAGCGGTGGTCCTCGTCACCCGAGGGAGGGAATGTGTTGATCCGATTGTGGCCTGCTCTTGCATGCTATAAAGTAGCAGTGAAAGCCGCTTTTGCAAAAGGTTTCCGGCTTTGACAATCCGGCCCCAAAACCTTAAGACGTCAGTATGAATCTGAGCTCTGGTTTCTGGGCCCGCGGGGCGGCCTTGGTGGCGCTCTGGCTGGGAATCCTCTCCCCGGCGGCGGAGACCATCCGCGTGGCCACCTACAATCTCGAGACCTACCTCGATGCCCCGACCCAGACCCGCCAGCCCAAGTCCGCCGAGGCTCGCGCCCAAGTTCGGCGGAATCTTCTCGCCCTCATGCCCGACGTGCTGGCGCTGCAAGAAATGGGGAACGTTTCGGCTCTCCAGGAACTTCGCGAATCGCTCAAGGCAGCCGGACTCGACCTCCCTTACTGGGAACATCTGGCTGGGTTTGATACCAACATCCACGTCGCCATCTTGAGCCGGTTCCCGTTCACGGGGCGCCGTCCGCACACCAACGATGATTTTCTCTTAGGCGGGCGCCGATTTCGGGTCAGCCGCGGCTTTGCCGAGGTCGATGTCCAGGTCAATTCCCATTTCGCCTTTACGCTCTTGACAGCACACCTCAAATCCCGCCGGGCCATCGCCGCGGCCGATGAGGCAGAACTGCGCTTGGAAGAGGCCAAGATTCTCAGGGGAATCATCGATGCCCGCCTGGCCGGCAACCCCAACCTGAACCTGGTGGTGCTGGGTGATTTCAACGACACCCAGGATTCGCTTTCGACCCGGATGATCCTCGGGCGCGGCCGAACTCGGTTGATTGACACCCGCCCGGCGGAAGGAAACGACGACGATGCGGCGGGTGAGAGTCCTGGCGGTGGATCGCGTCGTATTACCTGGACGCATTTTTATGGCAAAGACGATACCTTTTCCAGGATCGACTATTTACTGGTCAGTCCGGCGATGGCTCGCATTTGGGTCACCAATCAGACGCGCGTGTTGAGGATTCCCAACTGGGGTGTGGCTTCGGACCACCGGCCCTTGGTGGCGGCCTTTGAGGCGGGGGATCCATAGCCAGCCCGTGCACCAAACCAGATTCCTAGACCAAGAGCCATGAGCGGCCGATTCAACCCCTTCCAATCCAGGCAGCAGGAGGTCCTGCGTCCGCACCAGGTTTCCGACGCCACCAAGGCACGGAAGTTGCTGGCAAAACTCCAACGGAAGCGGCCCTGTGTTTGGGTGGAGATCTCCAGCCTCGAAGCCCCACCGTCGGTCCACCAACTCAATGAACTGGACGGGGCGACCAGCGCGGTGGTGTTCCTTAATCAGCGCCCCGCGGTGCCTTTGGCGGACCCGTTACCTCCGGTTTTGGACGAATTGATCCGGCGCCTCTGGAAGAACTTTAACAAGCTCTACCTCATCCAGTTCGGAGAAACCGAGCTGGAAGGGCCAGCGGGGGATGAGAACGGGTAGCTCGCGTTGGTCTGGCAGGTCCCACCCTAGGCAGGCTCGACCTTGGCCGCCCCGTTGGTCGCGAACCAACCCATTTGACAACGATTGTTGAGCCCCTGGTCGGGCTGTGCTGTCGGAGCGGCCTCAGTGAGCTATTTCACAGGTTCCAGCGGTGAGAAATCGTTCGTCTCCGCGGGTTTTTCGGTCCTCCATCCACCTCCCAGCGCTTTGATCAACTGGACGGTAGTGACCATGCGCTGCCCGTTGAGCCCGTAGGCTGCCACTTCATGCTCCAGGACCGTCCGGTCGGCAATGACGACGTCAAAATAGCTGGCGAGGCCTTCCTTATAACGCACCCGTGAGAGCTCGGCGACTTTCCGGGCGCCGTCCACCGCCCGCATCTGGGCCTGAAACTGCTCAGTGAGCAGGCGCAACCCAGCCAGCCCGTCCTCAACCTCGTGGAAGGCGACGAGAACCTGGGAACGGTATCGGTCCACGGCCTCCAGGTAGGCGGCCTTGGCGCGTTGAACGCCAGCACGATTGCGTCCGCCTTGAAACAGCGGGAGGCTGAGGTTGGGTCCAAGGCTCCAGGCGCGGCTGTCCCAGTTGAAGACGTCCTTGAGGTCCATGCTCTCTACGCCTGCCGTGCCCGTCAGGTGGAGGGAGGGAAAGAAGGCGGCCTTGGCGATGCCGATGCCCTCGCTGGCGGCAGCCATGGAGCGTTCCGCCTCCGCCACGTCGGGCCTACGCTCCAGGAGACCGGTTGGCAGGCCAATGGGGATGGGGGGCGGCTGATACAGGCGCGTGGTCGTCTCCAAGGAGAAATGGGAGGGGTTTTGTCCGCACAGCGTGCCCAGGGCATTCTCCAGTTGAGCGCGCCGGAGCTCCAATCCGAACAAATCAGCCTCGGCCGAAGCGAGTTCCGTTTCGGCTTGGGCGACATCCACCGCGGTATCCGCGCCGCCTTCGTGGAGGGATTGAACTAGTGAGAGGCTCTTCTTGCGCAACTCGATGGTCTCGGCCACCACTCGCCGGTTGAGATCCACGGATCGAATCATGAAATAGGTCTGGGCGACTTCCCCTTCGAGCGAGAGCAGGATACTCTGGTAGGCGGCAGCACTGGCCTGGGCTTGCTCACGGGCGGACCGGAAGCACCGGCGGACGCGCCCCCACAGGTCAATTTCGTAGCTCAGATCCAAGGGGAGGGAGAATTCGTTGGCGGTGTAGCCCAGGACGAGGGATCCGGGTTGCGCGGTTCGGTTCGCCGAATACCGGGACCGGTTGGCGCTCGGGTCCAAACTGAGCCCCGGAAACAGGTCCGCTTGGCTGACCCGGGCGATGGCGCGCGACTGTTCGACTCGCTGGAAGGCGGCGCGGAGGTCGGGGCTATTGGTGGCGGCTTGTTCTTCCAAGCCGTTCAAAACCGGGTCATTAAAGATCTCCCAGAACCTGGGTTTGATCTCGGTATCGCGGGGTTGGGCTGTTTTCCAGGGGGAACCCGCCTTCCACTCGGCCGGGGGCGCGACGTTGGGGGGGCGTTGGTAATCGGGACCGACGGCGCAGCCGGCCAGCAGCAAGGTGGACCAAAGAGCTAAACGGAGGCTGGAACGCGCGCCCGGGCGACAAATCTCATTCATGAGCGGGTTTGGCGGAAACGGTGGCGGCTGGGACGACGCGCACCTTGACGCCCGACTCGAGAGAATCAGAGGGATTGAGGATGACGGCATCGGTTTCGGACAAGCCATGGACGATTTCGACGGTGGTGCCGTAGTCCCGCCCGAGCGTCACGCCCGCTAGACGGACGATCCCGTTGGCATCCGCCAAGCCAACCTGGACCCCTTTCTCGGTTCGGAAGAGCAGGGTATTAACGGGGACAACCACCGGAGGAACTCCGGCGGCCATCCTGAGGCGAACCATAGCATGAGCGCCCGGGAACAGTTTTGCGTCGCGGTTGGACACGAGGATTTCGGTAAGGAGGGTGCGCGAGGCTGGGTCAATGGCGCCGGCAGTCCGTTCCACTTTGCCAGTAAACGTCTCGCCTGGCAGTTCGGAAAGGGTGAGCACCGCCTCGTCATTCGTCTTGACCATCTGGCTATAGGCTTGCGGCAAGCTCACATACACCCGCAGCGGGTCGACACGGGCGAGGCGAAAGATCTCTTTGGAGGATCCGGCGGTGATGAGGGTGCCGGCATCGACCGTTCGAATGGTAATGACGCCCGGGAAAGGGGCGGTCAGCTTCTTGAAGTTGGCCATTTCCTTGAGGCGTTGGACATTGGCCTCCGCCGCCTGCACATCGGCCTGGCGAGCGTGCCAGGTCCCCACCTTCACCTCAGTGTCTTGCTGGGAAACCGCGTCGCTCTTCCGGAGGTTGTTCCAGCGATCGGCCGAACTGCGCGCGATCTCGAGATTGGCATTGGCCTGGGCGAGCGCGGCGGTGGCCTGGATGAGTTCCTGGTCCAGTTCAGGCGTTTCGATCTCGGCAAGCGGCTGCCCTTCGACCACCCGGGTCCCGATGTCGGTGAACCAGTGTTTGAGATAACCGCTGACCCGGGCGTAAATCGGAGTTTCCTCGAACGCCGCGAGGTTGCCCGGCAAGTCAAGTTCCACCTGGCTCGCGGTGCGGGTAGGATGGATGGTGGTGACGACCGGGACGAGACCCTCGATGGTGTCACGTTCCAGATCGGCTCGGGCACGCGCGCGGGCCGCGATCGTCATCCCCCCCAAGACCAGGAGCGTGATGGCGAGGCCCCCTAACAGGAACCACGGGAGCCAGCCGTTGGGACTGACGAGGTTGGATGGCGCGGCGGGAGCCCCTAATTCCGCGCCGTGTGGCGGGGGGGGCGAAGGCGGCCCGCCGAGGGGCTCGTTTGCTGTTTGCTTCATGGCTTCAAAATCGTCGAGGTTGCAGCGCCCGCGAGGTCGAGCGATGCGGCATTGCGCCGCGTTCGCATCAGGCAAAAAACCACCGGGACAAAAAAGAGCGTGGCGACTGTCGCGAAGAACAGTCCGCCGATTACCGCACGGCCGAGCGGGGCATTCTGTTCCCCGCCCTCGCCGAACCCGAGCGCCATCGGAACCATGCCGATGATCATGGCCAGCGCGGTCATGACCACCGGCCGCAGTCGGATATAGCCCGCATCCAGGGCTGCGGTGAAGGCGTTGGCTGCCTCGCCGAAGCGCTCCTTGGCAAAGGTGACCACCAGAATACTATTGGAGGTGGCGACCCCGATGCTCATCACGGCGCCCATCAGGGAAGGGACGTTCAGGGTGGTGCGCGTGAGGAACAGCATCCACACGATGCCGCATAACGCGCCGGGCAAGGCGGTGATGATGATGAAAGGGTCGCTCCAGGATTGGAAATTGATGACGATCAGCAAATAGACCAGCGCGATGGCGAACAGGAGACCCAGGCCCAGGCCCATAAAGGACGATCTCATGGTCTCGACTTGTCCGCGCACAATGATGGAGCTGCCGCGTGGTAATTTCTTCTCGGCGGCATCCACGATGCGCTGGAAGCTCTTGGCCACCGCCCCAAGGTCGCAGCCTTGAACGTCCCCGTAAACGTCCACCACCGGTTGGACATTGTAGTGGCTCACCACGCCCTGTTCGGCGGCGCGCGAAATGGTGGCGACGTTCCCCAGCAACTGCGGGGTGGCGCCACTCGGTCCGGTGACCGGGATCCCGGCCAGGGCCTGCAAGGAATCCAGGCGGTACTGGGGGACTTGGGACGCCACCTGGTAACTCACCCCACTGACCGGGTTCAGGAAAAACGAGGGAGCGGTCTGAAAGCTCCCGCTCAGCGCGACCAACAGGCTCGAGGCCACATCCCGTTCGGTAAACCCGACCTCATGGGCCTTGGTGCGGTCGGTTCGAATCTGCAAGCTCGGCAAGTCGAACATTTGCTGGACATGGACATCCACCGCGCCGGGGATTTGGCGAAGTTGCCCCGCGATGTCGTTGGCTACGTGGTAGTTGGCGACCTGGTCCCGGCCCACAATCTGGATGTCAATCGGGGAGGGCAGCCCGAAATTCAAGACCTGGCTGACGATGTCCGCGGGTTGAAAGAAGAACGAAACGCCCGGAAATGCCAGGTTGAGATCATGGCGGAGCTTCCGAATATACCCCTCGGTAGGGTGGTGGTTTTCGCGATTGAGGGACATCAGGATTTCGGCGTCGAACGGCCCGATGGTCCCGCCATTGTTATACGAGACGTTGATGCCGCTGGTGGGCAGGCCGATGTTGTCCACCACGCTTTCCAGTTCCCTGGCCGGAATCGTCCGCCGGATCAGGGCCTCCACATGATCGCATAAGGCGGCGGTTTCCTCTACCCGGGTGCCCGTCTTGGCCCGCACATGCAACCGCATCTGGCCGGCATCCACTTTGGGAAAAAAGTCCTCTCCCAGAAAGGGCGTCAGCAGGCAGGATACCGCGCAGAACCCCAGGAAACTCACCGCAAACACCCGCGGGTGACGCAGGCAGGCGGCCAGCCAACCCCGGTAGCCGTCTCGGAGCCGCTCGAAGCCCTGCTCAAACCGGGCGTGAAACCGTCCGAACCGGCCTTTGGCTTCGCCGCCGGTGTCATGGACGTGATGGCGGAGGAAATACATGACCAGCGTGGGCACGACGGTTCGCGAGAGGAAATAGGAGGCCAGCATCGCGAACACCACCGCCTCAGCCAGCGGCACGAAGAGGTAGCGGGCCGTGCCGGTCAAAAAGAACATGGGCACGAACACGATGCAGATGCAGAGGGTTGACACAAAAGCCGGTACGGCAATCTGCGCGGCGCCGTCGAGGATGGCGGTGCGGAGTTCCTTGCCCTGACGGAGATTCCGTTCGATGTTCTCGATTTCCACCGTGGCATCATCCACGAGGATGCCCACGGCGAGCGCGAGCCCCCCCAGGGTCATGATATTCATGGTCTCCCCGAGGGCGCTGAGCATAAGGATGGAGCAAAGGATGGCCAGCGGAATGGAAATGACGATCACGAAGGTGGTCCGCCAATTGCCCAGGAACACCAAAATCATGATCGCCGTTAGGCAAGCGGCAATAACCGCCTCTTTGATCACCGACTGCACCGCCGCCCGCACGAACAAGGACTGGTCCAGCAAGGTTCGGATCTCCAACTCCGGCGGCAGCGTCTTGGCCACCTGCGGCACCGCCTTCTTGAGCCGTGCCACAATATCCAGCGTGGACGCGGCCCCGGATTTGATGATCGTCAGCAGGGAGGCGCGAATCCCGTCGCTCCGCACGATGTTTTGTTGAACCGCGAACCCGTCCCGCACATGGGCGACATCCCGGATATAGATCATGCGGCCGTTCACCTGCTTGAGGGGGATGTCGTTGAGTTCCCGGATGGAGGTCGGGCTGCCATTGAGTTCAACGGCGTACTCGGTGCTGCCGATCTTCTCCGTGCCCGAAGGCAGAATCAAGTTCTCCGCGCTGATGGCACTCACCACGTCCGCCGGTGAGAGCCCCTTGGCATTTAAGGCGGAAAGGTCGATGTCCACCATGATCTGGCGCATCTTGCCGCCATAGGGATTAGGCATCGAGGCGCCTTGCACGGTGGCCAGGCCGACCCGGAGGAAGTTCATGCCCAGGTCGTTGACCTGCGACTCCGAGAGCGTCTTGCTGCTCAAGCTCAGTTGAAGAATAGGAACGCTGGAGGCGTTGTAAGTGATGATCAGCGGGGGCGTGATGCCGGGCGGGAGTAGCCGCACCGCGGCTTGCGACATCGCCGTGATTTGCGCGATGGCCATCTCGAGTTTTACGTTCGGGTGGAAAAACACTTTGATCACCCCCATTCCCGCCAGCGATTGAGACTCGATGTGCTCGATGTCATTGACCGTAGTGGTCAGCCCGCGTTCGCTCACGGTGACAATGCGCGAAGCCATTTCCGAGGCGGACATGCCGCTGTAACCCCAAACGACGCTGACGACGGGAATGTTGATGTTCGGGAAAATGTCCGTGGGGGTGCGCAGGATGACCACCGGACTGACCAGTAAAATCATCAAGGCGGCGACCACAAAAGTGTAAGGCCGGTTCAGGGCCAGTCGGACAATCCACATAAGCTGGTGAGACGACTCGTCTTCCGGCTAGCAGTCTATCCGTTGCCGCCCGCGTTGCAAGCCGCCCGTACAGCCGGCGAGCCTGGCGAGGTGCTCCCGGCCGTGAGTCTCGTTCCGCAAGAACGGGGGCGACAAAACTCGCTTTTCTGCTATCAGGTATCCTGTGACACGCTATGCAAGACTCTGCTGGTGGTGGGTTTGTGGGCTCGGGGTCTGGTCAATCGTGGCCTGCGGTCGCATGTTCCATGC
>Ga0316230_1002727_pt1 | contig 14759 bp, 15 predicted proteins | sample TBH18025metaG_FD_206004 | JGI IMG/M metagenome (GOLD analysis project Ga0316230, IMG submission 206004) | Freshwater microbial communities from Trout Bog Lake, Wisconsin, USA - TBH18025 | ecosystem: Environmental > Aquatic > Freshwater > Lake > Hypolimnion/Profundal zone | place: USA: Wisconsin...
ACAATAAGGTGCGACGACTTAGCAAATACGCGGCAGTTGCTCACCGATCTGGGTGGGAATGACGCGGTTGGATCCCATGGCGGTGCGGGCGACCAACATGCGCTTGTGTTCAGTGGTGACATGGCCGATGCGGGCGGCGTCGCGGCCAAGCGGGTGGGCTCGCAAAATGGCAAGCACCTGCTCTGCTGCTTCGGGCGCAACGAAGAAGACCGCCTTGCCCTCGTTGGCCACGTAGACCGGATCGAGGCCGAGCAACTCGCAGGCCGACTGAACTTCAGTGCGGACGGGGAGGCTGGCTTCGTCGATGGCAACGCCGACGTTTGAAGAAATAGCAATCTCATTGAGCGTGGAGGCAAGGCCGCCGCGGGTAGGGTCACGCATGGCGTGCACGGCGGTTCCCGCAGCATCGAGAACTTCAGCGATGAGGCCGTTCAGGGCAGCGCAATCAGAGCGGATCTGGCTTTCAAATTCCAGTCCCTCGCGGACGCTCATGATGGCCATGCCGTGGTCGCCGATGGTTCCGGAGACCAGCACCGCGTCGCCGGGTTGCGCTCGATGGGGACCGACCGTGATGCCGTCGCGCAGCAGGCCGATGCCGGCGGTGTTGATGTAGCAACCATCGCCGTGGCCGCGCTCCACTACCTTGGTGTCGCCGGTGACGATTTGGACGCCCGCGGTGGCCGCGGCTTTGGCCATGGAGTCGACGATGGCGGCGAGTTGAGCGAGGGGAAATCCTTCTTCAAGGATGAAGCTGGCGCTGAGAAACTTTGGAATCGCGCCGGAGACGGCCAGGTCGTTGACAGTGCCGTTGATTGCCAGTTCGCCAATCGAGCCGCCTGGAAAGAAGAGGGGCTGCACGACAAAGGAATCAGTACTCATGGCGAGGCGTCCACTGGGAAGATCCAGGACAGCAGCGTCGCCGAGATTTTCAAGAGCGGCATTGCGGAAAGCAGGCAGGAAGAGGTGCTCGACCAACTCGTTGCCGAGCTTGCCGCCTCCGCCGTGGCCCATGACGATGGTGGGATATCCGACGAGGGGGAGCGGGCAGGACCAGTTGGAAAAGTCCGGCGTTCCAGACTTTGGGCTTTCAGACATTTGACACTCCGGTGAGACCTGAACCAGCGGTGGCCAGCTCTTCAGCAGAGAGGAAGCGGCCATAGTTATAGTAGGCGGCACAGGCGCCCTCGCTTGAGACCATGGTGGCGCCGAGCGGATGACGCGGGGTGCATTCCTTCCCGAAGGCCGAGCACTCGGCGGGCTTGATGGCTCCGCGAAGCACGTCGCCAGCGCGACAGAGGGGCGACTCCTGGGTATGAATGCCGGAGATGTGGAAGCGCTGCTCGGCATCGAAGTCGCGGTAGGCATCGCTGAGCCGCCAGCCGCTTTTAGGAATGACGCCGATGCCACGCCAGGCACGGTCAGTGACCTCGAAAACCTCAGCCAGCAACTTCTGCGCGGCCTGATTGCCCTCAAAAGTGACAATGCGCTCGTAGGCGTTTTCGACCTCGTGGCGGCCAGCTTCAAGCTGAATGACGGTGCGGCGGATTCCGTCGAGCAAATCGAGCGGCTCGAATCCAGTCACGACAAGGGGTACGCCGAATTTCTCGGCGAGGGGCGGGTACTCCCAGTAGCCCATGACACTGCAGACGTGACCGGCCAGCAGGAAGGCCTGCACCTTGTTGCCGGGTGACTCGAGGATGGCTGCAATGGCAGGCGGAACCAGAACATGAGAGACGAGGAGCGAAAAGTTTTTCAATCCACGGCGCTTGGCCACGTGAACGCTCATGGCGTTGGCCGGGGCCGTGGTTTCAAAGCCTACGCCGAAGAAGACGACCTGCTTGTCAGGATGTTTGACCGCCAGTTCGACTGCATCGAGCGGAGAGTAAACGACGCGCACGTCACCGCCAGCGCCCTTGATCTGGAACAGGTCGGCATCCGTGCCCGGAACCCGCAGCATGTCACCGAAAGAGCAGAAGATGACCCCGGGCTGGGCGGCGATAGCCAGTGCCTTGTCAATAAGCTCAAGGGGGGTGACGCAGACTGGGCAGCCGGGCCCGTGGATCATCTCGATCCCGGCGGGCAGCATCTGGTCGATTCCGTTCTTGATGATGGAGTGGGTCTGGCCGCCACAGACCTCCATGATCTTCCAGGGGCGCGTGGTGATGGAGTGGATCTCGCGCGCCATGCGCTGGGCGATCTCACCGTTGCGGAACTCGGTAAGGTACTTCATTTGGCTGAGCCACCGCTGGGGACTGCGGGCTCAGCTCCTGTGAGATGGGTAACAACCGCGCAACTTCCATCGGGACAGGGGGATTGGGGCGCTGCGGCAGCGCGTGCAAAAGCTTCTTCCTCGCCGGCCAGCTCTTCTTCCAAAACACCCATCTCGCGGAAGATGGCCAGGGTCTTCTGGGCCGTTTCTTCATCGATTTTAGAGATGGCGAATCCAACGTGGACGATGGTGTAATCGCCCACCTCAACCTCTGGGACGTAGTCCAGGCAGACCTTCTTGAGGATGCCACCGAAGTTCACGCGGCCAATGAGCAGATCGCCTTCGGTATAGATTTCTTCGACTCTTCCGGGGATGGCTAGGCACATGGTAGCTAGGTTATACCGCTTTGGTTGGGGTGGGAAGTGTGATTTAAATCACACGAAGAAACGAGCGACCCAAGCCGCCGACGGCCTTTGTCGCTCTGCCAGGTGTTGCTCGCTCAAGTCGTAGGTTAATTAGGCCAGAGTCGGCGAGTTTCTGGTATGCTTCCGGCGATTTATGTTGGAGGGAATTTCATGATGCTGATGAAAATGGAGGGCTTCTGGCGGCGCAGGCGGGTGCTGGGTTCACTGGTGGTGCTTGCTTGCCTCCTGCCCGCCACCTGGGCCCAGGGCCAGGCAGACGACTTGATCAATGCGGCTAGAGAGGGCGATTTGGCCGGCGTAAAGACATTGCTGGCCGGTGGGGTGGATGTGAACGCCAAAACGCACGATGGCTGGACGGCGCTGATGATCGCCTGCGAGATGGGGAATCTCGACGTGGCGCAGACGCTGCTGGCCAGGGGCGCCGAGGTAAATGCCAGGACAGCGGATGGTGAGACCGCACTGAGGTCGGCGTCGGAAAACGGCCATGTCGATGCCGTGGAGGCGTTACTCGCCAAGGGCGCCAACGTGAACGCCAGAACTAAAGATGGCAATACGGCGCTGATGATTGCCAGCTATAAGGGGCATCTGGATGTGGTGCAGGCGTTGTTGGCCAAAGGGGCGGACGTGAACGCCAAAGATCACAACGGCTGGACGGCGCTGATGTATGGCACCGATGCCGAAGATCTGAAGATTGTGCAGGTACTACTGGACAAAGGGGCCAGGGTAAACTCCCGGATGAACGACGGCGGCACGGCTCTGATGGATGCCGCCAACAACGGAACCCCGGGCATAGTGGAAGCCCTGTTGGCTAAAGGGGCGGTGGTGAATGCCAGAGCGGCGGAGGGCAAGACCGCGCTGATGTATGCCGCATACAAGGGCAACCTGGAGGCAGTAAAAGCACTTCTAGCCAAGGGTGCCGATGCCGGCGCAAGAGATGCCAAGGGTGAAACTGCGCGAGATAAGGCTGTGGCCAATAACTACACAGATGTAAGTGAATGGCTGGCGAAGGCGGCTGGCAAGCATTGAGGATGCGCGTACTGGTTGCGATTCGCGGTGCGACAATCTTCGCCCATCCTTGAATGAAGAAGCGATTCAAGGATGGGCGAAGTTTCGCTTACACTCAACGTCAAAAAATGTATTAGTCAGAGACCATGACTTCGCCGGGGAGGATGGGGCGGGTGCGGGGCAGCAATCCGCGCCAGGCAGCTAGACCCATGAGGGTAAGCGCGCTGACAAAGACAGCGAGTTTGACTGAGGTTCCCGCGGTGGTGTGAGCAAAGCTTGCAGGCAGAATCTTCCAGACAATAAGCAGGAGCGTCTGAGCGATGGTGACGGCCCAGACTGATCCGTAGAAGTAGCGGCGCTCAGTGCCTTCGCGTTTGGTTGAGCGGCCTACGCGGGGCAGCTTTCCAAACGCGCCCAGAAGCAGTATGACCGCGGTAAGCGGCAGGTAGAAGTCGTGGTAAAGCTGGGTCATCCGCCACTCGCCGGTGATGACGGCAATAACAAGCCCGCTGAGGTTGAGGAGCGCGAAGCTGAGCACGGCATTCCAAGCGAAGGTGTAGCAGACCTTGCGGTAGAGGGGGTTGGGCTTGTCCTCGTCGAAGCGCAGGATATAAGGGCGCGTCTCAACGCCGGGCAACTGCTCAAAGAAACCCGCGATGCCCGTGCCAGCCAGAACCAGCGCCAGCCAGGCCAGATTGGCCTTTGAAAAACCATGCGCAAACAGGCTGAAGGTGAGGGGGCCGGGGGCGAGGAAGAAGACCCAAATCCATATGGGCAGGTGCGCCATCCGGTAAATGGTCGTGTTCCGTTCGCGGATCTTCCGCGCGTGGGCAAATTCAATCTTTCCGTTGTACCGCATGGGCGAAAGTTTCTCAGAGCAGACGCTGGGCGGTCAACCTGGGAGCCAGGAAAAGCGCGCCGGATGTCCCAAGTGGATTGCCGCCTATAATTGTAAGGGGACGCATGAGTGTTAGCTGGACTCTCCGTTTCCCAAGTCTGTTTCCTGAGGAATTCATGGCCGCACTGATCGAAGCAATCGGCGTCAAGCGCAAGATGTACTTTGAGTTTGAAAACACCCCCTACTACTGCCTGGATGTTGAGGTATCCACCCCAACAGCGCGGGGCGGCCAGACGCTGGTCCGCCTGAAGATGCGCAACCTGCTGACCCGCGCCGTCTTTGACAAGACCTTCAAGGCCAGCGACAGGTTCAAGGAACCGGACCTGGAGATGGTGGAGTCCTCGTACCTCTACAGCGATGCGGATGGCTCGTACTTCCTTGACCAGGAGACCTTTGAAACGCTGACGCTTTCTGAGGCGATGGTCGGCGATGCGCTCGACTTCCTGGTGGAAGGCGCAATCATTCAACTGCACAAGTTCAACGGAAACCCGATTGGACTGCAGTTGCCGGCGCAGGTTGAGCTGGAAGTCACGTATACCGAGCCCGGCGCGCGCGGCGACACCAGCGGCAACGTCACCAAACTGGCGCGGCTTGAAACGGGGCTGGAGATCAAGGCTCCGCTCTACATACAAGAGGGCGAAAAGGTCAAGGTTTATACCGAGACGCGAGATTTTGCGGGCCGAGCTTAGTTTGCAAGTCTGAAGTTCGCCGAGGCACAAAATCAGATTCTTCGCTCACCACTCCCGAGCTGAAAAACGTTCGGGGGGTGAGCGAAGAATCAGGACACCAGCCGCTACTCCACTGTCACAGATTTCGCCAGGTTCCTGGGCTGGTCCACGTCGCAACCGCGGCGGACGGCGATGTAGTAAGCCAGCAGTTGCAGCGGGACAATCTCAATCAGCGGCGACAGCATCTCGATCACCGGCGGGATGTGGATGACGTGCTCGACCAGGGTGCCGATGGTCGTGTCGCCCTCCGTGGCTACGGCAATGACGCGGCCCGAACGCGCAGTGACCTCCTGAATGTTTGAGAGCGTCTTCTCATAGCGCAGCTTTGACGCGGGGTCAGATTCGTCCCTGGTCACCAGCACCACCACGGGCAGAGTTTCGTCAATCAGGGCATTGGGCCCGTGCTTCATCTCGCCTGCGGGGTAGCCCTCGGCGTGGATGTACGAGATTTCCTTGAGCTTCAGAGCCCCCTCAAGAGCAATGGGGAAATGGATGCCGCGGCCCAGGTAAAGAAAATCCCGCGCGTTGGAGAAATCCTTGGCCAGCTCTTCGCACTGGGCAGAGCGGGAGCGCAGAACCTCTTCAATCTTGGCCGGAATGCGCGTTAGCTCTTCAATCAGGGCGACGGACTGGGCCGGATCGAGCCTGCCTCGCAACTGGCCGAGTTTAAGCGCAAGTAAAAACAACGCGGTCAGTTGCGCGGTAAAGGCCTTGGTAGAGGCAACGCCAATCTCAGGGCCGGCATGGGTATAGATGGCGCCGTGGGCCTCGCGGGCCACCATGGCATCCACCACGTTGCAGATTGCCACGGTCTTTGAGCCGAGCGCGATCATCTCGCGCTGCGCGGCCAGCGTGTCGGCTGTTTCGCCAGACTGGGTGATGAGCAGGCCCAGTGCGTTGCGATCGGGAATGGGATTGCGATAGCGGTATTCGCTGGCGTAATCCACATCCACGGGCAGGCGGGCCAGGCGCTCGATCATGTATTTGCCCGCCAGCGCGGCGTGCCAACTGGTGCCGCAGGCGGCAATGTTGATGCTTGAGGCCATGGCCAGCTCTTCGTCGGCAATCTTCATCTCGCCCAAAAAAACCTTGCCTGAGTCCAGGGAGACGCGGCCCAGCGTGGTGTCAGTAATCGCGCGCGGCTGCTCCCAAATCTCCTTCAGCATAAAGTGTTTGTAGCCGCCCTTTTCCGCCTGGATGGGGTCCCACAGAATGCGGGTAATGGCGCGGTGGATGGGGTTGCCGTCAAAGTCAGTCAGTTCGACGCCGGCCAGGGTGAGGATGGCCATGTCGCCGTCGGCCAGAAAGTAGATGTTGCGGGTGTGGTGCAGAACGCCGGGCACATCAGAGGCAACAAAGTACTCGCCCTCGCCAACGCCGATAATCACGGGCGGGCCAAAGCGGGCGACCACAATCTTGTCTGGCTCGGCTGCAGAGAGCACGCCCAGGGCAAACGCGCCGGTCAGCCGCTTTACGGCGCGGCGCACGGCCACTTCAAGCGAGATGGGCAGCCCGGCAACGTCGGCATCCTGCTGCACCTGTTCGATCAAGTGAGCGATAATCTCCGTGTCCGTCTCGGTCACAAACTTGTGGCCCTGCGCGGTGAGTTCGCGCTTCAGGTCAAGGTAGTTTTCAACAATGCCGTTGTGGACAACCACGATGCGCCCCGTGCAGTCGCGGTGCGGGTGGGCGTTCTCTTCCGTCGGGCGGCCATGGGTGGCCCAGCGTGTGTGGCCAATGCCAAACGTGCCATCCAGGGGATGCTCGCGCAGAACTTCTTCCAGATGGATGAGCTTGCCCGGAGCCCGCCGCACATCCAGGGTAGAGCGGGAGGGGCTACCGACAGCAATCCCGGCTGAGTCGTAGCCGCGGTATTCGAGGCGCCTTAGCCCCTCGATGATGACAGGAACAACCTTCTTGGGACCAACATACCCTACGATTCCACACATACTGGAATTCTAAGCGAGATCGCCGTGGAAAATGTGGGTCTGCGTACCAGGCAGTGGTGCCAGGCGGCAGACGGCTCGGTGAAGCTGATTTGAGGATGACCCTATTCCTCGTCTTCTTCAGGCCTGTAATGGTAGCAACGGTGCCGAAACTCACAGGCGGAACAATCCTCCCTACCAGCGCAAAAGAACTGCTCAGGCGCAAGGTTCTCCCCGTCGCGGGTTTGGGTAACGGTCAGGACGGCGGAGTCAGGGGTCAGGGCCTCGGCTGATCTCGGGCGTGAGGGGGGATGCGGCGGGTTGGCGATTTTGATTTGCTGCGTATGTCGGGCTTTGTGGTTGCTGCGGCGTTTGTGGGAGTAATTTTGGGGGGTCGTCCTTCTTTCCCGCCCCACGCTAATGAGAACCGACTGATTGATCACCGGACTTGTGGTCCTGGAACAGGGAACCTCCCGCCTGTCCCTAGGTTTCCCCCAAGTTTCTAGATTTCAGGGTCTGGCAGTCGGATCCGAGTGCTACGATTTAGAGCGAGAAGATGGAGCCACGATTTTGCAATTTGATAAGCCGCCACTGATTGAGCTTGTTGCGGAACTCAGGTGGATCGCTCAGCCTCCTCCGCTGAACGCACCGCTAGGGCTACCTCAACCCATGATGGCCACCTCTGAAATTGAGACTTTCCTATCTAATTTCGCCCAGAAATCGGCAGAATCGGGTTGGGCCGCCTCAGAGAGGCTGGTGCCGCAGGGCTACCCAATGCTCAGCTACCAGCCGGTATATCGCGTAAGATCTTTCAAGCCTGAAGAATCCCATATGCTCTATCAGCTGGGTGCCGGCCTTTATTCTGCGCATGCCCTTCCACCGTATAAGAACTGGGAGGCTTTTCGTCCATTTGCTGAGCGCGGCCTCGGTTATCTTCTTGATTCGCGTGTGGGAGACGACAGGAACAAGGACTTTTTCGGGGTTAGCCTAAAGTATCTTGACGTTTTTACGAAAGAGCTGGTCGGAGATCTTTCTGTCGGGAGATTCCTGACCGAGATTCTGGGTTTCTCACTCACCATACCACCAGTACTCGAAGAACAGATCGCTGAAGGGCGAGAGTCAGAACCAACGCTAGCCATTCAGATACCCCTAAAGTCAGGACTAGACATGCGCATTAGTTTGATTGGCGGGGCGGTCGCTGGAGATCGGAAGGGTATTCTGATGGATACGTCAGTCCAAAGCAACGGGAATGTTCATGCCGATAAGAATGCCGTCATGGCCGTTTGGGAAGAGGCGCATGCAGCCATCCGTCGGACTTTCGTCGGTTTAACAACAAGAATTCACTCTGCAATGATACCCATTGAGGATTCGAAATGAGCGTTTTTGACAACCCGTATGTCACCCGGCTCAATCAAACTCCTTCGTATTATGTCTGTCCAGCGTTTCAAAATCCGATCGCTGGGCATTACATAAGCATCACCCCGGCTGCCATCACCCCAATGGCGAACTCATTGCGGTTCGAAAGTATCGGTAGAATCGATTCGATTAAGACTTTGAAGGACGGATGGGATGGATACGGTGGTTACGCACCCAGTAAGGTTGTCTGCGAATACGCTAAGAACCTGATCAACCTGCTGGGCAGGGATTTCCCTTCGCTCGATAGCCCCGAGATAACCCCGACTTCAAATGGCACTGTTCTGCTGACTTGGGAAGCACAAAGCGCGGACGCGGCTCTCGAAATTGGCGACAGTGTGTTTAGCGGCTACATTCAGCGCTCTGGAACCTTTGCACCGATCAAAGGCGACCCGGCAAAGCTTGGGCAGACGGAATTGAGCACCATTGCAGGCTGTTTGGTCTAGTACGAATGGCTTACTTCTGGGCTCAGACCCTTTTCCTGCTTTGTCGATACTTGCCCAGCCAAATATCTGATGAAGAGATGATAGTGCGCGCGATTTTTAGTCCATTTCATATTGACGGGAAAAAAGGAAAAATCAAACCTGCTGCGTTCGACCCCACCCCCGAAACCGACGAGATTTCTGTTATGCGCGCGTCTATCCTGGGCCCGCACCGCTGTAAGTCACATGCCAGGAAGCTGGAGAACCCGGAAGTACACAAAGCCTTCAAGGGATTTGTAGTATTGTCCGTGAGAGAAATGAGGGCAATCGCGTTGGCGGTTGTGGATTCCAGGAAGGGCAACTTTCTCGGTCACGGAGACATCAAGAGCGGAGTTTTCATGCCTCCGCGAGGGGTTCCAAAAGAGCCGGAGCAGATAAGGGCCCTGCGTGCGGTTGCGGATCAATTGATTTCGAAGTCCCATTACTGCTCTGATCCAAACCCTCAAAAACGTAGGTGGATGGGCGATCCACTAATTCGGTAATTTATTGATCGGATTACGCATTGAGCCATTGCAAACCCAGTGAAACCCGGGGAAACGATGTTCCCAGAGTCATTCGTCAGTGTCGGCAAATCGCCCTATGACGAAGTTTCTTCAAGGGATACTGAGCGCTGCGGATGTACCACCGGATAGCTCTCAATTGGCTCACCACCCCGCAAGCGAAATGAATACCTTTTGGCGTGCAAAGACTAACGCCCGCGACCGCCCACATTTCCTAAATCCGCTTGCAGAAGATTACCTGCTACGGGCGCATACTTGTAGATAGGAAGAGGTAGGGGCCCGTTCGATCTCTCAGTCATCTGGCCGGTACGCACCACAGAAATCATGTACCCCCCCTCCCCTGGCGTCAAAAAACCCGTTTTCAGTACTCTCTTGATTCCGTAAATACCAATATTTCAATAACTTGATAAAGACCGCTGCTAACTAATTAGTAACACCTCACTGTACAAAAACGTCCAGAATCGGCCCTGTTTCAGCCCCTTTTGGGCCGCTTTCCTGCCCAAAATAGCCCGTTTCTGTCGGTCATTTCTGAGCGTTCAATTCGGCTGGCAGGACTTCTTCAATCCCAGCCCAGGGTCCGCCTTGAATCACGAGGTACTTCAGGTAAAGTTCGGAGCCGGTGCGATCTGCCGACGCGAGCAAGCTACGCGCCGCTTCCTGAACGCGCTCATTTGTCAGAGTTGCGAAGTCAAAGCTCTCCTCGATCATTCCCTCGGAATGGGGAATATTGAGCAGGTCAAGAAAGCTGATAATCACGGCACGATGCGCGTGGAGAAGATATTTCTTCAGCAGGTCATCCACAATGGCGTCAGGAAGTGACAAAGTTGCCGCCGTCCAGTTGACCAGCCGCTCAAGCGGGCTTTTGCGGACAAAGACCTCACGCAGGTTTTTTGCTTTGGCAAGAGTGGCACAGAGAAACTGCTTCTCTGCGCCCTTGGCCTCAGCCCAGACAATCTGGCAGACGGCGACTCGGATCTCAATTGGCAGTTGTCGCCAAACACGATTTGCAGAAACTGGCACCAGCGGTCCTCTCATACGTTGAATCTGAAGCAGCAGCTTTGATGATAATCCACGGCAGGTTCGTCCTGACCCACGAGAACAAAGGCGTGGCGAGGATGGGGCACCTGGCGCAGCCCCAACCTCGCCACAGAACTCCTCTACGCCGGACTAGATGATTAAAACTACTTGCTGAAGAGCTTCAGGTCTATGCCCTCGCCCATGGCCTTGTAGCCGGCGTCGCCCGGATGCAGATGGTCGCCTGAGTCATACAGAGGATTGAAGTGAGTGGGGTTCGCCGGGTCGCGCGTAATCTGCTCAAAGTCAATCACGCCGTCAAAGGCCCCGCTGTTGCGAATCCAGTTGTTTACATCCTCCCGGACCTGCTCGCCCTTCTCGCTGGAGTAACCTGCGCCGCCATAGGGAGTGAGTGTGGCGCCGATGGCCTTGATGCCGTGCTCGTGCGCTACGTCGGCAATCTGCTTGAGCGCCAGTTCCAGTTGCTGCGCCGTTACGTCATCCTCCGGCGCGGTGAGCTTTGCCAGCCGCCCGATATCGTTGATGCTTTCCATCACAACCAGATAGCGGACGCCGTTCTGCGCCAGCAGGTCGCGGTTGAGGCGCGACAGAATGCTGGGCCCGGCACCTTCATTCAACACGCGGTTGCCGCCGATGCCCACATTCAGCACCGACACCTGCTCGAGGCCATGCTCCTGCTTGAGGCGCGCTGCCAGCACGTCTGGCCAGCGGCGGTTGGTATTGGGCGTCGAGGCTGCGCCGTCAGTAATCGAGTCTCCCATGGTGACAATGGCGCGCGCGCCCTCGAGCGCCGGCACGTCAATGCCGTCGAAAAAGTACCAGGAGCGCAGGGTGGAAGCCTGCGCCAGCGCAGTAGCCCCGGCCACATCGCCCTCGGCGACGTAGTTATCCTGGGCGGCAACGGAGTGGTAGGTTTCAGCGCGCATGACCTGCGCGGGCAAAAAGAAGCTCACCGCCACATCCGAGAGCGGCGCAACGGGGAGCGCCACCGGGTCAGAGTAGATGGCCGCGCCGGGCGCAATACGCACCGTGGCCGCGCCGCCAAACGTGACGGCGTGGTTTGTGCCGTCCTTGATTTGGCCGCCGCCCGCGCTAACCGCAACATGCGCGTCGGCGATGGTCAGGGGGTCCAGGCCGAACTCATTTGTAAAGCGAAGCCGGACCTGCTGGCCGCCATTGGAGATATGGGCAATTTCGCGCAGCGTGACGGCGCTGAAGGGATGCACAGTAAACCCGCCCGCCGCCAGCATGGGAGCGGCAGCCCAAGTGCCCACCCACTGCGGATGCTGCGCCGGTTGCGCTTTGCAGGGAGTGCTCACGGCGAGCAGAAAAAGAAGGGAAGCGAGAGCGAGCGAACGCTTGAACATAAGGCTAAAATCCTCCACAGGATCACTGCATCAAAGTCACCCGAAGTCTATCACTCTGGCTGCACGGGGCCCCCGGCTGGAGATCCCCTGGGGGAGCAAGTCGGACGGTTTTAATGAGCCCGCGAGGCGATATGTTTCAATAGGAGAGATGGCAATTCCCCGGAGATCGACAGTGCGTGGACGCTGGAAGGCGGTTACGCGCAAGGTGCGCGAGTTGAGGATGGTGGGCTGGGCGCTGGCCCATACCTCTCACCCCGTTCTAGTACAGATTGTGCCGGCACGCTTTTGTAATCTGTCGTGCGGCTACTGCAACGAATACGATAAGGTTTCAGAGCCAGTTCCGCTGGAAGAGATGTACCGCCGCATCGACCACCTTGGCCGCCTCGGCACCGCCATGATCGGCATCTCGGGCGGCGAGCCGCTGACGCATCCGCAACTGGACGAGATTATCCGCCGCATCCGCCGCACCGGCGCGATTGCCGGCATGATCACCAACGGCTACCTGCTGAGCCCGGAACGCATCGAGCGGCTGAACCGTGCGGGCCTTGACCACATGCAGATATCCATCGACAATTTGGTTCCCGACGATGTGTCGATGAAGAGCCTGAAGGTGCTGGACAAGAAGCTCCAGATGTTGTCTGATTTTGCCGAGTTCCACGTGAATATCAACTCGGTGGTAGGCGGAGGCTTCAAGGACCCCAACGACGCGCTGGTGATTGGGAAACGCGCGCTGGGACTGGGGTTCACGTCCACCATCGGCATTATCCACGACGGCGACGGGCAGTTGAAGCCGCTGAAGGATGACGAGGCCAAGGTCTACTACGAAATGAACCACCGGAAGAAGGTCAACTACTCTCGCTTTGACCACTTTCAGGAGGCGATTGCGGAGGGCCGTCCCAACGACTGGCGCTGCCGGGCCGGATCGCGGTATCTCTACATTTGCGAGGACGGGCTGGTTCACTACTGCTCGCAGCAGCGCGGCTTTCCTGGGGTGCCACTGCCGGAGTACACCACGGCTGACGTGAAGCGGGAGTTCCTGACCGCGAAGAGCTGCTCCCCGAACTGCACCATCGGCTGCGTACACAAGATCAGCTACATCGACCACTGGCGCGCGCCGCAGACCAGCACCATCTCCCCTGGTGGCCAGGGCGCGGATGTTCTGGTCCAGATTCAGCCTGCCGAATAGGCAGGCTGAATCTCCAAAAACAAACTTCTACTGCGGTTTGCCGGGATGCAGCCCTTGCTGCGTCTCCGTGCCCACGTTGATGGCTTCGCCGAGGGCGAGCGGCAGCTCCTGCTGTTGGTTCTTTTGGGACTCATAGGCGCGGACGATGCGCTGGACGAGGGCATGGCGAACCACATCGCAGTCTTCAAAGTGGCAGAAGTGGATGCCTTCAACACCATCGAGGATATTGATGGCGTCGAGGAGGCCTGACTTGCGCGGGTTGGGCAGGTCAATCTGCGTGATGTCGCCGGTGATGACGGCCTTGGAGTTGTTCCCCATGCGGGTGAGGAACATTTTCATCTGTTCGATGGTGGTGTTCTGGGCCTCGTCCATGATGATGAAGGCGTCGTTGAGGGTGCGGCCGCGCATGAAGGCTAGGGGGGCAACCTCGATGACATTCTTCTCGAGCATCTTGTCGACCTTGTCTGGTTCGAGCAGGTCATAGAGAGCGTCGTAGAGCGGGCGCAGGTAGGGGTCCACCTTGTCTTGCAGGGTGCCGGGAAGGAAGCCGAGACGCTCGCCTGCTTCGACTGCCGGGCGGACGAGGACGATGCGGCTGACCTTTTTTGCGTTCATGGCGGCAACGGCCATGGCGACTGCGAGATAGGTCTTGCCGGTGCCGGCGGGACCGACGCCAAAGACCATATCGTTCTGCTCGATGGCCTCAACGTATTTGCGCTGATTGATGGAGCGGGGCTGCACGGTGCGCTTGACTCCGGCCGAGCGCTGCTTGCCGGAGTCGGCGAGGGAGCGCAGAGTGGTGTCGGGATCGGCTACGACCAGGCGCAACATCCCATTGAGTTCGCCGTTGTGGGGGTTGATGCCCTGACGCCGAAGAGCCTCAAAGTCCTGAAAGATGCGCTGGACTCGAGCCACGGCCGGTTCCGGCCCTTCTACATGCACGGCGTCGGAGCGTAGATCAATGCGGACGCCGAGCGAGTCTTCGATGAGTCTGAGGTTTTCATCGCGAGTCCCGAACAGGGGCTCAAGGTTGGGCGTGATCTCCAGAGCGATCTTCAATGGGTTCGCTGGCCTCCAGAAAGGCGTTGTGAGAGTGGGGTTTGCGGGACAGGAGCCACTGAAGAATATCCCCCAGGGGGCAGGGCCCGCGTTGATGTTGCAAAGGAATTGTGCGGGCCAAAGCCCGCAGCCTTGATTGCATAAAGTTTATCGTCTGCGGCAGCGCAGGGCACAGGACGGCAGAGGGAGAGTGGCGTGGCAGTTGGCTTTTTGTGGGGCTGGGAGGCACGACGCAGGGGCGAGCCTAAGCTCTGGGCTGCCTGGCTGGACCGCGGGTTGGCGTAGGCGAGCAAATCCGTTATCTGGGCTTGAGAGTAGCGCGAGTCGACGAATGCGTCAATCGGCGGGGCAAAAATTATTTTGGAGGGCTGTGCCTTGCGAGGTACCTTTTGGGATGTCTGGTAGTGTTTTGCGCAAATGGCCTGGGCAGCGGACTGTGGGCAGGTGGACAGAAAGGCCGCGTTGCAGAGTGTCTTCTGTCCCACCCGATCTCCTGCTTGCTTAGGCTACTCGCGGCCCTTTTTGCG
>Ga0316230_1002736_pt1 | contig 14742 bp, 10 predicted proteins | sample TBH18025metaG_FD_206004 | JGI IMG/M metagenome (GOLD analysis project Ga0316230, IMG submission 206004) | Freshwater microbial communities from Trout Bog Lake, Wisconsin, USA - TBH18025 | ecosystem: Environmental > Aquatic > Freshwater > Lake > Hypolimnion/Profundal zone | place: USA: Wisconsin...
CGGCGGCATCCTGGAGCACATCGAGTTCGCGGGAGTCCATTCCGGGGATGCGGCCATGGTCTTGCCGCCCCACACGCTGGCCCCGGACATCATCGAGACCATCCGCCAATACACCCACGCGATGGCGCGGGAACTCAAGGTGATCGGCCTCATGAACGTGCAGTATGCCGTGAAGGGCAAAACGGTCTATGTGCTCGAGGTCAACCCGCGCGCCTCCCGGACGGTGCCCTTCGTCAGCAAGGCGATCGGCATGCCGCTGGCGAAGCTTGCCGCCAAGGTGATGGCCGGGATGAGTCTCAAGGAACTTGGGTTTACCCAGGAACTCTGGCCGAAGTACTGGGCCGTCAAGGAGTCCGTCTTCCCCTTCAACCGTTTCCACGGCCAGGATATCCTGCTCTCGCCCGAAATGCGCTCGACCGGCGAAGTGATGGGGATGGATGCCGACTTGGGCATCGCGTACGCGAAGTCCCAAATGGCCGCGGGCGGGCCGCTGCCGGTGAAGGGTTGCGTCTTCCTCAGCGTCAGCGATACCGACAAGCCGGAGGTAGCCGCGGTCGCCCGCCAGTTCGCTGAGTTGGGGTTTGAACTCGTCGCCACCGGGGGCACGGCCACGGTGCTCGAAAAGGCCGGGCTGCGCGTCCGGCGGATCTTCAAGCTCGGCGAGGGGCGGCCTAACACGGTCGACCTGATTAAGAACCGGGAGATCCAACTGGTCATCAACACCCCCGCCGGCCAGAGCCCGCGGGCGGACGAGGTCAAGATCCGAACGACCGCCGTTTATACGGGGACCCCGATCATGACGACCCTGAGCGGCGCCAAGGCGGCCGTGCTGGGCATCGCCGCGTTGCGCAAGAGTGGGTATAGCGTCCAGACCTTGCAGGAATACCACCTTTGAACCCGGTCAGGGTCTCCCCGTCTTTGAGCACCTGGCCGATGGGATGACCGAGACCGAGCTGCTTATTGCCTGCCCATGCGCCCGGTCTCGGGATGAGTCGCGGAGGACGCCGCCGCCCGGTGGATGAAGTCACGGAAGATGGCGTCGAACACCAGGTTGGTCGCGCGCATCTTCTCTGGATGGAACTGCACGGCCAGGATGGTGCCGTTCGCGTTTTCGAACCCTTCCACGAGCCCGTCGTTCGCCCACGCGGTCGCCACTAGCCCTTGGCCCAGGGTTTTGACTCCTTGATGATGATAGCTGTTCACCTCGAGGTGGTCGGTCTGGAGCGACTGGAACAGCCGGCTGCCCCGCTGAATGGTGATCGGGTGAAAACAAGGCAGTGACGAGTTCTTGCCTTCAGGGCGAACGCGGTGCACCACGTTGGTGCCGAGCTGCGAGGGTAGGTCGGTGTACAAGGTGCCGTTGGCAAAAACATTAAGAATCTGCAGGCCCCGGCAGATCCCGAGGATCGGAATATTTCGAGCCACCGCTTGCCCGATGGCGGCGCATTCGTATTCGTCGAACGCCCGGTCCGGGTGATCCAGTTTGGCCGTGGTGGTTTCGTGGTATAGGTCCGGATCGATGTCATCCCCGCCGGGGATCAGTAGCGCGGAAATGGTAAGCGGTAGTGGTGGCGGGTTCGTCGAACGCGGGAAGGGGAGGGCCACGATCCGGGCGCCGTTTTCCTCGATCGCCTTGAAATAACTCTTCAGCGAGGCCAGATCGCTGCTCCGGCACAGGAGCCCGACCACCACCGGTTCCGCGGGTGAGACGCCCTTGCTGGCCATGGCCCCCGCATGGAAACCGCACAGCCAGGCGCCCAGCAAAGCTGCCAGCCAGAGGGACGTTTTTCTTAAGCGCATGGGCCAGACTCGCACCGGACGCCACAAAGTCAAGACACCCCAAGACGTGGGTTGCGGGAAGGAGGCTTGCGGCGGGGCGGCCAGGCCGGCTTTCCCTCAGCCGGACTGGGCAAATGGTTAGAGATGCTCACAAAAATCGATGCTCGATGAGCCGAAAATGACCTGGTCCCGGCAAACTCCGGTGCCATTTTTGGGTAGTTTCCAGCAAAAAAGGGTTGGCTATCGGAAACTTAATTCGGTAATAGTCTCGCGCCTTTTATTTATGCAAAACTTACGAAAATGGACACAGGGCGCGTTAACGCTCGCCCTGTTTGGAATCGGAGCCACTGCTTATGGCAGCGAGGCTGAACTCAAACTGCCACTCCTGAATAGCGTCAGCTTCCCCCGCCTCGGTGGGCTGAACGGTTATCAACTCATGTTGGTGGGGATCGGCGTCTGCGCCATCGCGGCCCTCTTCGGCGTGTGGAAGTACATCGAGACCAAGAACCTGCCGGTGCATGACTCGATGCGGAATGTATCGGAGATCATCTGGGAGACGTGCAAGAGCTACCTGATCCAGCAGGGCAAGTTCCTGGCGATCCTTTGGGTGCTGATCGGCGCCTGCATATTTTACTATTTCAAAGTGTTGCAAGCCATGGATTTCGGCAACGTGATCGTCATCTTGCTGGCTTCGATCCTGGGTATCCTCGGCTCCTACGGTGTGGCCTTCTTCGGGATGCGGATCAACACGCAGGCGAACAGCCGTTCGGCGTTCGCGGCGCTCAGGGGTTTGCCCTGGGCCCCGCTGGCCATCCCGATGCGCTCCGGCATGAGCGTCGGCATGTTGCTCATCACCGTCGAGCTGTTCTTCATGATCAGCATCCTGATCTTCCTCCCCTCGAACCTCACCGGCCCCTGTTTCATCGGTTTCGCCATCGGCGAGTCGCTGGGCGCCTCCGCCCTGCGTATCTGTGGCGGTATTTTCACCAAAATTGCCGACATCGGTTCGGACCTGATGAAGATCGTCTTCAAGCTGCCGGAAGATGACCCCAAGAATCCGGGCGTCATCGCCGACTGCACTGGTGACAACGCCGGTGACTCCGTCGGGCCGACCGCGGATGGTTTCGAGACTTACGGAGTGACGGGCGTGGCCCTCATCTCGTTCCTGGCCCTGACCTTGGGCACCTCGGCCATGTGCGCCCAACTGATCACCTGGATCTTCGTGATGCGCATTCTCATGATCCTGACATCGCTGGTGTCATACTTTATCACCGACGGCATTTTCACCGCCAAGTACAGCCACGTGAAAGAGTTTAATGGGGAGAAGCCGCTGACCTGGCTGGTCTGGATTACCTCGTTCCTTTCGATCGCGGTGACCTTTGGGATTACCTACCTAATGCTGGGCGACTTCAAAGACGGCACCGGCAAGGCCCAACCCTCGCTCTGGTGGGTCCTGAGCATCATTATTTCCTGCGGCACCGCCGCCGGCGCGCTGATTCCCGAGTTCACGAAGATCTTCACCAGCACGGAGGCCAAGCACACCAAAGAAATCGTCATCGCCTCCCGCCAGGGCGGGGCTTCGCTGAACATCCTTTCCGGGCTCGTGGCCGGCAACTTCTCGGCCTTCTGGGAAGGCCTGCTGATGCTGGTTCTGATGCTCGTCGCGGCGTTGCTCGCCACCGACCAATCGCTGCTGGAGATCATGCCCAAGGATATCGGCTTTGCGGCGCCGATCTTCGCCTTCGGCCTGGTGGCCTTCGGTTTCCTGGGGATGGGCCCCGTGACCATCGCAGTGGACAGCTTCGGGCCGGTGTCCGATAACGCCCAATCGGTCTATGAATTGAGCCAGATTGAATCGATCCCCAACATCAGCAAGGAGATCGAGGCGAAGTTCGGGTTCAAGCCCGACTTCGAGACGGCCAAGCACAACCTCGAGAAGAACGACGGCGCCGGCAACACCTTCAAGGCCACCGCCAAGCCCGTGCTCATCGGCACCGCCGTCGTGGGCGCCACCACGATGTTGTTCGCCATCATCCTGATGCTCAACAAGGAGTACGGCGATGTGGTCAGCAAACTTTCGCTCGTTCAGCCGGAAATCGTCCTCGGCCTGCTCATGGGCGGCGCGGTGATTTACTGGTTTACCGGCGCTTCCATCCAGGCCGTCGTTACCGGCTCCTATCGCGCCGTGGTTTACATCAAGGAAAACATGGACCTCAGCGCCAAGACCGCTTCGATCAAGGATAGCAAGGAAGTCGTGAAGATCTGCACCATCTACGCCCAAAAAGGCATGTTGAACATCTTCGTGGCCATCTTCTGCTTGTCGCTGGCCCTGGCCTTCTTCAACTCCTACTTCTTCATCGGCTACCTGATCTCGATCGCCTTCTTCGGCCTCTATCAGGCCATCTTTATGGCCAACGCCGGCGGCGCCTGGGATAACGCCAAGAAGATCGTCGAAGTGGACCTCCGCGCCAAGGGTACTGAGCTCCATGCCGCCACCGTGGTAGGCGATACCGTGGGCGATCCGTTCAAAGACACCAGCTCGGTGGCCATGAACCCGATCATCAAGTTCACCACCCTGTTCGGCCTGCTCGCCACCGAAATCGCCATCAAGATGGACAAAGACCATAACCATGCCCTCAAGATCGGCATCGGCGTGGTGCTGTTCCTGGTCGCGCTGGTGTTCGTCCATCGCTCCTTCTACGGGATGCGCATCCCTGACGACACCAAGACGCCCAAGCTCGCGAAGGCCTAAGCTAGGCGCTGGTCAGTTTCTCAAGAACGCCCGTCGGGTGGAAACACCGGGCGGGCGTTTCGTTTGATGCGCAAGAGTGCTTCGGCCCGGGTGAAGACTCCCGCCGGCACGCCGAGGGCCGGCTTGAGGGCACCGCCCGGGCGAAATTAGGATGACGTTCGCGCGGGCCTGGGGTATACTCGCCTTCGAACATAGGCTGCTATGCCCGTCAAATACAAAGACTATTACCAGGCGCTAGGAGTGGCGCGGAATGCCAGCGAGGCCGACATCAAGAAGGCCTTTCGAAAGCTCGCTCGCGAGTTCCACCCCGACGTCGCCAAGAACAAGAAGCAGGCCGAGGAGAAGTTCAAGGAGATCAACGAGGCCTACGAGGTGCTGGGGGATGCCGCCAAGCGGAAGCGCTATGATGAACTGGGCGCCGACTGGAGTTCCGGCGCGGAGTTTCGCCCACCTCCCGGTTGGGAATCGGCGGGCGGCGGCGCTCAGGGCCGCCGGCGTCCCGGCGAGGGCGGCGAATTCGAGTTTGGCGGAACCGGATTCAGTGATTTTTTCGACCAGCTTTTTGGATCGCGCGGCGGCCATCGGGGGGCTGGCTTTGGCCGCGGCGGAGGCTTTGCCGAAGCGGAGGCCGGGGCCGAGCGGGGCGAGGACATCGAAGGCGACATCCTGGTCACCCTCGAGGAAGCCATGGCCAGCTCAGTGCGCTCGGTTTCGGTGCGCCACAGCGTTCCTTGCGAGAAATGCGGGGGTGCCGGGCGGCGTGGACGCCAGGTTTGCCCGGCCTGCGCTGGCGCCGGTCAGGTCGCCCGGACCCAGACTTACCAGGTGAAGATTCCCGCGGGGGTGATCGAAGGTCAGCGGCTGCGCATCCCTGGCCGTGGTGAGGCGGGCGCCGGGGGCGGCGCGGCCGGCGACCTCTTCCTCAACGTGCGGCTGGCCAAGCACCCGGACTTCGAGGTCGAAGGCCACAACCTCATTCATGAGACCGAGCTGGCGCCATGGGAAGCGGTGCTCGGTGCCAGCATCACCGTCCCCACGCTCAATGGCGGGGTCAACATCCGCATCCCTCCCGGCACCCAAAATGGCCAGAAACTCCGCGTGCGGGGCCGTGGCCTGCCCCAGCGCGGCGACACCCACGGCGACCTGATCGTCGTCACCCGCATCGAGGTGCCCAACGAGGTCAACGATTCCCAACGCAAACTCTGGGAACAACTGGCCCACGAATCGCGGTTCAACCCCCGGACGTGACTTCCCTGCGTCGAACGGGCGCCCTACTCGTCGTGCGCCACGAGACGGTGCTGCTGCTGATCCTCGTGGCCGAATGGTGCTTCTTCAATGTCGCCGGACACCATTTCGGCACGCTCGACAATACCTTCGATATCATCCGCCACACGGTGGAAATTGGGCTCCTGGCGCTCGCGATGACGGCCGTCATCCTCACCGGCGGGATTGATCTATCCGTCGGCTCGCTGCTGGGTTTGTGCGCCGTCGGTTTCGGCGTGCTCTGGCGTGACGCGCACCTCCCCATCTGGGTGGCCGCCATCTTGACCTTGGTGGGCGGCGCCCTGGCGGGGGCCTTCAACGCCGCCTTGATCACCTGGCTCCGGTTACCCCCGCTGATCGTGACGCTGGCCACCTTCTCCCTGTTCCGCGGCCTCGCTGAGGCGATTACCCACGGAGTTGATACCTTCACCCATTTCCCACCGGCCTTCCTGCAGCTCGGCCAGGAACGCTGGTTCGGATGGCCCGCGCAGCTCCCGATCTTCCTCCTCTTTGCCGCTGCAATCTGGCTCCTCGTCCATCACACCACCTTCGGCCGATCGTTCCGCGCCATCGGCTTCGCGCCGGAAGGTGCCCGTTATGCGGGCATTCCCGTCGAACGCCGACTTGCGATGGTTTATGTGCTGGCCGGGTTTACCGCCGCACTGGCTTCGATCCTCTACACTGCCCGGCTTGGGCAGGCCAAGGCCGACGCCGGCACCGGTTATGAGCTCTTCGCCATCACCGCCGTGGTGTTGGGCGGCACCAGCATTTTTGGCGGGAGCGGATCTGTGCCCGGGACGCTGCTCGGCGTGGCCGCCATCGCCGTCCTGAACAACGGTCTGGTACACATCCGCCAACCCCGCGAGGTCGCGGGCATGTTCACCGGCATGCTTTTGCTGGCCGCCTTGTCCGGCTCGGTGCTCGTGAAAAAACTGGCCACCCTTCGCCCACGCTGGCAAAGTGATCCCCAAGCATGCAACCCCACCTTATGATGAGACTCGTCTTAGCCTTTCCCAACCCCGGGCGGCGCCACCTTGCCTGGCTCGCGCTGGCCTTCCTGACCCTGTTAACCGGCTGCAACCAAGGCCCGGATTCGACCGCCGGCAACTCCTCCGGCCAAGCGTCCGGCGCCCGCGGCGGCAAACCGGCTACCATCGCCTTCCTGCCTAAATCCAAAGGCAACGCCTATTTCATCTCCTGCAAAAAAGGCGCGGACCGCGCCGCCCACGACCTCGGGGTGGACCTTGTCTTCGACGGGCCTACCGACCCCGACCCGGCCCGGCAGAACGAGATCATCGAGAACTGGATCACCCTCGGCGTAGACGCCATCGCGGCCGCCTGCGAGAACAAGGATGGCATCTCGACGGCCTTGCAAAAGGCGCGGTCCAAGGGCATCAAAGTCATCACTTACGATTCCGACTCCTTGCCGGGGGCGCGCGAGTTCTTCGTCAACCAGGCCACCCCGCAAGGCATCGGCTATATCCTCATGGACGAGGCGGCACGGCTATGCAGTACCCAGGGCGAATTCGCCGTCATCGTCGGCTCGCTCACGGCCGCCAACCAGAACGAATGGCGGGGCTTCGTTGAAGAGCGCCGCGCTGCGTTGTATCCCGCGATGAAAATGGCCGCCCTTCGCCCCTGCGACGACCTCAAAGACAAGGCCCAAAGCGAAGCCACCGCCCTCCTGGCTGCCTATCCCAACCTCAAGCTCTTCCTGAGCACCACCTCGCTGGGCGTTCCCGGCGCCGCCGAAGCGGTGAAGCAGGCCGGCAAGACCGGCCAGGTCAAGGTCATCGGCCTGGGCCTGCCCAACGAAAACCGCCGTTACGTCAAGAGTGGGGTTACTGACAGCGTCATCCTGTGGAAGACCGAAGATCTGGGTTACCTGACGATTCAAGCCGCCAACGCGCTGGTAAAAGGCGGCCTGAAGCCTGGAGACAAAATGTTCAAAGCCGGCGCCCTGGGGAGTTTTCAGATCGAGGGTGACAACATCCTGCTGGGCAAGCCGTTCATTTTCAACCGGGACAACATCGACCAGTTCGATTTTTGAGGCGGCCGGCCGGGGTCGCTAACGGGCACGCGCGGGTTTGAGCGCGTGGGCGCTCAGGAGACGGTCGTACTCGTGACCCTGTGCGCGGGCGGCCAGGAGGATGCGCGCGCAAGCCAGGGCATCGGACTCAGCATCGTGATGCTTCAGCGGAATCCGTAACTGGCGGCACACATCGGCGAGGGTCGTGGGATAGAAACCCCAGATCGACCGGGCGGCCTTGACCGTGCAGACAAACGGCAAGCTCACCGGTGTGACCGCCGCCATCTCACAGCAAGCCCGCAACACGGATCGGTCGAAGGCCGCGTTGTGGGCCGCCACAAACCTGACTCCTTCCAACTTCTTGGCGATGTCGCCCCAGAGATCGCCAAAACACCGCTGGTCCTTGACGTGCTCCCAGGCAATGCCGTGCAGGTAGCTGAAGACGAACTCCCGGCGTGGCGGCCGGATGAGTTTGGTCCACTGGTCGACGACCGCATCCGCCTCAACAATCACGATGGACAGGGCGCAGGCGCTGTCGCGCCCGTAATCAGCCGTTTCGAAGTCCAACGCGGCAAAGCGGAGCGGCGACGACGACGGCGGGACTGCAGAGGCGCCGGCCTTTCCCGGCTGGATCGTTTCGGTGGACACCGCCGGACTTACGGTTTTCCGCGGGCGCCGAGCGGAGGTTTTCTGGTTCTTTGAAACACGCACCGGGGCATGTTAGCCGGTTGCGGGACTGAGGCAAGTGCGGCGAAGGAGAAAGGGGTGGCTCACTCCCTGAACTGCAGGGCGGCCAGGCGCCGGTAAACCCCGGAATCCAGACCTTGCAGTTCCTCGTGGGTCCCGGATTCCACGACCCGCCCGTCCGCGATAACGATGATCCGCTCCGCGTGCCGCACGGTGGCGAGCCGGTGGGCGATGATGAAGGAAGTGCGCCCCCGCATCAGGGTTTCCAGCGCCTCCTGGATCAGGCGCTCGCTTTCCGAGTCCAGGGAACTGGTGGCCTCATCGAGAATGAGGATGGCGGGATTCTTCAGAATCGCGCGCGCGATGGCCACGCGCTGGCGCTGGCCGCCGGAGAGCTTGATGCCCCGGTCGCCCACCAGGGTAGCGTAACCCTCGGGGAAGGTCTGGATAAACTCGTGGGCGTTGGCCTGCCGCGCAGCCTCCTCGATCTCCGGGGCGCTCGCGCCCGGCTTTCCATAGGCGATGTTCTCGGCGATGCTCCCGCCGAAGAGCAGCACCTCCTGCGGCACGATGGACATCTGGCCACGCAGCTCGGCGAGTTGGTATTCGCGCGCGTCCCGACTATCGATCAACAGGCGTCCCGCCGACGGGTCATACAGGCGCAACAGCAGGGAGATGAGGGTTGATTTGCCGGCGCCGCTCGGGCCGACCAGGGCGATCCTCTGCCCGGGCTTTGCCGAAAGACTGATCCCGTGAAGTACCTCGAACCCTTCCCGTGCGGGATAAGTGAATTGGACGTTTTCAAACACTACCTCGCCGCGGAGGCGGGGCAGGGTGGAGGGCAGGGCGGGGCCGGCCCGGGCCTCCACTTCGGGAGTTTCCCGCAGGATTTCCCGCACCCGCTGCGTGGCGCCGATCGCCTTTTGGAGCTGGCTGTACAATTCCGCGAATTGACCCATGGCGCCCGCCACAAAGGTCGTGTAGAGCAGAAACCGGGTCAGTTGGCCGAAGGTGATTTCGCCCTGTTGCTGCAGCCGCGCCCCCGACCAGAGCACCAGGACGATCGAGCCAAACAGGGCGAAGATGATAAAGGCGATCAACGCAGCGCGCAGCCGGGCGCCCCGCAACGTCGCTGTCAGGAATTTCCCCAGCCCCTCCTGGTAGCGGCCCAGCTCATACCCTTCATTGACGAAGGCCTTGACGTTGACGATGCCTTGCAGGGTTTCCTCCACGATGGTGGCGGCATCGGCGAGGCGATCCTGCGCCTCCCGGGAAATCCGGCGCGTCTTGCGGCCGTACACTACGGCCACCACCGTGACCAGCGGCAGGCTGGCAAGCATAATGCCGGTCAGCTTGAGCGACGTGACCGCGATCAGCGCGATGCCGCCGACCAGGAGCGTCGTCTGGCGCAGAAACTGGGGCAGAATGGCGGTCAGGGTGTCTTCGATCTGGATCAGGTCCGCGGACAGCCGGCTCGCCAGTTCGCCCACACGGCGGTGGGCGAAGAAGGTCATGGGCAGCGAGATCAACTTCGCATATGTATCGCGGCGCAGATCCACCAGGCTGCGCTGGCCCACCGTGGCAAACGAGAGGAAATTGAAGTAGGAAAGGGCCGCTTGCAGTGTCAGCACCCCCATGAGCAGAAGCGCCGTCCGGTTGACGCCGGACAAGTTGCCGGCGCCGCCGGTGTGGAGCGTGGCGGCGTCCACAAAACTCCCCGCCACGTAGGGGAACGCCAGGCTGAGCAGGCTCCCGGTGAGCATGGACGCCAGGGCGGTGCCGAAACGGAACCGGTAGGGCCGCAGGTAGCGGAACAGATCCATCGCCTGCCGGAGAGATTCTCGGTCCAGCTTCGCCTTCGGGAGTTCGACTCCCGCCCGGTCGTTGCGTGAATGACGCGCCATGCCCTGATCATAACCTTCGCCTCGCCCACGGCGAGCCGGAAACACCAGGCTCAGAATTGTCCGTCAGCGCTCGGTGAAGGCAAAAACGCGAGCGCAAGGACCGTTCCCTCGTAGCGGCGGCTCGGCAGAGTGCCGCTGATCTTCCTTTTGGATAATGGCGGCACTCTGCCGAGATGCCGCTACGAGGGTCTTCACCCCCGCCCGGCCGCACTCTCCTCCACGACTAAGGCCTTACCATACTCTTCAGGTGCACACTTTTTTCCGCCCTTGACACGTCCTCGGTCTTTGGGCGAGACTTAACCCGCAAATTCAGAAAGCCCTATGGTTTGGAGAGATGGCCGAGTGGCTGAAGGCGACGGTTTGCTAAACCGTTATACGGGTTAAACCGTATCGGGGGTTCGAATCCCCCTCTCTCCGCCATTTGCTCATCAAGGACTTGCACAAGACCGTAGCTCCAACGCCGCTCCTGGGCGGGTTTTTGTCAGTTTTCTGGACCGCTCCTCCTCCTTTTCCTGTTCCCACCGGTGTGTGCTGCTCGGCGGTGCTAAGGTGGCCGGTGGCGGGCCAGTAGGAACTCGACGATGAAACCTACCCGCGCCAGCAAGATCCAGTATGGAACGGCAGCGTGAGCGTGGCGTCGATGAAAGCGACCTCGTTAAGCGTTCTGAATTTTCTTTTCCAGCTCGGAGCGTTCATCTTCGCTGAGGCAGGTCCCCACGTAGCCGCAATCGAGGCAAGCCACATCATACGTTTGGAAACCGAGGTAGGTCCAATTGCCGATTGGGCGAAACTGACTGTTTCTCGCGTCCAAGACTGCTTGCCCGAGCACCATTCGTGCCCCCCGGCAGCTCGGGCAGAGTAGCTTTTTGGAAATCCTCATAGGCACAGCTTAACTATTTAATTAATATACTGACGGCTCGCAGATTGAAACACGGCGCGAGCGCCGACACTCTTGACTTCCCCGGTAAATCGGCGGAAAGGACCGCAAACCAGCCTCAATGCTCGTGAGAGAATCTTGAGCGATGAGCCCGGCAGGTCAAGCCCGGATTCATAACCGTTCTGGATCCCCTGGTCGAGGGTGGCGGGCCAAGCGCCCGAGGATCTTTGTTGACGTGGAGGCTCAGTGTGGGGAGAATTGTCCAGTAATGTCTATTTTGAAGTAAGTATAGGCAATCTAAGATACAATGAAGCTAACGGTGAGAGATGTGTCCGAATTGCTTGATGTTTCGGAAAAGACGGTCTACCGATGGGTCAACGATCGGAAGCTGCCCGGTTACCGCATGAGTGGCCAATACCGTTTCACCCGGGCGGAGGTCCTGGAGTGGGCTACCGCCAACAAACTTAATATCTCGCTGGGGGCCTTGCAGGAGGCGGAGCATCCCGACCAACCGCTGCCGACGCTGGCCGAGGCCCTCCAGGCGGGCGGGATCTTCTACCGGATTGGCGGTGTCGATGTCGCATCCGCCCTTCGCAGCGTGGTTGAAACCGTGCGGTTGCCGGATGAGGTGGACCGGGATTTCCTGGTGCAGGTGCTGTTGGCCCGCGAGCAACTGTCCTCGACCGGCATTGGGGACGGCATCGCGATTCCCCATGCGCGCAATCCCGTCGTGCTGCACGTGGACAAGCCGTTGGTTTCCCTTTGTTTTTTGGAGCAACCCGTGAATTTTGGCGCGCTGGACGCCCGGCCGGTGCAGGCGTTGTTCACCTTGATCAGCCCCCTGATGCGCGCGCATCTGCATCTGCTGTCCCGGCTCTCGTTCGCCCTGCGGGACGCTGAATTCAAAGCCTTGGTGATGGCGCAGGCCGGTCGCGATGAGTTGATGAAGGCGGTTCAGCGAATTGGCGCCAACCTGCGCCAACCCTGTGAGGTCCACACCGCCCATGGGTAGATCGCGTCCATCTTCCACGGCTGCGTACGGGCAGCGTCTGGGCGAGCCATCGAGGGCCCGGCCATGACGATCGGTTTGCTGCTCGCCGTTGGGCTCATCGCCATCCTCTTCAGCCTGGTGGCGTCGTTCCGTGCGCCACGCTGGTGGTTGACGGCTTTGCTGGGGAGCGCCCTCACCTCGGTCGTGGCAGCCGCTTGGGTGTTGGCCACTGGCGACCCGTGGGAGTGGCGCAGCACGTGCCTGATCGGCGGCGAAAGTGTACATCTGCGGCTGGATGGCGTGAGCGCCCTGTTTCTGGCCTTGCTGGCCGTGGTGGGCGGGGCTGGCGCCGCTTATTCGCGCGAGTACTGGACGACGCGGGCACATCCGGTTTCGGCGCCAGCGGGCCGGTGGTGGTGGAGCGGGATCCTGTTGTTCATGGGACTCCTGTTGCTCTGCTCGAACGGGCTGCATTTCCTCATCGCCTGGGAGTTATTCACCCTAAGCGCTTACTTCCTGATCATCCTGGATGGGCAGCGCCGCGACGTGCGGGCTGCCGGTTGGCTTTATCTCGCGGCGTCGCATGCGGGCACGCTGGCATTGTTCGCGTTTTTCTCGCTGCTGGCGGCGCGCACCGGAAGCTGGGAGTTGGGCCCGATGCGCGAGCAGGCGGACTTGGCGCCGCTGTTCTGGCTGGCGTTGTTCGGGTTTGGCGTCAAGGCGGGAATGTTTCCGTTACATATCTGGCTGCCGTCAGCGCATGCGAATGCGCCGAGCCACGTCTCGGCCATTCTGTCGGGGGTGGCGATTAAGATGGGCATTTACGGCCTGGTGCGGTTCAGCGGCTGGCTGCCGACACCACCGGCGGCGGGCTGGGCGGTGACCGGTCTGGGCGTGGTGAGTGCGGTGCTGGGCGTGGCTTTCGCGCTGGGCCAGCACGACCTCAAGCGCTTGCTCGCCTATCACAGCGTCGAGAATATCGGGATTATTCTGATCGGGGTTGGCTTCGCGATGGTGGCGACGGCGCACGGCGAGGCGACCTGGGGGGCCCTGGCGCTGGCCGGGGCGTTGTTGCATGTCTGGAATCACGGCCTGTTTAAGGCGTTGTTGTTTCTGGGCGCCGGCTCGGTCCTGCACGCCACGGGCACGCGCGAGATGAGCCGGCTGGGCGGACTGTGGCGGGTGATGCCATGGACCGCCTCGCTGTTCGCGCTGGGCGCGATCGCGATTTCCGGGTTGCCGCCCCTGAATGGGTTTGTGAGCGAATGGCTGGTTTACTTGGGCATGTTCGAGGCCGTGAACCAACCGGGCGCAGCGGTGGTGGGGGCTATTCCGGCTATTGTTTTGCTGGCCATGACCGGCGCGTTGGCCTTGGCTTGCTTCGTCAAGGTGTGCGGCGTGGTGTTCCTGGGCGCGCCGCGTTCACTCGCGGCTGAACAGGCGCATGAATGCGGTCCTTGGATGCGCGGCCCTATGCTGGTCCTGGCGGCGGGTTGCGTGGCCATCGGCCTGGCGCCTTTCGTCTTTTGGCCAGCCCTGCATGCGGCGGTGGGGGCGTGGCGGGGCACGTGGGGGGACGTCCCCGCGCCAGAGTCCTTGCGGACGCTCGGCTGGGTCCATGTGGCGTTGGCCGTGTCGGCGGTTATGGGTGTCCTCTGGCTGTGGCGGCGGGCGCACCGGATCGGTTGCGCCCGCGCCTTGACCTGGGACTGTGGCTACGCCGCGCCTTCGGCGCGGATGCAATATACCGCGGGCTCGTTTGCGGGCATTATCACGGAATGGTTTGCGTGGATTCTAAGGTCGGAGCGACACGAGCATCGGCCGGAAGGGGCGTTCCCGCAGCGGGCAGCCTTCGAGGGGCACACCCCGGAAACGGTGCTGGAACGGGTGATCGAGCCTTGCGGACGCCTGGTGATGTGGGTCGCGGGGATGGCTCGACGGCTGCAGCATGGGCGGACGCACGCCTACATCCTTTACCTGATTCTCGGCCTGGGCGCCCTGGCGGTCATGACCCTGGCATGGAGCCAGTGAAGGGAGAGATTGCGTTGCTGGACAACCTAACCGATTACTAAAAAGACATGTACTTGAATGTAGTAGAACTGGCCGAGTCGTTCGGCGTTTCTGAAAAGGTCGTCGAAGACTGGATTCGCGACGAGGGATTGCCGTCGGTGCCGGACCGCGGACGGTTGCTCTTCGACCGGGCGCGGGTGGCGCTCTGGGCGGCCGCGCACGGGTTGACCGCGCGGGCGGGTTTCCTCGCTCCCGAGAACGGGGCCTTCACCAGCGGTTTGGACCTGGCGCCGATGCTGCGAGTGGGTGGCATCTGGCGGGATGTCCCGGCGTCCGGCGTGACCGAAGTCCTGGAACGGGTGGTGGCGGCGTTGCCGGGCGTTCCCCAGGCGGTGCGCGGGCTGCTCAGCCAACGCTTGCGAGGCCAGGGTGGGATCAACTGGGCGCCGG
>Ga0316230_1002747_pt1 | contig 14685 bp, 9 predicted proteins | sample TBH18025metaG_FD_206004 | JGI IMG/M metagenome (GOLD analysis project Ga0316230, IMG submission 206004) | Freshwater microbial communities from Trout Bog Lake, Wisconsin, USA - TBH18025 | ecosystem: Environmental > Aquatic > Freshwater > Lake > Hypolimnion/Profundal zone | place: USA: Wisconsin...
CGGGGCCGCGCCCTCATTCAGCAGCATCTCGCTGGGCACCAACGGCGTGACTTTCCTGTGGACCGCGCCCGCCGCCGACCTGTTCCAAATCCGGTGGACCACCAACCTGGCGCTGGCGCCCAGCAACTGGCCGGCGTTCCCGAACATCATCACTTCGACCAATGGCAACTTCAGCTTCGTGGATACCAACACGCTGTGGCTGATGGAGTTTTATCAATTAATACTCCTGCCGTAAGGCGGGAACGCTTATGCGCACGTTGACCGCGCCAACTCCCGCGCCTGCCGCCAAAGCGGCCGCCGCCGTGAGGCGCAACTGCCCCGGCGCTTCGCTTGGAGAACTCCCGCTCCTTGCTGCGGCGGCTGCGGGCAGGGCTGGTTCCGGCGGCCCGGCGCCGGGTTCGACGACTCTATCCAGACGGCAGCAGGAAATCCTGCGCGCGGCTTGCGAAGGGGTGTCCGACAAGGTCATTGCCGCGGAATTGGGGGTTTCGCCGCGGACGCTGGAAGGCCACTGGCGGGCCATTCATCATAAATTGGGAACCACCAATCGTTGTCAGGCGGGTTTTGTGTTTGCAGCCCTCCGGGGCCAGTCGGGCGCATAATCACTGGTGCCTTGGTGGTGCCGGCGCGAAATCCGAAACAGCGCCAAAGGCGCGCTTTCCTACCCGCCTGGGACAACGTCCCAGGTGTGGTAACGCGAACCCATGCCAGGGCTGGAGGCCCGTTCCATCACCCCGCCGCATGTCCTCACGCGGCGCCCGCTCCAATCCATTCGCCCATCAAGTTTGTACTCAAGGTCGAACGCCCATAAACGGTGCAGTTCGGCGGGTTGAATCAAACTTTCACCATCCTAAATTCCACGTCGTCAAACATGTTCCACAGCCAATGTCGCAGAAACATCCTGACTGGCACTGGAATCATTGAGCGCATCCTGGTCTTTGGGGTGTTGGAACACGCAACCAGCCGGATATATTCTGGACGGAAAAGCTGTTTGCTGCCGAGCGCGTCATAGCCACTGATGCCGCAAATGGTGTCAAATGATTTTTCCGTAAAGAACCAGCGATGATCCAAGGCTTGAAATGCGCCGTCCGCGTGCGCGTATGGAACGAAGCCATGAAAAACGCCGCCAACTTTCAAGATGCGGTGAACCTCATTGATCTTGTCGTCGGGAAAGGTCAAATGTTCCAGCGCGCCGTTCATCAGGATTTCATCGGCGCTGCCGTCGGCAAAAGGCCACGGCAGAACTTCCAGATTGTGGGCCACGTCTTTTTTTGGCACCGATCGCGGATGGTCAACATTCACATAACCTTCCCGGTAATCACTGCCGCAACCAAGATTTAATTTTAAACTCATGTTTTTTTGCTATGTTCGGCGAAAAACCACCGCGGTTCCGACGAGGAAAGTGCATGACACCGCCCGGTTTGGGGAAACCTAAACTGGTTTTATTTAGCTGATGAATTCTTGAAGAATTCACCGCAGGTGTCAAGTAGCGTCTTCGCGACGTCTTCGCGACAGTAGCGTCTTCGCAAACCCACGCCAGGGCTGAAAACCCGTTCCATCACCCCGCCGCATGCCCTCCCGTGATTCAACCCGAAAACCGAAGTTGGCCGCGAAAGAACGCAGCGCGGCTGACGCCGCAACCAAATTGTCCTCGTCGTCCTCGTCCTCGAATTTTCCGGTTTTCGAGGACGAGGATGACGACGAGCATGAAAACAATGAGCTGGCTGCGAACCATTTGACGGATCGCAGTGCAAAGCGCTTTCGGATTTTGGATGCGCAACTTCAGTTTTTGGGCCTCGGCAGGCAGCGAAAATAGGCTCGACAATCCAATGCGGGCACTTATCCTGTTCCGGCTTGAACATTATCCTGCATCTTCGGTCAAAAGCCCATCCTGTTGATGCTTGATCCGGCTTCCGCAGAATCGCCCGCTCACTAAAAAATGAAAGCACAGAACTCAACGGTTGCCGCCAAGGCAAATGGTCTTTATCTGATCGGCTTGCTGGCCGTGATTCTCATTGTCCTGTTCTGGCGCAGTTTTCTGCCGGATTACGTCCATTTTTCCAATGACGCTCCCTTGGGCCAACAAAACGCCGCCTGGACGCAACAGCCCGGCGGCATGATGGGGGTCTGGGGGGATCTTAATTATCTGGGCAGTTCCGGCGGCTCATACACGCCCGACGTCGCGGTCGCCTTGCGCATGGTATTGAGCCCGGTGGGGTTTGCGAAGTTCTTTCCGGCGATCACGATGTTCCTGCTGGGTCTGGCCGCCTGGAGTTTTTTCCGGCAACTCAAATTGACGCCGCTGGCGGCGGCCTTGGGGGCCTTGGCGGCCATGCTGAATTCCACTTTTTTCTCGACCGCCTGCTGGGGGGTGGCTTCGCAGGAAATCGCCATCGCGATGGTCTTCTTTGCGCTGGCGCTCATCGTGGGCTGCCAATCCGCCATGCCGTTGCTTGTGCGCTGGGCGCGGCTGGCGCTGGCCGGGTTGTGTGTGGGCGTGAACGTCATGGAAGCCGCCGACATCGGGGCGCTGTTGAGCATTTTGGTGGCCTTGTTCGCCTTTTTTCATGCCTTGTCAGAAAGCGAAGGCTCGACTCTGCGCAAGGCCTTTCGCGGCGTCAGCCGCGTGGCGGTGGTGGCGGGATTCGCGCTGTTTATTGCCATTCAAACCGTGACGGCACTGGTGGGCATTTCCATTAAGGGGGTGGCTGGCACCGCGCAGGACACGGAAACCAAAGCCGCGCACTGGGATTGGGCCACGCAATGGAGCCTGCCCAAAGTGGAAACGCTGGGCCTGGTCGTGCCCGGCCTGTTTGGCTACAAGATGGATACGCCCAAAGACATGCTGCCATCCTTGCGTGAAACCTATCAGAGCGGGGTTTATTGGGGCGGCGTGGGCCGGGCGCCGGAACTGGACCGGTGGTTTGACGGCGGCAGCCAGGGACCACAACCATCCGGCCAGGGCCTGTTTATGCGCTTCACCGGTGGCGGCAATTATTGCGGCCTGCTGGTGCTGCTGGTGGCCGGGTGGGCCATTGCCCAATCGTTGCGGCGCAAGGACTCGGTCTTCCCAGAAGCCCAAAGGCGGATTATCCTGTTCTGGGCGGTGGTCATGCTGTTCTGCCTGCTGCTGGCTTGGGGACGGTTCGCGCCATTTTATGCCATCCTTTACCATCTTCCCTATTTCTCGACGATCCGCAATCCGGCCAAGTTCATCATTTTTTTCAGCTGGGCGCTGGTGATCATTTTCGCCTATGGCGTGAACGCCTTGAGCCGCCGCTACTTGGACGTGACCGCCAAGCCGGCCGCCGGTTTGGTTGTGCAACTCGAAAACTGGTGGACCAGGGCCACCCAGTTTGACCGCAAATGGACTTATCTCAGCCTGGGACTGTTGGGTGCCAGTGTGGTGGGCTGGATGATCTATGCCGCGCAAAAACCAGCCTTGATCGCGTATCTGCAAAAGGTCGGGTTTGGCGACGCCGATCCGGCGCATGCGAATTCCGCGCCCGCCATTGTCGCGTTCAGCCTGGGACAGACGGGATGGGCGGTGGCGCTCTTCGCCGTGGCCGTGGGCTTGTTTCTGGTGGTCATTACCGGTTATTTCAGCGGCCCGCGCGCCAAAATTGGCGCGCTGCTGCTGGGCGGCTTTCTGATTTTCGACCTTGGCCGCGCCAATTTGCCGTGGGTGGTGCATTGGGATTACAAACAAAAATATGAGGTCGGTTCGCTGAACCCCATTTTACAAACCTTGTATGACAAGCCCTACGAACATCGGGTGGCCGGCCTGCCGTTCCACACGCCCCAAGGCTTGGAGCTGTTCGACGAGTTGTATCGCATCGAATGGGTGCAGCACCAATTTCCCTATTACAACATTCAAAGCCTGGACCTGGTGCAGATGCCGCGCATGCCGGAGGACATGAAGGCCTACAAGGAAGCGCTGGCACCGCGCGGCGATGCGGACACCGCCCCGCTCATTGCCCGCGAATGGATGCTCACCAATACCCGCTACTTGCTTGGCCCGGCCGGCTATCTCGAGGTGATGAACCAGCAGCTCGACCCGGTGCAGCATCGTTTCCGCATCGTCCAGCGCTTTGAAGTCATGGCCAAGCCCGGCATTGGCCAGCCAACCCGGCTGGAAGAACTCACCGCCGTGCCGACCGAAAACGGGAATTACGCGCTCTTCGAATTCACCGGCGCCCTGCCGCGCGCCAAGCTCTATGGCGCCTGGCAGGTCAACACGAACGACGCGGTTAATCTGAAACAACTGGGCGACTTGAAATTTGATCCCGCCGGGACGGTGCTGATCTCCACTTCCGAGCCGGGCCTGCCGGCGGCGGCGACCAACGCGGAGTCCGGGAGCGTGGAATACGTTAGCTATGCCAACAAGCACATCGTGTTGTCGGCGCAATCCACCGCCGCGTCCGTCCTTTTGCTGAACGACAAGTTTGATTCGCAATGGCGGGTGACGGTGGACGGCCAACCGGCGGAACTTCTCCGCTGCAACTTTATCATGCGCGGCGTCTATCTGCCTGCCCCCGGCAAGCACACGGTGGATTTCAGTTTCAATATGTCCCACAAGCCGCTGTACAGCACCCTTGCCGCCTATCTGGTTGGCCTCGTATTGGCCGGCTTCGTGTGGTTTTCCAGCCGGCCCTCCAAAGCACAGGCGGTTTGACCGGTTCAGCGTTCCAAATTTCAGCTTCTCATTTTTTCAGCTTTTGGCATCTGCAACCCCACCTTCGCCGCCACCTGCTGGACATCTTTGTCCCCGCGGCCGGAGAGGTTCACAATGATGAGCGCGTCCGGGCCCAGTTTGGGTGCGCGGACGATGCACTCGGCCACCGCGTGCGCGCTTTCGAGCGCGGGGATGATGCCTTCCAGCCGCGCCAGTTTCATGAACGCGGCCAGTGCCTGTTCGTCAGTGGCGTAGGTGTATTCGGCGCGGCGGGCGTCGCGCAGCCAGGCGTGTTCCGGTCCGACGGCGGCATAATCGAGTCCGGCGCTGACGCTGTGGGTGGATTGGATCTGGCCGAATTCGTCCTGCAAAATGTAGCTGCGCGTGCCTTGCAGCACGCCCAGCGAACCGCCTTGGAACCGCGCGGCGTGCTGTTCGGGTTTGATGCCGCGGCCGCCGGCCTCCACGCCGACGAACCGGACGGACTGGTCGTTGAGAAACGGGTAGAACAGCCCGATGGCGTTGGAGCCGCCGCCGACGCACGCGAGGAGCAGGTCGGGCAGACGCTGTTCGCGCTCCAAAATCTGCGCTCGCGCCTCGTCGCCGATGATGCGCTGGAAATTCCGCACCATCACCGGATACGGATGCGCGCCATAAGCCGTGCCGAGGATATAATGCGTGCTGCGGAGGTGGGTGACCCAGTCGCGCATCGCCTCATTGACGGCTTCCTTCAGGGTCTTCTGTCCCGCCTGCACCGGCACCACCTCCGCGCCGAGCATTTTCATCCGATACACGTTCAGTTCCTGCCGCTGGCAATCCACCGCGCCCATGTAGATGACGCATTGCAGACCGAACATCGCGGCGACGGTGGCGGTGGCCACGCCGTGCTGGCCCGCGCCGGTTTCCGCGATGACGCGCGTCTTGCCCATGCGCCGGGCCAGGAGGATCTGGCCGATGGCGTTATTGATCTTGTGCGCGCCGGTGTGGTTCAGATCCTCGCGCTTGAGGTAGATTTTCGCGCCGCCCAGCTCCCGGGTGAGGCGTTCGGCAAAATACAGCGGCGTGGGGCGGCCGCAAAAATCCTTGAGATAATAAGCCAGTTCCCGCTGAAATTCCGGGTCCTGCTGGGCGCGGAAATATTCCGCCTCCAATTCCTGCAACGGGTGCATCAGCGTCTCCGGCACATAACGTCCCCCGTACGGGCCAAAATGGCCTTGGGCGTCGGGCAAACTCGATTCGGCAACTGCGTTCATGCTTTAGTTTCACGCAAACGCGCGCCGCGCGCAAAGGATTTTATGTTGCTGCGAAAGATTGTGGATTTCCGCGGCTGTTTCTGATTAAATGCCCAAACTATGGGACGCCAATGGCTGCATGCCAAACGATTGGTCGCCGGCCTCAAAAAAGGCCGGACAACCGGAAAACTTGTGCGCGAGATCTCGGTCGCCGCCAAAATGGGCGGCGCGGATCCCGCGATGAATGCGCGCCTTTTTGCCGCCGTGGAAAAAGCGAAAAAGGAAAGCGTGACCAAGGATGCCATCCAGCGCGCCATCAACAAGGGCGCGGGCATCGGCGGCGAGAAGCTGATCATGGAGCAGGTGGTCTATGAAGGCCGCGCGCCGCACAACGTGCCGGTGATCGTGGAGGTGTACACGGACAACGTGAACCGCACCGCGCCGGAAATCCGGGTGCTGTTTAAAAAGGGCCAGCTTGCCACCACCGGCAGCAACAAATTTTTGTTCGATCACGTGGGCCTCGTCGAGGCGCATCACCCGGACCCGGGCATGGACCGCGAGGGGGCCGCGATTGAAGCGGGCGCCAATGAGGTGGAGGTGCTCACGCCGGAGGAAAACGACGATATTCCCGCCGACGCCACCGGCGCCAAATTCATTTGCGAGCGCACGGCCGTGGCGGCAGTCTCCAAATGGCTGGCGGCCAATGGCTGGACCGTGGTGACCAGCGAAATTGGTTACGTGCCCAAACAGTTTCCCGAACTGACTGAGGCGCAGCGCAATGAGGTCGGCGAATTTCTACACGAGCTGGACGAGCACGACGATGTCCATCGCGTGTGGGCCGCCGTCAAGTAAACTTCCGCTCAATAGACCTCGGCGCGCAGGTGGGTCTGTTCCCGGACGCGCCGGGCAATATAGGACAGGGTGCTCAAGGGCAGGTGGCTGCAGCCGGGATGCTGGGCCGGACGATGTGAGGAGTAGATTTGCACCATGGAGATTTGCGCGCCGCCCGTCCGCAGCTCTTGCAGGCGATGGAGGTAGGCGTCAATTTCCTGCTCGGACGGCTCCAGGCCATCGAGCGCAGGAAACAGGCTTTGAATGACGATCGGGCGTTCGCGGCCGATTTGCAGGATATTGGCTAGGACCTGTTGCAGGGACATGTGGTCGGGGCGATTGACGCGCTTCATGTATTTCTGCGTGCCAGCCTCGAGCTTGAGCCAGATTTCGTCCTCCGCTGCCAGTTGCCGCCACCCGCGCTCGACGTGAGGCAGGAACAAGCCGGCGGTGTTGGAAATCAACACCACCTTGAAGAACTGGCGCCGCTTCAACCGCACCTGCAGCACGGTCTCCACCGCCCGGTCGAAGTTGGGGCAAAGCGTCGGTTCGCCATCGCCGCTGAGCGCCACTTCCTTGAGCTGCATCAGTTCCTCGGGGATGGTGCGGAAGCACGGCTGCTCACGCAGGCCGCGCTGGCTGGCGAGCTCGAGCACGGCGGTTAATTCGGCCGCCACCGCCCGGACGTCCACCGGGTGTTCGTGCCGCGCCCGCCCGCGTTTTACTTCGCAGTACACGCAGTCGAAATTGCAATATTTTTCCGGGTTCAAGTTGACCCCGATGGACAGGCCGCGCGCCCGCTGCGAAATCGCGGCATAAATGAAACGGTTGCCCAGAAAATCGCGCGGCCAACCGAAGGCGGTGCCGGCGGGAGGCTGGTGAGACCCATTACGGACATGTTGCATTAATACAGATAAACATGGGCATCAGTTCATGACTTTGCAGATTTTGCCAAAGATGACCCGCTTTTTGGCGTTAAAATGAGCCGCCCAATCGTGCTCATCCTCGCAATCGAGAAACGGAAAAGTCGCGGACGAGGAGGAGGACGAGCACGGCGGGGAAAAAGTGCGCCGGGGGGAGCCCGGTGGCGGATCGGGAAATCGCCACCGGCTGGCTACCGGCGGTTGATTTCCTCCAGCAGGTGCCGCGCGACGGCGCGAAGTTCTTCGGCTACGTTCGGGTGCAACAGCGATTGCAAGGTTTGCCGCGCGGCCTCGAGGTTTTGTTGGCGGATATCCAATTGCGCCAGGGCGACCAGGTAGGACTGATTATCGGGCGCCAGTTGGATGGCGCACTGAAGCTGCTGGCCGGCGGTCGCCAGATCATCACCTTGGACCATTTCAAAGAAGCCCAACAGTTCGTGCGCGGGGGCAAAATCCGGCATGAGAGCCAGGGATCGCTGCAAGGCCTGACGGATTTCCCCGGCGGCCGGGTCGGCGAGCCGGGTCTGCCGGCCTTCGGCATCAGCCAGGGTTTGATATTTAACCTGTGCATAGGTGTAGTAGGCCAGGAAATTCCCGGAGCCGCGCGTAATGGCGGCCTGTAGATTCTGCAAGGCGGCATCGGTTTGCCCGCGCCGCGCGGCCAGCAATCCCAATCCTTCCTCGGGCAGCGGACTGGCCGGAGCCAGCTTGCGCGCGCGTCCAAAATAAGGCTCCGCGTCCTCGAACCGCCCGAGGAGCAACAGTTCGTTGCCGAGCCGAAAGCAGACCTCGGCCGGCGCCACGTTCCGCACTTGGGAGGGGATGAGGGCGGAAAGGTTGGTGGATACCAGCAAATCTATGGGCCGGAACTGCCCGCGCAGCAAATAGCGATGCAATTGCGCCTCCATGACCGGCAGCGGCGTTTGCAAGGCATTGGTGAACGCATCCGTTGGAAGCTGGCCTTGATGGAGCAAGGTGCTGAACTGGCCAAACCGCTTGATGTATCCCGGCACGTCGCCGGCCATCAGAAAATGAGTGAGCAGCCATGATTCGGCGTAGAACATGCCCTGCCGCTGCTGCTCGTTGTAGGCCGGCGAATCCGCCTTGACGGAAAACATCTCCGCCAAGGGCAGCAGCCGCTGCTCGCCCAGCCAACGCAAATGCTGCGGGATGGGGGCGCCGATCTGAGCGTAATGGCCCGAGGTTGCAAACGTGGAATACATCTCGGCCATGCCCTCCTTCAACCACAGGGGCCAGACGCTGTCGTTGCGCCGGAACAGAAAATGCGCGTATTCATGGAAAATCACCTCGAGATTCAGGCGGTAGCCCGGCTGGGGCAGGGAAAGGACAATCATGTTCTCCCCGGCGCCATGGTGAAAAAACGCCGCGATTGTGGCGGGCTGGCCCTGATAGAGCGGCAGGAATGGCTTCAGGGTTTCGCGGTCCGGAAATACCAGCACGGCGATGGGCGGGGCAGCCACGGCTTGGGCGCCGGCGAGTTGCGCATAGGCACTGGAAAATTGTTCGAGCCGGGCCGCCAATTTGTAAACACTGCCAATCGGCCCGCAGCTATAGAAGTTAAAATGAGCGGTGCTGACTTCCACCCACGGCCGCTGCGTCACCGGCGCATCGGCTGCGCGGCCGGCCAAGCCGCACGCGACCACTTGCAGGAGCAGGAGCAGAAACAGCATGCGCGGACGGGCCATCACGTTGTGGTACGATAGTGGATAAGGAGGGAATTGTCACGGGGCTCGTGGTCGCACGCGGCGAAGTCGCCTTACCACCGTGAGTCGAATTCGTAGTCGCCGGAGCCCGCCTCGAATACCGCGCAGCCGTTTTCCTCGCGCAGGAACTTGGGCTGCGGGCGGTGCGCCGCCGCGCAGGTGCCCGGCCGGGCGGGGACGAAGACCGTTGCGGTCGTGTTGGCGGGAATGGAGATCTTGAGCGTGAATTTGTTCCCGTGCCGTTCCCAGCGGCTGGCGATGGTTCCGCGAATGGAATCGTAACTGGCTCCGGCCCAAGTCAAGTCGCCGACCGGCTGCGGAGCGATGAGAATGTGTTTGAAGCCGTTGCCGTCGGAGCGGATGCCGGCGAGGTCGTTGTAAAACCATTCCTGAATCTGGCCCAGCATGAAGTGGTTTTGCGACGAGCCGCCGTCCCAGGCCTCCGTCAGGCTGGTCTTGCCTTTGGCCAGTTGCATCCCGTAGCCGGCTCGGTTGGTCTGGTTGTTGAGGTCAAAAATCACGTCGCTGCGCCCGCCGTCGGCCAGCGCGCGGAGCAGATAACGGTAGCCGACATCGCCGGCGGTCAGCGCGTTGCCGCGCGCGCGCGCGTCGCGCACGATGGCCTCCACCACGGCAGCGCGGTTGGCGGGGGCGCACAGTTCCATCACCAGCGGGATGGCATTGGCGCATTGCGAGCCGGTGGCGTACGCCCCTTGGGCGGGGTCGTAAAATTTTTCGTTGAACGCGGCGCGGATGCTCCCCGCCCGCCCGGAAAATTCCCGGGCGTCGTCCGCATGACCCAGGAGGGCGGCGACTTGGGCCATGATCTTGACATCTTGATAATAAAACGCCGTGGCAGTCAGGGCGATGGGCGTGAGCTGCGAGACGCCCGGAGGTTTGGGTCCCACGTCATACCAGTCGCCCAAACCGTAATTGGCGATGAAATTGTCCGCGCGACTGCCCAGATAACTCACGTAGCTTTTCATCGCGTCATAATGAATTCGAAACAGTTCGAGGTCGCCGTCAAACTCGTATTGCTGCCACGGCACGAGGATGAAGCTGCTGCCCCATTCGGGTGAATCGCCGAACGCATTGCGCAGATGCTGGGGATCATTCTGGTCCCGGAAGCGGGCGTATTCCGGCGCGATCGAGGGCACCAAGCCGTTGGTCAGTTGCGAGTCGGCAATGTCATTCAGCGTCTTGGTGAAAAGCTGGGCCAGGTCGAATTCATAGCGCAGAGCCGGGCCGTTGAGATGGTCTTGCTCGAGCCAGCCGAGGCGTTCGCGATGCGGGCAGTCGGTCATCAAGCTGACCATGTTGCTGCGCTGCGCCCATCGGACGAGCCGGCGGGTGCGGTTGAACAATTCGCTGGAGCACGCGAATTCCCCTGCCGGCGGCGAGGCGGATTGCACCACTCTGCCTGCCAGCGAGAGGATTTTCGGCAACGGGCCGTTGGCGCCAGCCGGGGCTATATGCACCTGGACATAGCGGCAGCCGACGTAGAAGAACTTGGGCGACCACGTTTCCACACCGCCGGTGGCCTTGGTGAATTCGCACCAAAGCGTGCCGCGACGGCCCGCGCCCATCGAGCTTTGATTGACTCCGCCATCGCGGTCCAACAGTTCCGCGGGCAGCAGGCGCACCTGGCTGCCGGCTGGTCCGGAAAGCGAAACCTGCGGAACGTGCGCGGCATTCTGGCCCAGATCATAGACCGTGTCGCCATTCGCCAGAACGCGCGCGGAAACGGCCGCATGGGTTTCAAAAAATTTCAGCGGCGGCGCCGCGCACGAAAGGCCGCGCAGTTTTCCGCCGGGCCCGCTGACGACGATCGCCGGTGGCCAGGCCGAGTCGTTGAAGTCGCTCCGGTTCCAGTCGGGCTGCGCGAGCCGCGCGTCACAATCTTCGCCGCCATAAATGGAATTGAAGGTGATTGGCCCCGCCGCAACGCGCCAGCTTTCGTCCGTGCCGACGAAGGCCACCGAGCCGTCGCCATACTCGAGGCGGATTTGCGCGATGGCCTTTTGCGGGCCGAACGAGCCCTTGAACTTGGTGTAGCGCCCGCCGCCCAGCACTTGATACATGCCGTTGCCGAGTTCGATCCCCACGGCGTTTTTTCCGCGTCGCACTTCCGTTGTGATGTCGCGGGTATCATACAGGCAGGTTTGGTCGTATTTCGTCCAACCTGGCGAAAGGAAATCGTCCCCGACTTTCTTGCCATTGAGGGTCAATTCGTACTGGCCCAGGCCGCAGAGGTTTATGAGCGCGTGCCTGAGGCCGGGTTTTACGTTGAAATCATGGCGCAACAGCAGCGACGGAAGGTTTGTGTCCGCGGCGCCGATCCAATGCGCGTGCCAGTCCGATTGTTGCAGCACGCCCATCGTCCAGGTTGCCGGCTGGCTCCACGCCGAAGCTTTGCCCTTCTGATCCCAGACGCGGACCTTCCAATATACCGGCTGCCACGAAGCCAGCGTGGCTCCGGCCCAGGCGATTTGAATGGTCTCATCGGAAACCACCTTGCCGCTGGACCATAAATCGCCGCCGCCGTCCGCGAGCTTTTCCGCCGACGAAGCGGCCAGAATTTCGTAGGCGGTTTGTTTCTGGCTGCGCTGGCTGCTGGCCAATTTCCAAAACAGACGCGGGCTGGGCGCATCCACGCCGAGCGGATTGCGGGCATAATCACAGCGCAGTTCAACCGGCCCGAGGCCGGCCCGGGCATCCGCCGCCGCAAAAAGGACCGCCGCGAGGAGCGCGCTGACAAGTTCTATTTTCATCGTGAGTCAGGATTCTCCGAAATGATAGGCCATGCGGTTCCGCTTCAGCAACCACGGTTTCTCAAATTCCCTTGGCCGGATTATTTGAGTAGAGCCTTCGCGCGCTGGCTGCTATCCTGCCTGAACCACGTAGCGCAGGCGTCCCGCCTGCAGGTTCGGGAACCGTCCCGGTGCCCGTTTCCAAAACTGGCGGCGAGACGCCGTCCGAACCCGCAGCCGAGACGGCTGCGCTACCGTTGCGCCGGCCCACGTCCGCTCGGCGCCCTGTGAACTGGAAACCCAATTGTCAAAAATGAATTTGTAATACCATGAACAGACTAGTCTTGGCAGCCGGTTTGATTTTCTTGGCGGTGGTGACGGCCATGGCGGCGCAAACCGTCGAGCAATGGGGCCGGTACGAACTCGCGCTAAACGGGCCGACCAATGGCAATCCGTTCGTGGATGTGGAATTTTCCGCGCGCTTCTGGCAGGGGCAATCGGTCCGCGAGGTCAGGGGCTTTTATGACGGAGACGGCATTTACCGCGCTCGCTTCCTGCCCGAACAGCCTGGCGAATGGCATTATCGCACCGTCAGTTCCAGCCCGGAACTCAACGGGCAGACCGGTAACTTCAATGTGACCGCGTCCTCGGCGCGGAATCATGGGCCGGTTCGCGTGGCCAACACGTATCACTTTGCCTATGCTGACGGCACGCCGTACCACGAGCTTGGCACCACCTGCTACGTCTGGCATCTGCAAAACGAAGCGCTCCAGGAGCAGACGCTGAAAACACTGGCGGCCGCGCCGTTCAACAAGCTCCGTTTTTGCGTCTTTCCCAAACGTTATCAGTGGAACACCAACGAGCCGATCCTGTATCCGTTTGCCGGCAATCCAGCCACTACCAATTGGGAATTTGCCCGTTTCAATCCGCTTTATTTCCAGCATTTGGAACAGCGCATCGCCGATTTGCAGGCGCTCGGCATCGAGGCGGATGTCATCTTGTTCCATCCCTACGACGGCGGGCACTGGGGCTTTGACCGGATGCCGGCGGACGCGGACGACCGGTATTTGCATTACGTGGTGGCGCGGCTCGCAGCCTACCGCAATGTCTGGTGGTCGCTCGCCAATGAGTGGGATTTCATGAAGGAGAAAAAGGAATCGGACTTTGTGCATTTCGGCGAAATTGTTTCGCGCGACGACCCGTACCATCACCTGCTCTCGATTCACAACGGCTCGCTGCTGTTCAACCACGCGCTCCCGTGGATCACGCACGCCAGCATCCAAAACGGCTCCGCGGTGGAGGATCCCGGACGCGCGGAACTTTACCGCGACGTGTACCGCAAGCCGGTCGTCTATGACGAGGTGAAGTACGAGGGGGACATTGAGAGCCGCTGGGGCCAACTCTCCGCCGAGGAACTCGTCTTCCGGTTTTGGAACAGCACCGTCGCGGGCACTTATGCCGGGCACGGCGAAACTTATAAGAGTGACGACCAAGTGCTCTGGTGGTCCAAAGGTGGCGTGTTCAAGGGACAGAGTCCCGCGCGCCTCGCGTTTCTGAAACAGGTTCTCGACGACGCGCCCGCCGGGGGCATTGAGCCGACCGAGCGGTGGCAAAACCCGCAAATCGGTGGTCGCGCGCCCGACTATTATCTCGTTTATCTGGGCAAGCAGACGCCGACGAGTTGGGAATTCCAATTGCCCAAGCCGCCGCAGGGCAAGGGCCAGCCGCCCGCCCACGGTCTCAAATTCAGAGTGGAGGTGCTGGACACTTGGAACCGGACCGTGACGCCGGTGGACGGCGTCTTTACACTCAAGAAGAAGGATAATTATTATTATGGCGACCAGGGCGGACGCAGCGTCCCGTTGCCCGGCAAGCCGTATATCGCGATTCGCATCAAGCGCGCCGTGGGCGATTAAGGGGCACCTGAATGTCGAGAACTGGTCACTGCCATGACGTCCGGCCAAGCACTTGTTTAGTCTTCATTCCGGCCACTTACCTTCCGGCCACTTGCCCGCGATTATCGGGCGCAATTTCAGTTGCGCCGGATTCAAGACCACGTGCTTGATTCGCTTGCGCTCCCAGGTGTAAGTGATATGGACCAGACCGTCTCCCGTCTGAATCACCGCCGGGTAGGCAAAGCCATTGGGCGCGTTCGCATCATCTTCCAGCACCAGTGCGGCAGACCAATCCTTTCCGTCGGTCGAAACGGCCACATTTAGCGGACTGCGCCCTTTGTTATGCGAGCCCGTGCGCAAGTTGTGGTTGTACACGAGCAGTTGCCGCCCGTCCCGCAAAGTCACCGCATCCACGCCGGAATCTGGATTGGGCAAATCGGTGAGGGATATTTTGCCCCAAGTTTTTCCGCCGTCCGCTGAATGAATTTGGAAGATGCTGTCGTTCCGCGTGCGGCCTACGGCTTGGAGCGTGCCATCGTTCAGAAACAAGATGCTGGGCTGAATGGCGCTGATAGTTTTGCCGTCATTTACCGGTGGCGTGGCCGTCCAAGTGCGGCCAAAATCGCTTGTGCGCTCAAAATGGACTTTCCAACCG
>Ga0316230_1002759_pt1 | contig 14631 bp, 11 predicted proteins | sample TBH18025metaG_FD_206004 | JGI IMG/M metagenome (GOLD analysis project Ga0316230, IMG submission 206004) | Freshwater microbial communities from Trout Bog Lake, Wisconsin, USA - TBH18025 | ecosystem: Environmental > Aquatic > Freshwater > Lake > Hypolimnion/Profundal zone | place: USA: Wisconsin...
TTTCGGCCCGCGCCTTGAAGCGCTTGAGGACTTCGAATCCACCCATGCCCGGCATCCGGATATCGAGCAGGATGAGGTCCGGCAACCCGTCCGCCACCGAGGCCAGCGCGGGTTCTCCGCCGTTGATCGCCCGCACATCGTAGCCGGCAGACGTGAGGACATGGCTCAATGGTTCGAGCCATCGCGGCTCGTCATCGACGACGAGAATTCTGCCTTGGTGGGACATGATAGACGACCGAAACCCGTTTTCTCACTTTCCGGCAAGGCATTCAAGATGCGAATGGCGGCGGCGCACGGAGGGAAACATCCCGCGCTTTCTCAGGCTTTATACCAAGGATCCCCGGTGGTCTGCGGGGCGAGAACAATCCGGATCCCCGCATTGTTGCGCCCCTTGTCCGGCTGGCATTTGTCCCGGCGGGAAGACATGAGGAGCTCGGGATCATCGTTGAAACAGGACGCGCCTCTCAAAACCCGGAAGCTGCTGCCTTTTTCGAATTCATCCACGCACCACTCCCAGACATTGCCGCCCAGATCGTAGATGCCGAATTTGTTCGGGGCAAAACTGCCGACGGGGGACGTTTCCGGGAAATCATCGACCCCGAGCCGCGCATGGTAATTTCCGGCTCCCGGCGGCGGCGGGAAATCCGATCCCCACGGGAATCCCTCGATCACCCCGCTGCGGCCCTTCGGGTTGATGGCATACTCGTGCGGCAACCCGACGGCGGCGCTCCACTCCTCGTCCTTGGGGATGCGGTATTGAAACTGCGAGGTGATCAGGCCGAGCCGGATCTCCCGCTTGGTGAGCCACTCGCAGAAAAGGTGCGCGTCCGTCCATGAGACATTGACGACCGGATGGTCGGGGCCCTGGGGAAAATCCACGGCTGGCATCACGGCTTCGGTCTCGGCGCAATATTGCCCGTAATCCCTGACGCGCAACAGCCAGACACAGAAAAGGGTTTTGCTGCGGGTGGTCGGCACGAAAGGCATCCCGAGGCTGTTCAGGAACGGATGCCCCACCGCAGCCTTCGCGGGGTTGTCGGTGTGGTCGCCCTCTTCCTTCGGCTCTTTCCCGGCGTGCAGAACCCTGGGGGCGGGCTTTGCGGGCGGTTCCGGAGCAGCGGGCAGCGAGGCCGCGTCGAGCGGAGGCGCGGCGCTTGAAAACGCGGCGAGCAGGCGTTTGCGGTCCCCCAGCTTCGCGACCCCGATTTCCCGGAGATCGGAGTCGGTCAACCCGGCCAGCAGCGAATCGTCGATCTTCTCCTTGCGGAATGAAGGATGCAGACCGCTGAGCCCGAGCTGGGCCAATGTTTGTTCGAGCTTGGATGCCATTTTAGAGCGCCTGCGGAATAATATCAAACCGCATCCGGCACTGGCAAGAGAGCTTACAGCCCCAGCGAAGGATCGGAAAGCACCTTCAGGGCTTTTTTCACGTCGCTGACGCGCAGGATCAGAAGGCCCTTTTTGGCGGTCGGCATGGAAGCGAGGTAGGCGTATTCGATGTTGACCTTCGTGGCCGAAAGCGCCTTGGCGATTTTCGAGAGCCCGCCCGGACGGTTGTCGTTCTCGATCATGATCACGTCGTTCTCGACGACCAGCGTCCCGTGCGACTCGAGGAGCGCGATGGCGCGGCGCGTGTCGCTGACCACCATGCGGACGACCGCGTGATCCACGGTGTCCGAGACGGTCAGCCCGTAAATGTTGATCTTGTCTTCGGCGAGGGCGTCGCAGACCGCGGCGAGGGTCCCCGGTTTGTTGGCGATGAAGATGGCGAGCTGTTCGACGATGCGGACGGATTTCATAGGAGCGACATTCGCACAGCCCGGCGCGGGAGTCGAAGGAATTTGCAATCCGTCATTGAGCGCGCCCGTTCCTCCGCTAATTTGGAGGCCTTGGAAATTCCGATATCCATCGAGAGCGTCGCGTTCGGCGGGGCGGGCGTTGGCCGCCTGCCGGACGGGCGGGTGTGTTTCGTGCCCCTCACGCTGCCGGGCGAGAGGGCCTTGGTCCGGGTCGTCCGGGAAAAAAAATCCTTCGTCGAAGCCGAGGTGGTTCGGCTCACCGAGGCGTCTGTCGGACGGGTGTCGCCTCGCTGCCCGATCTTCGGAAAATGCGGGGGATGCGCCTACCAGCACGCCGCCTACCCTCGCCAGCTCGACATCAAGCGCGGGCAGGTCCGGGATCTTTTGCGGAGGATCGGCAGGATCGAGGACGCGGATGTGCGGCCCGTGCTCCCCTCGCCGTCCGAATGGGAATACCGCAACCGGATCTCCGTGCATGTCCGGGACCGAGCGGTCGGATTCCATGGACGGAAATCCCACCGCATCGTGCCGGCCTCGCACTGCCCGATCGCCACGGCTCCGGTCAACGAGCAGCTTGCCGCACTCGCCAAAAACCCGCCGCGGGAAAACCAGCGGATCACGCTGAGGGAAAGATCCGACTACCATGGGTTCAGCCAAGTGAACCCGGGAGCCGCGGAGGTCCTTGCATCGGCCGTGTCGGACATGCTCGCCGGGGATCGCGCGCTCCTGGTGGACGCGTATTGCGGGGCAGGATTTTTTTCCAAAAAAATGGCGTCGCGCTTCAAAAAAATCATCGGCATCGAGTGGAGCGCCGGCGCCGTGCGGGCGGCGAAGGCGACGGCGCCGGAGAACGAATCCTACCTCGAAGGCGCGGTGGAGTCCCATCTCGCGCAGGCGCTGGAATCCTCGCCCCCCGCAGAAACCGCGCTGCTGCTTGATCCGCCTGCGGAGGGGATCTCCGCGGAGGTTGTCGAAATCCTCGGGAAATACCGCCCGGCCTCCGTGGTGTATGTCTCCTGCGATCCCGCGACGCTCGCCCGGGATTTGAAGAAACTTGGCACTTGGTATGGCGTCGATTATATCCAGCCGGTCGATCTGTTTCCGCAAACCGCCGAAATCGAATCTGCCGCAAAACTGAAATCCCTATGATGCTCCGACGACGCTTTGGACGGACCGGCCTGGAGATGCCGGTCTTCACCTGCGGGGGAATGCGCTTCCAGCATTCCTGGAAAGACGAGGAGGTTATTCCTGACGACGGCCAGAAAAACCTGGAGGAGACGGTGCTGAGGGCGCTCGATTGCGGGATCAACCACATCGAGACCGCGCGCGGCTACGGCAGCTCGGAATACCAGCTCGGAAAAATCCTTCCGCGGCTTCCGCGCGAGAAGATGATCGTCCAGACGAAGGTCTCGCCGGAGGGAGGTGGGACGAAGTTCCGCGAATCCTTCGAGCGCTCGATGTCGCTGCTGCATCTCGGCCATGTGGACCTCCTCGCCCTGCACGGGATCAACAACGCGGCGGTCCTCGAAGAAGCCCTTGCGCCGGGCGGAGCGCTGGCCGTCGCCCGCGAAATCCAGAAAGAAGGCCGCGCCCGGTTCATCGGGTTCTCGACCCACGGCGACTGCGACGTGATCTGCCAAACCATCGACACCGGGGAATTCGACTACGTGAACCTCCACTGGTATTGGGTGAACCGCTCGAACGAGCGTGCCATCCAGGCCGCCAAGCGCCACGACATGGGGCTTTTCATCATCAGCCCGAACGACAAGGGCGGAAAACTTTACGAGCCTCCCGACAAACTCGTCCGGCTCTGCGATCCGCTCACCCCCATCGCCTTCAACAACCTCTTCTGCCTGCGCCGCCCGGACGTCCACACCCTCTCGGTCGGCGCCGCACGGCCGTCGGATTTTGACGAACACATCCGCTCGCTGGCGTTCCTCCCGGACGCGGAGAAGCATGTGGCCGAAACCGAAAAGCGCCTGGTCTCGGCGATGGAAGAGAGCCTGGGCGCGGACTGGTGCCGGCACTGGGAAAACGGGGTTCCCAAGTGGGAGGACTGCCCGGGCGAAACCAACATCTGGGAGGTTCTCCGGCTCTTCAATTACGCCAAATCGCTCGACATGGTGGCCTTCGGGAAAATGCGCTACAACCTGCTCGGTCAAGCCGGTCATTGGTTCCCGGGAAAAAATGCTGCGGACATTCCGGATCTTTCAGCGGCTCTGAAAGCCAGCCCGTTCCGCGACCGGATCCCCGGGATCCTGCGCGAGGCGCACGGCCTCCTTTACGACAAACCGGTCGAGCGGCTGAGCAAGACCGAGTAGGGTCCCGTGCCGAACACTATTGGCGGGACGCCCGTGTATCGGATGCGGAAGGGGAAGCGGGCTTGCATCGAAACTCAGAAATCCATCGAGGGCGGAGGCGGGAGCTGGATGGCCGGCTTGTCCAGCGGGGAGTCGAGCGGCTGGAGGCTCTCGGCCTTCCTGACCTCGGGCTCGGCCGCGACCGGCGCGGCCGCGGCGGCATTCTGAGCCGGGGCTTCCTGCTTGCCGTCGCTGTTCTCCGCGTTCACCGGGATGGCCTTGGCGACAGGGATCGAGCCGTCGTCGAGCTTCTCCATGCCGGGCCGGATGGATTGGTAAACATCGTTGAATCCCAGCAGCGTGGGGGCGGTGACGGCGATTGGCCGGATGGTAGAAGCGTCAACGGCCGCCGCCGCGCGCGGCCACTCGGCATCGCCGTATTTCTTCGCGTAATTTCTCACCCCGCCCCCGTGGATGTCGCAGCGGATCTGCGGGACTTGCGCCTCGGTGGCGTATTCGACATAGGAAAGCGGCTGGGAACTCGAAATCCCGCCCGAGGCATCGGTGAAATCGAGCTTGCACCGCGGGGTGGCGAGCAGCCCGGATGTCCGGCAGATCTCGACCTCGCGCAGCTCAGGCGGCTTCGCGAACGGCTGCGGCGGAAAATCTTTCGCCGCGACATTCATGATTTTCGTCCAGATCGGCAGGGCGAGGTCCTTGCCGAACGCGCCGCGGTAGATTTTCGTCGGCTTGTCGAAGCCCACCCACACCCCGCAGGTCACGGCGCTCGTGTAGCCGAAAAAATACGCGTCCGTGAAATTGTAGGACGTGCCGGATTTTCCGGCCACCGGGAACTGGCCGAGGCCGAGTTCCGCCGCGCCTGCTCCCGCTCCGCGCTTCATGATCTCCTCCAACCCCGCATGGACCTGGAACGCCGCCGCCGGGGAAATCGCTTTCACCATCGAGCGGGGGGCCTCGTAAATCACGCTGCCGTCGACATCCAGTATCCGGTTGATGATGTGGGCTTCGCCCGGTCGCCGGCCGCCGTCCGGGAAGATCGTGAAGGCGAGCGTCATCTCGTCCAAGGTGATCTCGCTGCTTCCCAGGAAGCTGTTGGTGTAGTCGCGCAGCGGCGAGGTGATGCCCGCGGCGGCCGCCGTTTTTTTCAGGGGATCGAGGCCGGTCTTCATGCCGAGCCGGATCGTGGCCGCGTTCTTCCCTTTCACGAGGGCGTCGCGGGTGGTCATCGGGCCTTCGTATTCGTTGTCGGCCTTTTCGACCCCCCACTCGCCGAGGATTCCGGTCTCGCCGCCGACCATCACGTAGCGGTTGTCGATGCAGGCGTCCTGGACAATTTCCCCCGGGAATGTGCCGGCTTCGTAGGCCGCGGCGAACACCAGCGGCGCGAACGCGGTTCCGATCGGCCGGGCGCCCTGGAAAACGCGGTTGTATTCGCTGTGCTTGAAATCCCGTCCGCCGACCATCGCGAGAATCCCGCCCGTCGCGTTGTCCAGGGCCAGGGCCGCGCCCTGGATGTATTTTGGCTCGGGCATCTTGACCGCCATGTTTCCCCGGTTGATCGCGTCCTCGATGGTTTTTGTCGAGTCGCGGTATTGCTCGAAGGTCGGGTGAGAATATCCGGGCACCGATTCGATCTGCGAAAGAAAGTCCCTCGTGGCGCGCTCGGCGGCGTGCTGCATGTCCGAGTCGAGCGTCGTCTCGATCCGGTATCCGCCGTTCATGGCGCGGTCGAACCCGAGCGCCTTGATCGCCTGCTGGCGGATCATGTCCACCGCGTAGGAAACCTTGAACGGGTTCATGCGTTTGACCGCATACAGCTTCAGGCCGGTCTGCTCCTTCAGTTGCTCCCGGGTGATGAACCCCATCTCCCTCATCCGCTTCAGCACGAAATTCCTGACCTCGGTGGCCCCTTCGATGTTGTTCCACGGGGAGAGCGACTGCGGGCTCTTGAGCAGGCCTGCCAGCATCGCGCACTGGCCGATGTCGAGGTCCTTGGCCGGCCGGGCGAAATACCCCCGCGCCGCGGCCTCGGCCCCGTAAAACCCGCTCCCGAAGTAAACCCGGTTCAGGTAGAGCTCCATGATCCGGTCCTTCTTGAATTTTTTTTCGATCCGCCAGGACAGGAACATCTCCAGGATTTTCCGCTGGTAGGTCCGCTCGTGAAGCTCGAACGAATTCCGCGCGAGCTGCTGGGTCACCGTGCTGGCGCCCTGGGAAATTTTCCCCCTTCGGTAGTTCGCGACCGCGGCGCGCATGATCCCGAAGTAATCGACCCCGTCGTGCTCGTAGAATTTGTTGTCCTCGGCGGCGATGACCGCTTTCGTGAGCATCGGGGCGATCCGGTCGTAGGGGACCGGCTGCCGGTTCTGGATGAAGATCTTTCCGAAATCGTGGCCGTTGCGGTCGTAGAGGACCGAGGCCGCCTCCATGCTGCCGACTTTCGCGAGGTCGAATTCCTCCGCGCGCTTCTCGAAGTGGTAGGAAAAAATCCCGTATGCCACCCACGCGGCAAACGCCCCGAGGCAGAGCACGCCGAGCGGGATCCAAAGCCGCCTGCGTTTGTAGAACGGCTTGCCCCGCCGGCGCTGCCTCTTTTCCCAACTGTAATATTTCTTGCTGATGGGGACATATTTTCCACGCCTGGGCCCCGCACGCAATTGGTAAAACGAGAGAATCTTGTTTTCTCGGGACTTTCCATGCCCGGGAAAATCCGATACAGGTTGGTGGTCGGAAGCCATCTCCTCCTGAATTGACATGCCTTTGCCCGCCCTCCAAAACCGCACGTTCCGGATCTTGATCATGGGGGTGGCCATCCTGGGCGCGCTGGCGGCCATCGGCAGCTCGGTGTCCCTGTCCTACCGGCAGACCCGGCGATCGGCCATCGAGTCGATGGAGGAAACGACCGGCCTGTGGGCGGATGCGATCAGCCGCCTCGTCAACGGGGCGCGTTCCAAATTCCAGATCCTCGACCAGGCGACCCAGGGCGAGGTCTCGGCGCAGACGGCCGCTTCCCTGAGGCGGCTGGTTTTGGACAGCACGATATTCCGCGAGGCCTGGCTCGTGAAGGACGGGCAGCTGGTCTGCTCGGATGTCGGGGTCCTCGAAACTCCCGTCCCGATGGATCCGGCGCTGTGCCAGCTCGGCCCGGTCGGAGAGGTCCGGCTCCTCCCGCGCCCCAGCCATGGCGACCGCGCCGACGCCATCATTATCAACTACAATACCGGCAAGAGTTATTTTCTCGGGCTTTCGATCCCGACGCAAACCATCGGCGAGCTGATGCGATACGGGGACCGCAAAGGCGAGCACGCGGTTTTTTTCATGCGGCAGGACGGGGTTGTTCTGGACCGGTCCGTCAACGGCGAGCTCATTGCCGCGCCGCCCTCCAAGGTCCCGCCTCCCGGATTCTCCGAGGCCGAGGACGAGCTCGTCTATTCGCGGGTCGTCCCCGGATACAACTACGTGGTGGTCGCGATTTTCCCGAAGCGCTCGCTCTGGTCGCTCTGGGGCCAGAGCCTCCCGCTCTACGGCGGGCTGGCGATCGTCCTCGCGCTCTGCTTTTTCATGGCGGCGTGGGTGGCGAACGCGCAGACGCTTTCTTTGGAGTCCGAGCTCCGCGAGGCCGCGCGCCTCAAGCAGATCATCGCCCATTACCAGCCGATGCTGGATCTTGAAACCGGACAGTGCGTGGGCGTCGAGGTGCTCATGCGCTGGCAGCACCCGAAACGCGGGCTGGTGCCGCCGCTCGCCTTCATCCCGGAGGCCGAGCGCACCGGCGTGATCACCGAGCTGACCGAATGCATGATGGTCCGCGCCCTCGAGGAACTGGTGCCGGTGTTCAGGGACTTCCCCCACTTCCATGCCGCCATCAACATCCCGGTCCAGACGCTGACGAACCCGTCGTTCCCCGCCCACGTGGACCGCCTGATCAAGGGGCGGTTCAGCTACAACAATATCTCCTTCGAGCTAACCGAGAGCACGTCGCTGACCGACTCCGCGCTCGGCCAGCTCCGCGTGATGAAGGATCTCGGCATCCGCCTCGCCGTGGACGACTTCGGGACCGGCTATTCCAACCTCCGCTACCTCTCCCTGTTTCCCTTCGATTTTCTCAAGGTGGACAAAGCGTTCGTGGACGGCATCACGAACGAATCCAAGAGTTCCGGGCTCGTGGACCAGATCGTCTCCATCGGCCGGGCCTGCGGGATGGAGCTGATCGCGGAGGGCATCGAGCACCCCGGGCAAGTGGAGTATTTGCGCAATCTCGGCGTGGAATTCGGGCAGGGGTTTTTCTTCGCAAAACCGATGCCGATCCACGAGCTGATCGAATGGCTCTCCCGGAACGCCGAAGGCGAGATGTGCCTGCTGTAACCGGGAGGTTCGCCCTTGCCGTTTGTCCGATGCGCGGGTTCGGGCGCGCGCGGCGAGGGCTACTCGAAACGCAGCGCCTCGATAGGGTCGAGTTGGGCCGCTTTGCGCGCGGGGTAAAATCCGAAGAAGATTCCGACCGCCGAGCTGACCAAGAAGGAAAGCACGATCGAGCTGACCGAAATCAGGGACGGCCAGCCGGTCATGCCCGAGACGATTTTTGAAGCCGCGATCCCCAGGATGATCCCGATCACCCCGCCGGAGGAACTCAGCGCGGCCGCCTCGATCAGGAACTGCAGCAGGATGTCCTTGCCGTGCGCACCCACCGCCATGCGGATGCCGATTTCCCGGGTGCGCTCGGTCACGCTCACCAGCATGATGTTCATGATGCCGATGCCGCCGACGAAGAGCGAGACGCTCGCGATCGCGCCAAGCAGCGCCGTCATGACATCCGTCTGGGCGGTCGCCACCTTGGCGATTTCCTCCTGGGTGCGCACGGTGAAATCATCGTCCCTTTGGGGCCCGATCTTATGGCGCTGGCGCAGGACCGAGACGACCTGGTCTTTCGTCGTGGCGAGGTCGGTTTCTTTCGAACCCTGGACGTTGATGCCCCGCAAATTCGTGCCGCCGGTCACGCGTTTCATCGCGCTGGTATAGGGGAGAACGACGATGTCGTCCTGGTCCTGCCCCATCAAATTCAGGCCCTTGGGAGTCAGCACGCCGGTGACGAGAAACGGGACGTTTTTGATGCGCAGAATTTTTCCCACCGGGCTATCATCCCCGTAAAGCTGGGTGGCGATCGTCTGCCCGATAATGGCGACTTTGCTGGCCGTGCGGATGTCCTGTTCGGTGAATCCGGCTCCCTCGGCAAGCGGCCAATGGCGGATGTCCAAGTAGTCCGCGGATTCTCCCAGCAGGTTTCCCGTGCTCCAGTTTTCGCCGCCGGCCGTCAGCTGGGCTCCGCCCCGCACTTCCGGGCTGACGGCGACCACCGAGGGGATTTCCCGCTTGATCGCCAGCGCGTCGTCGATCTTCAGCGTGCCCGCCCCGCCCCACCCCGAGCGGACGCCGCCGGGCGACCAGTTTCCGGCAAAGACCAGGATGACATTGTCGCCGAGGCTGGCGATCTGGGATTCCATCTGGGATTTCGCGCCGTTCCCGATGCTGACCATCGCGATGACCGCGGCGACGCCGATGATGATGCCGAGGGCGGTCAGGATGGACCGCATCTTGTTCCGGCGCAGCGCGCGGAAGGAAATCTTGATGGTGTTCCCGAGTTTCATGGTTCCAGTTGTACCGCCTGCTGGGCTTCGATGAGTTTTTTCAATTCCTCGACGGCGTGGAGCCGCTCGGCGACCGGTTCGTCGCTGAGCACCTGGCCGTCGCGCAGGATGATGTTGCGCCGCGCGTATCTGGCGATGTCCAGCTCGTGAGTGACGATGACGATGGTGATGCCCTGGTCGTTGAGCTTCTGGAACACCTCCATGATTTCAATGCTCGTCCGGCTGTCGAGGTTTCCCGTCGCCTCGTCGGCAAAGAGCACCTCCGGCTGGTTGATCAGAGCCCGCGCGATGGCGACGCGCTGCTGCTGGCCGCCGGAAAGCTGGCTCGGGTGGTGGTCGGCGCGGCCCGACAGGCCGACGAGTTGCAGGGAGCTTTCGGCCATCTCCCTGGCACGGTGCGCAGCGAACGGCTTTTTCGAGTAGAAAAGCGGCAGCTCCACATTCTCGAGCGCCGAGGTTCGGCTCAGGAGATTGAAGCTTTGGAAAACGAAGCCGAGCTTTTGGTTGCGGATGTCGGCCAGCTCGTTGCGGTCGAGTCCGGAGACATCTTTTCCATCCAGGAGGTAGCGCCCCTTCGTCGGCCGGTCGAGGCAGCCGAGAATGTTCATGAGGGTCGATTTCCCCGAACCGCTTGCGCCCATGAGAGCCACGAACTCCCCCTTGGCGATATCGAGGGATACTCCCCGGACGGCACGCACATCCACCTCCCCGGTGTGATACACCTTGTGGATTCCCTCGAGCTGAATGACGGTGCCCATGGATGAAATTTTCCGGGAGGCCCGCTTAAAACCTCCGCGGCGGCCCGAACGGATTGGCGGGGGCTGAAGAGGTGCCGGCCTGCGTGTTGGTGATCGCGGTCACGACGTCGTCACCTTCCTTCACCCCTTCGAGGACTTCGGTTTCGATGCCGTCGTTGATTCCGATTTTGATCTGCACGGCCTGGGGCATTTTCGCGCCATCCGGCAGCACGTAAACCGTGCGCTGGAAACGGCGCGACGGATCGTCCTTTTTCTTTTTGGCCGGAGTGGGGGAAGCCTTGGCCGAGCCCGGCGTTCCGGCGGGCTCCGGCATGCGGGCCCGCAGGGCCGCATTGCTGATCTTGAGCGTGTCGTCGCGGTGGGCGATGATGATCGAGACGTTGGCCGTCATGCCCGGCTTCAATTTCAGGTCGGAGTTGTCCACGTCGATGACCGCGTCGTAGGTGACGACATTCTGCACGGTGATCGCCGCGTTGCGCACCTGGCGGACTTTCCCGTGGAAGGTCGTGCCGGAATAGGCGTCCACCGTGAAATCGACATCCTCGCCCACCTTGACGTTGCCGACATCCGCTTCCGACACGTTCGAGTCGATCTGCATTTTTGCCAGGTCGTTGGCGATGACGAAAATGATCGGGGCGTTCAGGCTGGCGGCGACCGTCTGCCCGACATCGACGTTGCGGGAAATGACAATCCCGTCCACGGGAGAAATAATCGTGCAGTGGTCGAGATTCGCCTTGGCCAGCGCCAGCGAGCCTTCCTTGGTCTTCACCGTGGCCTCGGCCTGGTGCACGGTGGCGATGGCCTGGTCGAGGCTCGCCTGCGGCGTGCTGTCCTTGGCCCGCAGATTCTCGGAGCGCTTCACCTGGATTTGAGCCAGCTCCAGAGCGGCCCTGGCATTGGCGAGGTCGCCTTCCGCCTGCATCACGTTCGCCCGGTAGTTCGAGGGGTCGATCTGGGCGACAACCTGCCCCGCCGACACCTGGGAATTCCAGTCCGCAAACAGCTTTTGGATGTTGCCGGAAACCTGGCTGCCGACCTGCACGTTGAGCACCGGGTTCAGCGTGCCGGTCGCGGTGACCGTCTGCGTCAGCTCCCCGCGGGTGACGGGCGCCGTTTGGAACTCGTAGGACGGCTGCTTGCTGCGGAAAAAATAATAATATCCGAGGGCTCCGGCGGCCGCAACGACGCCAAGGATGACCATCCATCTGCCCAACCCGAATCCGCTAGTTTTTGCCATATTGATTTGTGGTATTGAACCGGTTGTTGGTCAGCGGGCGATGGGATCCGTTCACGGCACCCTCGCCTTCTTCACGCGCTGGTTCTGAAAAACTGCGGTCGCCCGATCGAGGTCCCGCCGCACGACCTGGTATTGGTAGGTCTGCGTGATGAGGCGTGTCCTGGAACTGGCGAGCTGGTTGAGCGCGTTTTGCGTGTCCAGGCTGGTGGCGGCACCCGCCTCGTATTGGTTTTGCAGATCCTGGTAGTTTTGCTCGTCGGCCTTGACCTGGGCCCTCAGCGAGACAATCGTTTCACGCAGGGTTTCCACCTGCAGCCAGGTGGTGTTGACATCGGTCTCGACCGTCTTTTGCGTGGTTTCCAGATTGATCTTGGACTCATCGATGTTGAGGCACGCGGTGCGCAGGTCGATTTCCCGCTGGCCGCCGGTGAAGATCGGGATCTGCACGGAGATCAGCCCGGCCCAGGCCTGGGATGAGGGGTTGACGCGGCTGTCGGCCCAGTTCTGGGTGAACTGGGCGTTGACGGTCGGGGCGTATTGCCCGATCACTTGGTTCCGCTGCTCCCTGCTCTGCTGGATGGCGATCATGCTGATCTTGTAATCCTCGCGACCGGCGTAAGCCGTGGCCAGATTATCTTCAAATGAACCGACGGGACCGACGGCATCGGCGGGTTGCGCCACTTCAAATTCGCGTTCTTTTCCGTGGAGGTTGAGCGTGTTGGCGAGGGTGTTGCGGTTCGACTCGAGGATGTTCTGATCGACGATCAGGGTTTGTTGGGCGGTTTCGACGCTCGACTGGGCGCGGAGGATGTCGACCTTCGACACCGCCCCGGCATCGTATTGGTTTTGCGAGAGCTGGAGCTGGCTCAACGCGAGACCCAGCGTGTTTTTGTCCAGCAGCACGATCTGCTGCTCCTTTAAAACCTCGTAATACGCCTTCGCCACGCCGAAGAGCACGTTGCGGATCGTGAGCTGGTATTGGAGCCTGTTCGACCGCACGGTGAGTTTGCCCAGCTTGAACGCGGGGAAAAATGTGAAGTCAACCAGCGGCTGGTTGAGGGAAAGGTTCGCGTTTCTGGCGTCGAGGATCCCGAGTGTGGGAGCGATGTATTGCGTGGTCGTCTCGACATGGTTGTAGCTGTATCCCGCCGTGATCCGCGGCCCAAATTTCGTGAGTGCGCTCCAGGGCAGGAGGTTCGCCTTGAGGATTTCGGTGTAGGCGATCTGGATCGACTGGTCGCTGGCCAGCGTGCGGTCATACGCCTGCTCGAGCGAGATGATGCGCGCTTTTTCCGAGGCCATGCCGGAAATGGCGACCAGGAAGGCGCAGGCGAAAGCCGTGGAATGCCTGGTCATTCCGGTGGCCGCTTTCTGTTGCTGGCGAAACGTTTCCCCGGCGCATTCAGGAAAAGCCCCCGCAGCTTTTTCATGGCGATCAGGATCTGCCCGCACTCGGCCCCGGAGAGCGGGAAAAACATTTCCGCCAGGCACTTCCGGGCGATCTTGCGGGTGTCCGCCAGCTTTTCCCGCCCGGTGTCGGTCAGGGCCAGGCAGATCCGGCGGCGGTCGGCCGTGTTTTCGCTTCGTTCGATGAGGTTGAGCGCGACCAATCCCTCCACGACAGCCGATGCGGCCGGCGGCATCAGCCCCAGGTGGTCGGCCAGTTCGCCGAGGGTGGCGCCCGTGTTCATGCCCGTGAATGCCAGCGCCCGGAACTGCGGCACCGAAAGCCCCGGCGATCGGTGGCCCCGCATTTCCGTACGGATCGAGCGCATGACCAGCGGGATCACATCCAGGACTTCATCGGCGCATTGTTGGACGGGGGACGGCATTTTTTGAGGATCGAATACTTCGACCATCGAAGTAAATGAACCGGCACCATCTGTCAAATGCTTTGCCCTGCAGGGGGGCATCACGTGAAAGTTTTCGGGGTTCAGGCGGCTTGTTCGAGGTCGGTCAATAATGTCTGCATGGTAATAAAATGCGTATTTGTGGGGATTGTTCCAGATGCGCGCGATGGTTAAAAAGAGGCCGTTCAGGATTTATAATGAATCCCTCTTCATTCAGCGCGCCTTTCCACACACATCTTTCCGGGCTCATTTCTGAATGTCCCTCGGATGGAGGGAATCCTCCGGGGTGCGTATTTTACGATCTGCGGAAAATGTCGGTTCTGGAAAGGCTCCGTGCTCTGGCCGGTTTGACCGATGAAGTGCGCCTGGAGATGTTTGCCTGGCATAGCAAATGTTTCACGGAAAAAGGGGGCAAGCCCCCTCGAGAAACCAAGAAAAAGCCCAGAATGTCCATGCCTGGATTGCCTCCGCACAGGTTGGACTGATAAAAGCCCCCTGCGATGGCGGCCGTCACCGCAGCCGCATCGCCATATACCCACTTTACGGTATAGCAAATCCCCGACCCGGCAGATACGGTTGCCTCTGGATATGCGCCACTCCTCTGATCGTCCCACCCCATTCCGGCACCCCCACGCCTTGTGATACCAGCAATGAACGCTTCGTCGGCCGAGGGTGACGCAGAACCCCGTGGCCGTCCGCTTCCTCAGGGCGGAACAAAGCCGACATTGCCAAATTGGCCCCGGAGGGATCAGAATAACAAAAATTCTCGTTTGCAACTTCAGTTTCCCATCCACGTGCGGGATGTCGCACACATCCGATGAAAAAAAAGGTTCGTGCGGTCGTTGAAAATCCACCCGCAGACGGGCAGCCACCGGAAGTTTATGAAGAAGAAAAAGTCAGCCAGTCAGCCAGTCAGCCAGTCAGCCAGTCAGCCAGTCAGCCAGTCAGCCAGTCAGCCAGTCAGCCAGTCAGCCAGTCAGCCAGTCAGCCAGTCAGCCAGTCAGCCAGTCAGCCAGTCAGC
>Ga0316230_1002761_pt1 | contig 14624 bp, 11 predicted proteins | sample TBH18025metaG_FD_206004 | JGI IMG/M metagenome (GOLD analysis project Ga0316230, IMG submission 206004) | Freshwater microbial communities from Trout Bog Lake, Wisconsin, USA - TBH18025 | ecosystem: Environmental > Aquatic > Freshwater > Lake > Hypolimnion/Profundal zone | place: USA: Wisconsin...
TAAATGATCAAAAATATGATAATGCTCAGCCATTTTCATTTTTAGAATTTTTAAATCAGACTCAAGTTTTAACAAACAATTATATTGTTCAGTTTGAGGATTATCAAATATATTTAAAAGCGTGGAATGCAGTAACTACCGTTTCATATCAAGATTACGATACCACGGTAAGAGAAGAGTTTATAGAGTTTTTAAAATCTGTAGCTCTTAATTACACCACTGCAGAAGAAAAGAGATACCTTACAAATATAGACTTTAACAATAACGATGATTTAGAAATTGCAGTTCCTTTTTTCACTTCAAAAATAAAACAAGTATTACTTTATTTTGCAAGTAAGAGAGATAGTTATGTATTAGATCTTCAATTGGCACAAGGTAAGGGTTCAGTTGCTGGTATTACTAATTACATAAAGACTACTGTAATTGAAACGTTATTTGGAAACGATATATTCCCGCCAATTACATCGTCTCAACCTCTATCAACAGTAAGCACGCAATTAAATGTGGAAGTGGAAGAGGGTTATGATATCTTTAATGATTATTTTGATTTAGATCCTTTTCATCCACCATCTTTTTACGAAGCTACCGGGAAAAGAGCTGATTACTTTACTTCTAATACGAACACCTCTGATCCTAATTTATTTTTAAATTTAGACCAATCTATTATAAATTTAATTAATTCAGAAAGACCTGTCCTACAACAATTACAGAGTTTAGTTATTAATGTTAACACACCAAACATTAATCTTTTACAGCCAAAGGACTTTCAGGATTATGATACAGTTGCAAGGAACAATTTAACTTTATTGTTAAATGCAGAATTAATACAAAAATTTACCGGTACAGATTTTTACTATTTGAGTTCAAATAGTTTAGGTCAAACGGTTAGCGGTTTATTATTTGAATCTGCCTCGCCTTACGCAAACTTACTCAATGTATACAACCCAACTACATTAACAGTTCCCGAATCATCAGGTTTATATGAAAGAGATGTTGGACTATTTTTTAAACCAACTCAACAAAGTATTTTACAGTTACAAACACCTTTCACTTTTGAACAAAGACCGGATATAAGTTTAAGTGCAGTTTATATATTTCCAGATCCTTATTCTTATGGTAACATTGTTGGTTTAACAAAAACAGACCATGTATCACCTTTCACTTATATACAACAGGGTGATAAAATACAGAGAAACATTTCTTCAAACAACGCTCTAGGTAACTCTTTTGTAACTAAAAATGACTTTACTTTTGAAAGCTATCATTCAGCTGAGCAAAACTCAAGTGCAAGTTTCTTACAAAACATGTACAATGCCGGTGTAGCTACAAGTTATTGTTCTGACATATATGGTAATATTTTTACAGGTTTAAAACTCCAAAATACAAACTATTTACAGCTTTTTAACAATAATGTGCAAAACAATGTTGATATGTATGGTTTGTCTTCTTACAGCAATATTCCATATCTTAGCAACATTCAATCTATTTTAAATGATGGTACTTTTGCCAACACTATGTCGCAAAGTGTTACCGCCTATAATGGTTCAACACCACAAACAATATATAACTTGAGAAATAGAGTAGGCACGTTTATGGTGTATAATATTGTTAACAGCACAATAAACACCTTATCAAGTCAATTTGCAAATGTTTTTAGTAAATTCCCAGCACAACAAACTGAACTAAATTACAGTTTAAAATCAGTAGAAGTGTTTGGTACAACATTTGTGTTTAGCACTTCTTCTTTTGTTGTTATAGATCAGGTAAACTTTGATACCATTCAAGGCACCTTTAATCAATCCGCATTAGTGCCATTAACATTAAATTCCGTTACTAATAATAAAGCAAGTAACGTTTATCTCAATGGTAACGATCTATTCATAGCTAATTTAAATGTAAGTACTTCACCTCTGTTATCTGCAAGCAATACAAGGCCATTCTATGTATCGCTTTACAGTTATAACATAAACACTGGGTTAATTACTAATTACAATTTTAACAGCCCTTGTGATTACACTTTCCAATATAATTTTAATACATTTGTAAATGTTCAGAATTTAAACCTAGTGTATAATAAAAAACAAGTAATGTTTAATTTGGTTATCACTTTAAAAGATTTAAATAACAACATTTTCTTACATAGTGTGTTTTATAGAATTAATGGTGGGGTGGTAAGTCTTGTAGCACAAAAATTTATATCACCATCTAACGTTAATAATACAATTAATTTCTTTGACGGTAGTTACGTTAATAATATAATTGTTAATGGCATTACTGGAGGAGTACCCACCATTGTACCATCAATAAATTCTATTGTTTTCTGCCAATAACGTAACTTTATTATAGTAAAGTTTTCCAACTATCTTTTTCGTAACCAAATCGGTTAAACCAATCAGAACGTGCATTGTATATTGTATCAGCTAATTGCTGATCATATAAAGCAGATGTGGGGCTATATAAATGATTTAAATCAAGTATTTGAGCACCACTTACAAAGTCACTACCTGTGCTAAAACAACTTGCAACTTGGGATACAACATTACTAATATAACTATCACTTTGATTTAAAAATTCATAAAATTTAACAAAAAATGATCCTTGTCTACTCGACGTTGCGTTAGGTGAAGTTAAATTGTTTTTATTAAAAAAATCTATATAGTAATTTTTATCTATTGAACCGTATTTTAATGAATTTAAAATAAAGTTTTTTACGATTGCAGATCTAATTTCCGTAAATCTTGTTTCATTGTTCGTTATAACAACTGGAAGAGTTTTAATGAACGGAATTTTAAGTAAATCACCACTTAAGTTTTCTGTTCTTACGGTAAATATGCTATCATCACCTCTTATAAACGTTGGGTAATTTTTTCTAAAAAAGTATTTACCTGTAGCTGACCCAGCTGTTACATAACTATTAAAAGTGTAGTATTTAGATGGGGTAAAAACTGGTATAGCTGCTGATAAACCAACTGTTGATAGACTTAATGACGTTGAGTTTAATACAGTGTTTACAATACCGGAAATCGATGAAATGTAATTTGACTCTATGAAACTTTGATAATCTACTTGTTGACGTCTCCAAACAGAAGGAATTTGAGCGTATGGGTTACGAACATTATAAATTATTTGATAAGCGCTTGTTGGGTAATTTATAAGTTTATATCTTTCATGATTATATTTTCTATATGCTTGTTGTGATTCTCCGCTTAATGTTGCAACGGTCACTCCATTATGCACCATAGCATCATATGTTGCTCTTGAGGCTGTACGTTCAGGTGCAACCCACACAAAATTGTTAGAAGAACCAGTATTAGATAAAATGTTCATTTTTAATATTTATATATGTTATTGAAAATTTAAAATTTAGAATTATTTTGTAAAAAATCTTTTACAGTTTGATGTTTTAACACTCCATCTTTGTTTAACCTCGGATATAACTTTTTATGTACAGGTTTATTTAAAGCACAGCCTTTAATTATATAATCTGATACTTTTTCCCAACCAGGATCGTTACTTCTATCCCACACATAATAATCATCTAAAAAAGTAGAAATACAAGGGGTTGTCTGTGCGTGTTCAAAATAATTATGTAACCATTTTTCATCACTTTTAGTATCTGGGTTAGGTATAATAGTTTTATCTATTGTTGTGCTGACCCACTTTAAATCTACTTTAACTTTACACACTTTTAAAGAATATTCGTGCAATTCAAAAAACAAATTATCAAGATCATGCCATGATGGTTGTGGTCCAGTAAACCATAAATCAAGATCACCAGTGTTAATTACACCATATAAATAAGATCCATATATCCAAGGTGTTAAATTAATGCTGTGTAATAATTGATATTTATCTTCTAAAAATTTATTTACATTTACACGGTTAGGAGGTACAACCCTATCCATTGTTACAGTTTTACCAACTCGTAAGTAAGGCAACATATAGTATTAAAAACCGGATGGGTTGCTTGATGGACGAGTAGTTGGGCCTGTTGTTGTTGTTGTTGGTGCACTACCACATCTTACATCTACATCATGTATAACATTGCCTGAATTATAGGTTGTACAAGTATAAGAACCGTCTGGTTTTTCCACATATAAACCAGTGTATAAAACTTGTTTGGAAGTACTTCCATCGCACCAATAACTCGACCCATCCCAATAATTGTAAGGTGGGCATGTTATAGGTACCGGAGCTGGAACAGGTACCGGTACTGGAACAGGCACCGGCACCGGCACTGGCACAGGAGCAGGAGCTGGAGCTGGTGCAGGAACAGGCACTGGCACCGGCACCGGCACCGGCACTGGCACAGGAGCAGGAGCTGGAGCAGGAGCTGGAGCTGGTGCAGGAACAGGCACTGGAACAGGCACCGGCACCGGCACCGGCACCGGAGCTGCCGCAATACATCCACCTGTAAATACGGTTAATGTTCCTGGATATGAACTTGTTGAACCTATAGGTACTACCCATACGGTGCTTTCACTGTAAGGATCTGATACCCCACCAGTAGGAGACCATTCAAAGTAACTTGGTGGTGTGCAAGTAACGCTAGCAGTTAAATTAGCGGTTGGATTATCAGATCTTGAAAATGGTCCCATTACAGGCCCACCGTTAATTTGATACCTGTAATAATCGTCAGGTGGTACTGGCACTGGAGCTGGGGCAGGCGGTACAGGTACCGGAGCAGGAGCAGGAGCCGGTGCAGGAGCCGGTGCAGGAGCTGGAGCAGGAGCTGGAGCCGGTGCTGGTGGCACTGGCACTGGAGCAGGAGCAGGAGCAGGAGCTGGAGCAGGAGCAGGAGCCGGTGCAGGAGCTGGAGCCGGTGGCACTGGCACTGGAGCGGGTGGTACCGGTACCGGAGCAGGTGCTGGAGCAGGTGCTGGAGCAGGTGCTGGAGCAGGTGCTGGAGCAGGTGCTGGAGCAGGGGCTGGAGCTGGAGCTGGTATTCTAGAAGGTGAAGGTGTTACTGTTCGGGTAGGTGTAATTGAAGGTGTCGGTGTAATTGAATGTGAAGGAGTTATTGAATGCGATGGTGTTACTGAAGGTGTTGGGGATATACATAATCCAGATGGTATAATTGAAGGTGAAGGAGTTACTGATGGTGTTATAGAAGGTGGTGGTGATGGTAAAGGTGCTATTACTGGTACAGGTAATGCTATGTAATTATCATTAAAATTAAAAACAGTATTGTTTCTGTTACTTTGAATGTTGTAAATTGTAGAAAAAGGTTCATCCGTGTTTTGTATATCTAAAACATTTAATTGCAAATCTATAACATTATCTGGTAGTATAAGAAATGTTATATTGAAAGTGGTTATGGTTCCGTTCTGATAATATATCTGTACAGATCCAGAAGTTGTTACAGGTTGGGGTGATGTTGGTGTTATAACTGCAAATGCTTGCGAAGATACTGAACTAAAGTTTGTTACAGTTTTATTAAAATATACTTCATTAAGCGTAATAGTATCAGTTCCGGGAAAATTAATGACAGTTTTAAAAGGTAAAATACTAAAATTTAAACTGCTAAAATCTAAATTAACATTTGTAACGCCTTGTATAACATAATTTAAATTTACAGTTAGATTGGTTGTGGGTGTAGAAGACGCTAACGGAATTGTTAAATTATTAAAACTGTAAAGTACTTGTTGCATTTTTTTAAGTATAATTTGCTGTTATATTCTGAACTTGAAAATAAGGATCTCCTGAATACCCAATACCAACTTTTGCTGTTTTTGGTAAGTTTAATATGTTAAAGTTAAATGTACCAATTCTAAGGTATGATAACCCGTTTACATAATAGACATCTATTTCTGAAAAACCTTTTCTAACACAAACCCTTACGGTTTGAGTTGTTCCTGGCCCGTACATATATGGTGCATTATAACCGGTATACCATGCACTTACAAATGTAAATGTTGGGTTAACTCTAACCCCAACTGATAATGGGAAAGCACTTACATACCCTGTTTGAAAAGTTGATATAGATTGATATTGTGAAAAATTACCAGATATGTCAAAACCAACCACTGCAAATATACCACTGACGGCGGACCCTGTTGTTGATACAGCTCCTAACCCTGGGCCATACCCACCACCTGTCAATCTTTGTATTGACCCATCTATGAAAAAAACGCTAAACCCATATAAGTTGTTTATATCTGCACCGCTTGGGTTTAAAGTGTATGTAAAGCTTACTGTGTAATCATTTACTGTTGTAAAAGGTTGACTTACTAAAATGTTTCCTGTTATAGAAGATATTGGCCAAGAAGGTGGGTCCATATCTAGTGCTCCGTTTAATATAACCAAAGAACCAGGTACAGCATTTACAGTATCTATTTCACTTGAATTTGAACTTGTGTGATTAACAGAAACTGTATTATGTGTGTTGCAATCTATATAATTGTAATTAGCTTCATATATAGAACCTACTTTAGAATACTGTATAATGTAGTTTGTGCAACTCATTTATTATATTTACTTACTTAATGATGGTATTATATGTTAAAGTTTCTGAATAAAACACTATTTGATCAAATGCATACATGGCTATGTAATCACAAGGATTATTTCTTGGAGGTGTAATAATGCCCATATCATATAATAGTGGTGTTGTGTATACATCAATATTATTACCAGTTACATTTTTTACAAAAGAATAACTGCCTATATTACCAACTATATTAGAAACAAATTTCTTATATAAGTTAAAATTAGATAAAAGATAAACTACATCAGAATTTGTTGATGAAAAAACTAATTTCTTAGCCATTTCATTCGTAACTAACCCACTAGTATCTAAAGATATAATAGTTGGTACTGATTTATTATCTAATATTACAATTTTGAAATCTTCCGTCAATATATACAATTGATCATATAAACCGTAGTAAGTTAAAGATACTGGCTCGGAGTTAGAAAATAATAACTGGTTTTTATACGAGTTAATGAGATTAAAATTTAAATCATAAAAGAATACTGTACATAAAGTAGCATCGTAAACGTAAATTGTATCAGCAGATGAACTAATAAGCACTGGATTGACTAATTGACCTTGTGTATCATTTGTAGAATTAGTGAGATTAAACTTATAACCTAATGCTCTGTCTTCTTGTAATACAGAAGTTATATCATATGAATAAATTGCAACATTTGCATTGTCACAAACGTATAAATTGTTTCCAAAATTTGATATACTTGTTATATTACCAAATGATAAAGAACCGTAGCTTGGTGTATTTGTTTCTATATATGTTGAAGAAAATACCAAAGTAAAAGTGGAATTTGTATCAACTTTATACACTATTAATGAACCTGATGTTGCAAATATAAAAGTGTTATCAGTGGAATACTGATTAGGAATGTATGCTATTAAACTGTCTCTTGTTATTTGATAGTTTATAGCAGAGAGAGGGGTTGGGTAACAAAAAGCATATGGTATAGATGTTTCTAGTTTATACCCACCGTTTGTTGCTGATACAATGGCTACATTTGTATTGTTTTGAGGTAAATTAGATGAAGCCATAAAACATGCTCTGTAAGTATCAAGATAATTTACATAAAGTTTATTAAGTTTGTTATCAATAGAGTTGCTGTTAATGAATTCATTTGGTTCAAATATGAAATCAGTTAAAGAATAGGTAAGTGTAAAATTTTCACCTGGTATTCTATTAAAAAATAAATCTGATACCAAAATATTTGTGTAAATTTTATCTACATTTGTAAGTTGTACGTCTTGAGTGTTTATACCAGCATATGCTACGTTGTCTACAATATTATAGAAACCAATATATGGGTTACCGGTTAAGGTAAACGTTCCCATATCAGCCCATGCAAATTTTTTTATCGGATTCATATTATTAATTAATTTTCAATAAAGTTAGGTTGGTACAGAAGTTAAAAGGTTAAGACTTGTGTATATGTTATCAAGTAATATATTGTCCATTATACCACCTTGACCAACGTAGTCGGTATATGCACTATTTGTTATTGATAGTGTATTGTTCGGGTTGTTAAAATCTATAAATTCCTGTAGTAATGAATTTTCTGTGCCTGGTATATATTGGTAAAAGGTGTAATAAACCCCTGGGTCAACATTACGATCACTAGGTAACACTAAACCCCATCCCCATGTACTATCAACAGCAGATAATGGGTATGTGGAAACTGAGTTTGTTATGGTTTGATAACAAGTTAAATTTAATAAATTTGTGTTTACTAAATTATAAATTTCTCCAAAGTTTTCATATGTAATGATATAATTTGGTTGTATGTTGGGGCCAGCAGATAAAATTGTTGTATTAAAGTCTAACTGTTGACCTTTATTTTTACCGTAAATCCTTGTACTGGTGTAACCGTTATTATTAAAATTGCCTTGCCATTGATTGGTTTGACCAAATAAATTTTTGTGTTTTACTGATAACATATCAGTTAACCTTCTTAACGATGGTGGGTAATCGTAATTAAAATCCTGATATGTAGAGTTAATATTGTCAAGTAACGACTTTAGTTGGTTTAAGTTACTGTAATCAATATCGTTTATATTTGAAACGTAGTTTGATATTTTTTCAAACGTTTCAATACCAAGTGTATTGGGATCTGAATTTGCATTACCGACAATTTGACCCAATAAACTTTGAAAAAATACTGGGTTATCATATAAAGCTGGTTGAGTTGCTAAATCTAAATACGCTGCTGTTTGGTCAAAATTTTCGTTTATTTTACGTAATTGATATATACCACCTGATGGGTATATTGAAAACGTGGTGGAATAACCAGTTAAATTTAAATTACCCGTGTTTAATGCTGCTACTAATACAACACTTAACGCTGATGTAACGCTAGTAAATGTACCTTTAAAAAATCCCCCTTGTGTTAGAGAACTTAAAGTACCGAAATTAGAGTTAAATATTACTCCAGACACTGGAGCACCGTTACTTAACTGTTTTAAATAAAAATTAAAATTATTAATATTTAAAATTGGGTAATCTTTAATGGGGTAACCATATGTGTCTAATAAAGTAACAACAAAATTAACAACCTCATTAGTATATTTTATAGGGTATAAATTAAAATTACCATCTACTATACCATTGCTTGTTATAGCAAGATTTGTAATTTGATTAGCATTGTGAGCAGAAATGGCTAATGTTTGATTGCCAGGCACTGTATTAAAATAGGTACTCACATTACCTTGACCCATTAATTCTTGTTGCGGATCTATAATTGCTGCTGGGTTAAACGAAGTAAAAATATTAACGTTATATGAGCTCATTTATATATTATTATGGATACACTCCATTACAAAGTGATCCTAAGTTTACCAAATAACCGGTTGATGAAGTAGGTGTATTACCGCTTGCAACGCATATTACTGCACTATCAGTTACAGTTTGTGTTGAACTACTACCACCGCAAACTGTATATGTCACTTGACCAGAGACTCCATTGTTTGCAAAGAACTGCCACGTTACGCAAGTTAGTAATGAAGCTGAAGGAGTTACGCTTGGTGTATGTGATGGTGTATTTGATGGTGTTAATGAAGGGGTTACAGATGGTGTGGTGGAAGGTGTGCTTGTAATTGAATGTGTTGGTGTAACTGATGGTGTTGCAGTTGAAGATGGTGTTAATGATGGTGTGGATGTCGGTGTCATTAACGGAATTGCTACATCTAAATTTTGTATCAATTGATTGAAATTTGTAATTTTAATGTTAGTTAAATTTGCAATTGCAGCTCCAACATTATACAAATTTTCAAATACTCTTGTCAACACTTGCGGTGCTGTTTTTTCATTCACATTAACAAAACTGTTATTATCGTAACCAATGTTAATTGTTTGTTTTTCTGCCTTAGTCATTGGTAGTATATCACCGGAAGTAATATTATTTGTTTGTGGTGTTAAATTTCCAGTAAATCTATAATTTAAATAGCTTGCTAAAGTTTGATTATTAATCATTAACTTCATTAAAGCTTTGTTTAAAATTGTGTTATTTACATATTCATTACCTTGCTTATTGTATGGCGGCACATTACTACCACCATTACTGGTAATAAACAAAATTTCATCTAAATCATATGTTGCAAAATTTGCAAATGATGTGTTGGAAATTTGTTGTGGTTGAGGTGTAGCAGTAGGTGTAGGAGAGGGTGTTAAAGATGGTGTTGGAGCAATAGACTTTGTTGGTGAAACAGTGGGAGTTGGTGTCGGAGTTACGGAAGACGTAAGAAACGGTGTTACTGATACACTAGTCATCATGCTTATTATATATTTACATAATTTTAATGTAAATACAAATGTGTATTAGTAATTTTAAACCTTATCTGGGTAAGCCCAGTGCATAAACAGTTGAATGACACATTGATCTGGTTCACAAACCAAAGGTTCTCTCCAATGTTCCATATTAGTACCTAAAATTAGTAAACCATCTCCTACCTTTGTATCGCCGTTAATTTCATTACCTTTCTTATCTATTGCATACAATGGCCATGGTTTAGTTAATGTTGAAAATAGGGTAATAGATAAAGTATAATCTAAACCTGCTCTATCTTTGTGTTTACCTAGCATACCACCGTTATAGTATATTCTACAATATGTGTGTTGTGGTTTCCAATTAACACCAATTTTCTTACCTAATGGGTCAGATAGCTGTTTTAGATAATTATCAAATTTTTGAATACTACCTAATCCAAAAGACGGTCTATAAACGTTAGGATCTGCATAGGATGCAGCTAACCATGCTTTTTCTTCTGAAGTTAATCTATTACTTGCCTTTAAAAATAGCATTTCTTTGGCAAAATCTTCACAAACCTCTTTACTAATTAAATTAGAAAGGTATGTGTAACCTAGTTCGTCAAATTCTTGTGCTGTTTTAGATGATGTAAAATCTGGTAATGTGTAATTCATTTTAAGCAAATTTATTTTCTCTGACCCAAATAACTATAATATATTTAGTACCTTCTGTTACTGGTAACCCAGCGTGTTTTGATTGTTCGTATAGTGAACCATCAGGTAACATATTTCTCCAAACAAATAATTTACCAGCCACAGGGGTGATTTTTAAATTAAGCTCTGGGAAGTTTGTTTCACCACCTTGAAAGCTGTCGTTAAGATATAAAATGGCTGTAAATACTCTATTACCACCCCTTTTAAAATGCTCAGCGTAATTTTCCATTGCTGGTGTAAAATAATCATGATGTGTATCGTATTTACCACCAATACCATATCTCACAAAATGTGAAGCTTCTTGATTTTCAACAGGTAACCCAGTAATACCTGCAACTATCTGTTTAAGTCTGTCGTTTAGAGCGTTTGGTTCTTGAATCCACGTACCATCACCTACTCTATATACAATTTTTTCGTTGTCTCCAATAACCCGCAGTGGTGGTAACCCGTTATCATATTTAGCAATTAAAGCGTCCAGTTCATCTTTTGTAAAAGGGGTTGTAACCTCATATGTATTCTGTTGCATAAAATATTTTAATATATTTTCTTCAAATAACAACCGTTTTAAACAGTTTATTAGAGGAAATTATAATAACTTTTTACCTTTTCATATACTTCACTATCTTGTTTTAAGCAATCGTGCATTTGTTTAACAATTTCTTTTACTGGAGCACTAAATTTAGTAAAAGAATCATCAACTACCTTATTAAAATCTATTTGTCTGCTGTAAAAATAGTTGTCATTAAATCTATAATCTGATCTTAAAATTACTTCATCAGAATTTTTATCCCCTCTATATCTATATCTTTGTTTAGTTTTAAACTCTTCATATGATTTGGTAATATAGTGGTGTAGCCTAAAATTACAATCAACTATCCTTTTTATTTTACCTTCTTTAAATAAAATAAGTTCCTCTGCATTCAATACTTTACCATCTAAAGCTGCTATATTACCATCAGTTACAGTCAAACAATGAGGGGTGTTAAAGTGTTTTAATTTATCTGGTCTTGCTATCATTTTTAACCATGTGTGTTCACTGTTTGGATCCTTACCTCTACATGTAAATCTAGTTGTAACTAGTTCTGGGGAATAATTAGTGTGACCAGATGAAGCAAATATTTTTTGGTTCATAGCTATGGCAGATACATCATCTGGCACACTATTTAAAAGATTAATAAACTTATCACCATTTATGTCTGCTATAAATTCATCCACGTCAGTAAATGATACGAACTTAAATTTACCTTTTAGTTGTTTAGAAGCTATGTTATAAATTTCGTTTTGTGACTCTACTGGTAAAGTGTTGCTATATTTCATAGGCCAGTAGTTATACTCTATAGGATATTTTTGAGAAAGTAACTTTACTATTCTACCGGTTAAGTCATCACTTTCATCATACACTTTAAAGTATGTGGCGCCTTGTGTAAGGTGAAAAGCAAACCATTCTAACAAATACGGTGCTTCATTTCTTACCATTAATACCATTGCTAACGTTTCCATATGTGAATATATATGATGGGTCGAGTATTAAACAATTGTTGTATACTAAGAGTTAATATGTAAATAGTTTTGTAATGATAAGCATACCTACAGCTGTTTATAATAACACATTTAAGTGGCAACTTAATTTATTTTGGTTTAACCACAAAATTGTTTATGGTGATATGGCTGCTAGTAAAACAGCACCAGTGTTGGTAAAACGAAATTACATTCGTGATAAAAAAATGGATAACTTTGACTGGCCTATAGATGTACCGGTTAGAATTTGTGAATCTTATTTTGATTACTTTATTGGGTTGGATAAAGAAAAATATTTACCCATTAATATACAGACTGGGTTGTATCAAATTATTAACACTCTTGATGACAATGAAATAATGGAGTTATTAGATTGTGATATGTTTCATTTAAAACCGGCGCCAATTACAGATATACCTGACGATGAATTACACGTTTCAACTATATATGAAGATTGGCATTTATTCAGTTTAACCAAAAATAGTAACGTTATTAATAAGTTTACTGGGGGTAATAAAAATTACTATAACGGTGGTTTTGTACCAATTATTGGTAAAGTTAAAACATTTAAAAAATTGTTATTGGATTGGATATTTTTCCACAAAAATATTGTTGATAATAGTACAGAAGGTTCTGTTACCAGTTGGTGGGCAGGGATGTATTCTTTACAAGCTGCTTGTGAAGTTAATAAAGTAAAAATGGTAAGTAAAGACTACTGCTATGTTCCAAATGTAAATCAATTAAATGATGATCATTACATAGCCCACTATTCTTGTGATCCTATTTTTAATAAACACAATATTAAAAATATAGATGTTAATAAATTTAAAGATAATTTATTTTACGATAGAGTAAAACAGTGGTTACTCAACTATAATATTGGGTAAAATAGTCTGGTTATATAAAAATGGGAATTTATAAAACGGTAACTGCAAGTTTGATGTTGTTATTTGTATATCAACATCTGAATAGTTTGGATTAAACACCAATAATGAAAGGTTATTACTTGTTACGGTAGTACCGTCTGGTAAAACTCTCATTGTGTAAAATGTTTGTACACCATTAATACTTAAAATTTGTGTAACTAAATTATTAACATCTATTAATTGATTTAGAGTACAGTTTTGCGAGTTAAAGTAATTTTGAAACACTGTGTTTATGTTGTTTGCTAAAGAGTTAGTATCTACTCTTATATCACTTGACTTTTTTATAACTAAAAACGTGCTATTAGATATATCCACTGTTGGTGTTTCACCTGGTTGCACTAAACCTAAAGTAAATGCTGTGTAAACTGGATCTTCTGGTATAAGCTCCATGTTAAGAGCTTTTAAATCTGCCATAGAAGATATAATTATATTTTTTTGAGAATTTTGTAAGAAATATTCGTTATTATTAGCATCAACAGTTTGTATTGACGGTACCATGAAAAGGTATATGTTGTTATCTTGCCCAGATTGTGAGAAATTAACTTCATTAAACAAATATCTTGGATCATCATTTGGTCTGGTGATACCTAGATCATAAAAATATTTTATATAACCATTTATAAAATCATTATTATTAACAACATATGAACTTGTAACAATATTGCTAAAATTGTTTGTAATAAATGATGTAAAATCTTGAGATGTTAAAAGTCTGTTTTGACTAAAGAACGATTTAGGAGCATTATTTTGTATGTCTGTAACCGATTCAGGTTGATTTGGCGGTGATGAAGCAATTGTATTAGTAAAAGATAATAATGTTGCTTGAGTTGGTGTTAGGTAATTTAAATTTGGATTTAAAACCTGCGATGCAATGGTTTGGAATTGCGGTGTTGTGTAAAAATTTAAAGTATTGCCGTTTAACTGGCCTGCAGATATAATACCAGCAGTACCATTACTTTGTACATAATAAATGTAAACTAAATCACCAGGATTTAATACTTGACCAAAAACTCCATTACCAAATTTGATTTCATAGAAACCATTTTCGTTAAATCTTAATTCATATACCGGTGCTGTACTGTTTTCTAAGAATACTGATTGTGTTAAATTAAATTGTGTGTAATTTCCTGTAACTGCACTTTGTACATAAACATTAATACTACCTTGGTCTATATTTACAGGTGTGTTGTTAACATTATCTTTAACAACCAGGGTAAATGTTTCATAAGGTTCACCTGTT
>Ga0316230_1002762_pt1 | contig 14623 bp, 13 predicted proteins | sample TBH18025metaG_FD_206004 | JGI IMG/M metagenome (GOLD analysis project Ga0316230, IMG submission 206004) | Freshwater microbial communities from Trout Bog Lake, Wisconsin, USA - TBH18025 | ecosystem: Environmental > Aquatic > Freshwater > Lake > Hypolimnion/Profundal zone | place: USA: Wisconsin...
TTATTGGATCGGTGGATTAATGGATGTCGGCGCGTTTGCCATCAATGGTTCCGATAAAGTTCTCGCAACTTGCGCAATTTATTTCGTCCTCGTCCTCGTCCTCGAAAACCGGAAAATTTGAAGCCGAGGACGATTTGGCTGCATCATCAACCGCGCTGTGCCCATCCGTGATTAAGCACCCGTTCAAAAGTCAATGGCGTTCACACCACCGCTCAGCTTCATTTCCTGGCCGTGCCAGACGAACACGCCGGTGATGGCGGGCGGCAGTTCCACGGTGCCCCGGCAATGACCGTCGCCGAAGGCAAGATCCATCGCAATGAACCCATCCGGGTGCGGCGTGCGGCTGACAATTTTGGGCAGCGGGCCGGGCAGCGGCGCGATGCGAACGGTGCGGAACGCGGGTGAGGCGGGGCGGATGCCGGCAACGCTCGCGTGCAGGTGGAAAAGCGGATGACTGCCCCAGGCATGGCAATCCGAGCGCGGCTCGCCGGGTTGCTCCACCGGCGTCTTCAATCCTTGTTTGACCAGATCCTTCCAGAAGTTCATCCGCTCCAAGATGAGATCGCCGCGCCCGAATTTCTGGCAGGTTTCCAGCAGGTAGAAACTGAAGTAAATGGTCGCCCGCTTGAGATCCGAGGCCGTCAATAATCCCTGGAAGCATCGTTCAGCCTGGCTGCCGGCCAGCGTGTCCGTGAGCAACGCCAGACACTGGCCGTGCTCGCTGAATTCGGTATGGGCCAGGTTGTCGGCCATCAGCCCGCGGGATTCGTCCCAGAACCGGGCGCGAATGGCGGCAGCGGTCCGCTCCGCTTTGGCCCGCAGACGTTGGGCGAGCAGCGGTTCGCCCAAGGAATCCTCCACGGCGGCGGATTTTTGCAAGGCATAAACGTAGAGCAGGTTGTTCAGCGACGAAACGCCCTTGGCGCCGTCTGGCGCGTCGCCGGTTTGCCATTGCGGCACCCAGTCCATGAACGGCCAGCCCGGCAGATTCTCCAGCAGGCCGTCCCGGTTCACGTACGGCTCAAACTGTTCCAGCATCGCGCGCAGGCCGAGGACCCGCGTTTTGACGAACTCCGGATCGTTCCGCCAGAAGGCATAATCATTGAGCATCAGCGCCCAGATCAGCGAGAAAGTCGGCGAGTTTTGCGGCAGATAGGCGGGGTAGCGCTCGTTCACGAAGCCCCAGTTCCGGCGCGAATAATCAAACAATTCGAGGGCGCGCCGAGCCAGTCGGTCATCCCGCGTCATCGCATAGGCGGTGAGCAGTTCCAGGCGGGTATCGCCGTCATACATCAATTGCTCGTAATACGGGCAATCCATGCAGGTTTCATGGGAACACATTTGCAGGCCGCGCACCGCCAGCGCCAACACGCCGGGCAGTCCGGCGTCGCCGCCGTCGAAGCGGCTTTCGTTCTCGTAAGGATAGCGGCTTTCGTCCAGGGTGAGCCGGTGGAGGGTGAGCGGCTCCGCCCCGGTCTTGATGGTGAGCAGGCACCAGCGTCCGGCCCGCCACCAAAGCGTGGAAAATTTCCGATGCTCGCCACCGCCCGGCAGAAAGGTGTCGGTCATGCCATGAAAGGTCTTGCCCACGAACTCGTCCCGCTGGCCTTTGGCCTTGGATTTGGGCAGATACAGGGACTCGGCCCAGCTCCACGCCAGCGTGGCGCCCGTGCCGCCGCTTACTTCGCATTGCGGATAGGCGCAGTAATAATTGCCCAGATCCCAGAGCAGAAATTGATTGGTGTGGGCCGGCACCACGACCGAATCCCGGCCGTCCAGGAGCGCCTGCCATCGGGGCAGATCCGGATCCCGGGCCGCTTCGGCCGGCACCGGCTCATCTTTAGCCAATCCGCCGCCGCCCATGGCCACGGCGCGGCCGACGGTGATTTCCTGGTCAATCTGATCCGGCAAAGTGGTGGGGAAAAGTTTCCAGCCCGGCGCGCATTCGCCGGTGCGATTGCCCCGGAGCGGAGGCCAAATCACTTGGGCGGGGACAAATGGGCCTTCCTGCCATTGCGGCCCACAGCCGCGGGCGGTTAGTTGCGCACCTACAAAAAACACGCCGGGAGTGAATTCATCCCCGTCGAGCCTGGCTACATCCCAGGCCGCCTTGCCGGTGGTGAGCTGCGCAGCGTATTCGCCCTCCGCCGCAAGGATAAAGCCGCCGCGCCAGGTCAACTGGGCCACCGGCGCGTAAGGACCGATGCTCCAGGCGAGCGCCTCCAGCCGGTGCGGACCCGGCGCGAGCCGCAATTCGTAAGTGGCGTAGGCCCAGTGCTCCACATCCGATCGGTCGGGACCTCGGGCAATCCGTTCGCCGTCCAGAAACAGTTCGAAGCGCTCATCGGCGCTGACATGCAAGCGCAGGGGTGCGGCGCTGGCACTAAATGACCGGCGAAAACGCACCAGAACCGGCTGCCGCCAGCCGTTGAAAAACTCATCCGCATGGGCCGGAACCGGCGCGGTCGCCGGGGCGCAATCCGGGTGCCAGATCCATGCCGCTTCATCAATGGGCTGGAGCGGTTCGATTCCGGTATTCCCCAACTGTGCGCGCGGGGGCAGAAAGATCTTATTTGCCACGGGCGAAGCCGCCGTTGCGCCCGCCGGGAACGCCAACCCGGCGAACAGCAGGCCCAGACACAGGATTCGGGCGGCATGCCTAGTGGACGATCGGAAAAGCTGGATATGGTGCGGCATCAGCGGCGAATATTGTGTTCTTGATTCAAACAAACCCGGGCTCCGCCACCAAATTAGTTAACTGCGGGCGAGGCGCCCGCGCTCCGGTCAAACTGGCCGTTGAGAAAAGAAAGGCAAGGGTGGACTCGCGGAGAAGTCCAAGCGGCGCGGCGCGGCGGCGGACCGCCGGCCAGGTGGTGTCGGCGCTGGCGCTTAACGCGCCACCACCGTTGATTCGTGCTTTTGCACGGCGATGTAGAGCGCGTCCTTGAGTTTGGCGCGCTTGAATTTCAATTCATCAATCTGCTGGTCGGAGGCGAACTCAACGTCCTCCTCGATGCGGCAGATTTCGTCGTCGAGTTGGTGATACTCCTCGAACATCTGGCGAAACTTCGGATCCGCCAGTTTCAGCGAGCGGATGGTTTCACGATGGACCGGGAATTCGATCACGAAGGGATGGTGTAAATCCATTGGAATACCTATGGTTGGAAGGTTGACTGCCTTGGCAATATGTCTGGTATCATCATGCCTTGCGTCTAATAAAGCGTAGGTCCCCTCCTTTGGCGAGAGAAATTTTCAAAAAAGTTGCAAACACGTCACCTGCCGCCACTGAATTTCCGCAGGGTGTCAAGGGTGCGCTGGATTCCTTCCGGCAAGCCCGGCGGCAACGCCACGCTGAACAAAGCCCCCTTCGGTCTTGCCTCAATCGGTCTCCTCCACGACCAGCTTATGGCGGCGCATGGCGGTAAACCAAAAAACAAACAACACGAAGAAGGCAATACCAGCCGCAATCGGCATGGCATGCAGCAGTGCTTCGGGGGTATTGCCGGCCAGCAAGATGGCGGCCCAATAACCGAGCCCAAGCACGCCGTAGAGCAGTGAAATCTTGATCCAGTGGCTGGCCAGCGCCCAAGTGCCGATCGCTTGCAGCAGGCCAACGAAGACCATGGTAATGGCGAAGGGGGCGATCATGCCGGCGGCTTCCGGGGTGTTCTGACCCAGCAGCCGCAACCCGATTGTCCTCGCCAGATAAAGCCCCGTGGCGTTAAAGACCAGGCCAAAGGCATACAGGCCAAGCAGTTTCATCAGTTCCCGCAAGTCATGGTGGTGGTGGTGCAGGCGGCTGGAACGATGGGTGAACAGAACGGTCAGCAACGGTCCGACGAGCGTCGGAATCTGGCGTGCCAGCAGGCCAGCTTTGGTGTAGTTGTCCAGTTCGGTGCCGGAAAAATAGCGTCCCGCCACCTGCAGATCATACTGGCTGAAACAGTTGGAACCGAAGGAGCAGGCGGCGCTGACCACCAGAAACTGGATCATTTCTTTCGACCACGGAGAAACCGCCACCGACGCCCCGGTCTTGCGGGGAAATTCCTGCTGCCAAAACAGCAAGACCAGGTTGGACAGCAGCATGACGGTGGACGCGAGCACCGCCCATTCGGCGATGGGGGAGATGCAGGTAGCGGAAACGCCGAAGCCTAAGCGGATGACCGCCGCCAGCAGTCCGATGAGGGCGAGCCGCTTGAACCAGCCCAGCCCCTGGCACAGCGCGGAGATAAACGAACTCCAGAAGCCGGCGAGCACGCAGATGAGCGCAACGAAGGTGACACTGGCGCGCGGAATGTGCCAGAAGTCTCCCAGCGGTTTGACGAGCACGACGGCGGCAATGGAACCCACGATGGTGATATGCAACAGAAATTTGCGGCAACCCGTGAGCAAACCGTGCAGGCGTTCATTTTCGCTGCTGAAATGAAATCGGGCTATGTAGTGCGTGACCGCCTGGGTGGCGATCGCCAGGGGCAGGCCCAGAAAGCCAATGAAAGCGATGGCGGTCTGGAAGTAGCCAAACTCGCCGGGCTGGCCCCGCAACTGGTGGCTGATGATGATCTGGAAACCAAAACCAATAATCAGCGTCAAAAAATTGGCCGCTGTAAAAATGAGGCCGCTGCGCCAGACGTTTTTCATACGAGAGACTGCAACTCCGCTTCGTGGGCGCGCACCCAGTCAAACACATCGGCGACAATTTGTTCCACGCCGCGTTGGGGACGCCAGTTGGTGCGGGAAAACAACTTAGAGCTGTCGGCGAGGAAAATCCGCAGATCGGCCGGGCGATTCTCCGTTTCGGCGGCAAGGGGCACTGCCCGGCCGATGATTTTTTGGCAGAGGGCGGTGAGTTCGAGCAACGAGGCCGAAATTTCCAAACCGCCACCGACGTTGCCCAGCCAACCTTCCCAAAGGTCAAAACTGGATAACTGTTCGCTGACGAGGTCGCAGAGGTCGGCCACGTGGAGCATGTCGCGAACCTGTTTGCCGGCGCCGCCATAGCCGATGTATTTGAGCGGCTTGCCAAAATAATGTCGGAGCACCCAGAGGGCAACGACGCCCTGGTCCACCTTGCCCATTTGCCACGGACCGGCGAGGACGCTGCAGCGGTTGGTGATGGCGCGCAGCCCGAAACCGGCGCGGTATTCCTCGATCAAACTTTCGCTGGCGAACTTCGTCCAGCCGTACAGCGAACGCGCGGCGTTCATCGCGCAGGCCTCGCTCACTCCGCGGGAGGAGATCGCCGCGCCTGGCACCTCGCTCCATGCGAAGCGCGTAGGTTGTTCGTGCCAGGGATGCTGCTCCAGCACGGAGATGGGATAGACCCGGCTGGTGGAGAGGAAAATCGTCCGGCTGTGCCACAGCCGGGCCTGCTCCAGGCAGCGGTAGGTGCCCATCAAATTCGTCTCCATCAGGTAATCCGGCGAACCGGCGTAGCCGGCGAGCACAGACGGCTCGGCCGAACATTCGATGAGAAATTCAAAGGGACCGGCGGGAAACTCGTTCGCGTGGCGGATGTCGCCCCTGACGAATTCCACGCCCGCCGCCTGCAACCGGGGCAGGTTGAGTTCCGAACCCCGCCGGTACAGGTTGTCCAGACACACGATGCGCGCGCGCGGAAAGCCATGTTTCAGGTGCAGCGCCAGGCTGCTGCCCACGAAACCCGCGCCGCCGGTGATCAAGATGCTCTCGGGTGCGAAACTCATTTCACGCAACGCAGGCCGCGTGGATTTCCGTCAAAATTTCCGTCAGGCCGTAGCGGAATTTCCAGCCAGGATAATGCGCCTGAAATTTCCGCACGTCGCTAACCCACCAGATGTGGTCGCCGATGCGGTTGTCCTCGACGTAGGTCCAGCTCAATTTTTTGCCGCTGATGCGTTCGCATTCGTCAATAGCTTCGAGCATGGAACAGTTGGAGTGGCGGCTGCCACCCATATTATAAACCTCGCCGGAACGCGGCTTTTGGAAGAACTGCCAGAAGGCCTCGACCAGATCATGGCTGTGAATGTTGTCGCGAACCTGTTTGCCCTGGTAGCCAAACACGCGGTACGGCGTGCCGGTCACCGTGCAGCGCATGAGGTAGGCGAGAAAACCGTGCAGCTCTGTGCCCGCGTGCGCAGGGCCGGTCAGGCAGCCGCCGCGAAAGCACGCCGTCTTCATGCCGAAATAATTGCCGTATTCCTGCACCAAGACGTCCGCCGCCACCTTGCTGGCACCAAAGAGCGAATGTTTCGTCTGATCAATGCTCATGGTCTCGGAAATGCCCGGCTCGTATTCGTGGCCGGGCTGGATTTCCCAGCGCCTCGCCAATTCGACCAGCGGCAGCCGGTTCGGTGTGTCGCCATAGACCTTGTTGGTGGAGGTGAATATGAATACCGCCTCCGGGCAGAATTCGCGCGCGGCCTGCAGCAGGTTCAACGTGCCCACGGCGTTGACGCCAAAATCGGCGTGCGGATCACGCGCGGCCCAGTCGTGCGACGGTTGCGCGGCGGTGTGGATGATGAGCGCGACGTCATGGCCGAGCTTGCGAAAGAGGTTTTCCACGGCGGCCCGGTCGCGAATGTCGAAATCGTGATGCTCGTAATTCGGGAAGGACTTGATGAGCTTCTCCCGGTTGCCCAGGGTGGAAGCTTCCTTGCCGAAGAACCACTGGCGCAGGTCGTTGTCTATGCCCACGATTTTGAAGCCTTCGCCGGCGAAACGTTTGACGCTCTCCGATCCAATCAAACCGGCGGCGCCGGTAACAATTACGGTTTTCATTTAGAGCGCATAGGTTCCACAGGAACCGGGCCTCCGCGCAAGCGGAATTTCATGGCCTCACATGTCCTCCAGGTACAATTTCCGGTTTCGCCAGAGATAAATCCCGCCGGACATGGCCGTGAGCGCCACCGTGATCCACAGCATGATCTCGGCGAACTGGGGCGTCCACGGCGCGAAGAGCTGCTTCAGCGCCGGCGGCCATTCCTCGCTCGCATCCACCACCAGCAGCGCGATCAACGCCACGATTTGCGAGATGGTCTTGTGTTTGCCAAACCGCTCCGCCGCCAGCACGATGTTTTTTGAGGCCGCCAGCAACCGCAGGCCGGTGATGGCCAGTTCCCGCGCGACGATCAGGACCACCATCCACGCGCCGACCTTCACCGGGGCGTCGGGATTGCGTTGGGTGCTTTCCACGAACGCAATGAACGCCGAGCAGGTCATGACCTTGTCGGCCAGCGGGTCCATGAGAATGCCGAAATTCGTGATCAAGCCGCGCGCGCGGGCGATGCGGCCATCCAAAATGTCGGTTACGCCTGCCAGACAGAAAAAAAACAGCGCGAGCGTGTCGTTGTACGCGAATTTGGTGAAAATGGCCCACAGGAAAAGCACGGTCAGCCCGAAGCGGGAGACCGTGAGTTTGTTGGGCAGATTCATCCAGAAAAATTTATGATTTACGATTGCCGATTGATGCGACTTTCGTGAGTTTGCGTGCCAAGCAGCTTGAACAAAAACGCATCGTTACCGCCGTACAATGGGAGCGTTTCTCCCTCTCCCCGGGGGAGAGGGCCGGGGTGAGGGCGGGCTTTGTTCATGCTCACTTGATTTCGAAGGCAAGACGGACAAGCTCCATGCCGGCTCACCGGTTCGCGTCACGTAAATGGCAAATTGTCATTCGCAAATTGTCACGCCCCAAACTTGTCGTACATCCGGGCGTTGGCCTGCATGAGCCGGATGAGAAACTTCGCCGGGAAGATACCCAGCGAGCCGCTGTTGGCGCCGGTCTCGGTGAACCGCTCCAGCTTGTCCGAGCCGCTGGTCGCGGAATGGAGCATCACCGGTTGCGGATGCCAGGAATGACCCTTGAGCGCGCAGGGCGTGGAGTGGTCGCCGGTGATCGCCAGCACGTCCGGCCGTTTTTCCAACAGGATGGGCAACGCCGCGTCGAAATCCTCAATCGCCTTCTTCTTGGCGGCAAAATTGCCGTCCTCGCCGTATTTGTCAGTGTATTTGTAATGAATGAAAAAGAAATCGTAGTTGTCGTATTCCGCCACGTAGCGCTGGAATTGCTCCTGGATGGTTTGCGGGCCTTCGATCTTTGTCATGCCGACGAGTTGGGCCAAACCCTTGTACATCGGGTACACCGCCAGGCATGCGGGCTGGAGCCGGTACCGGTCCGCGAACAGCGGGATCTCCGGCTGATGCGCGATGCCGCGCATGAGAAAACCGTTCGCGGGTTTTTCCTTGGCGATGACGGGCAACGCGGCCTGGTAAAAATCCGCGATCAGCTTGGCCATTTTCTTCTGCTTCGCGTTCTTCGCATCGCGCGGTTTCACCGTCGGAATGGCAAACCCCTCGCGGTTCGGGTCGGCATCCGTGAGCGGCCCTTCCAAGCCTTTGCCACGGAATACCACGACGAATCGATGCTCCTTGCCCGCCTGGATGATGATTTCCGTGTCGCCGATCTTTTTGATTTTGGCGGCCAGCATCGCGCACAGTTTTTCGCAGGTCTCCGTCGGGATGCGACCGGCCCGGCGGTCGGTGACAATGCCCTTGGCATCGAGGGAGGCAAAATTCGCGCGCGCGCAAACGTCGCCCGGCTGCAGTTCCACGCCCAAGCCGAGCGCCTCGATGACGCCGCGGCCCACTTGAAATTCCAGCGGATCGTAGCCAAACAAGCCCAGATGGCCGGGACCGCTGCCGGGGGTGATGCCGGGCGCGGCGGGAATCATGCGACCCTGCGCCGAGTCCCTGGCCAACTGGTCGAGGTTGGGCGTGGCGGCGGCTTCCAGCGGCGTGAGATAGTTCTGCTCCCGAGTCGCGATGTCCCCGAGCCCGTCGAGGACGACGAGCGCGAGCTTGGCGTTGGTCTTCAGTGTCAGTTCGGAATAAAGCGCGTCTAAATTCATAGCCACTGATTATTACCAAGAACCCGGCGGGGCGCAATTCGTTTTCCGATCCGCTGCGCGCCGGGACGTCGCGCGGTCCGCCTTCCCCGGACCGCGACCGGTCCCCGGTCGCAGCACTCCGGATTCACGCACCAGCGCCAAAGGTCCGCCGAACGCCGCTCCTCTTCCCAGCCGCTGCGCGCCGGGACGTCGCGCGGTCCGCCTTCCCCGGACCGCGACCGATCCCCGGTCGCAGCGCTCCGGATTCACGCACCAGCACGGATATTGGCGAGGAACGGGTTGCCCTGGGATTGCGTGCCACTTTTAGCCGTGTGCTGTCCGGCTGTGAATTATTTGCTTGCATGATGTGCATTCGCGTTCTATATTTAACCATATGGTTAAGTGTACGTCCCGGTTATTGGATCGCACGTTCGCCGCGCTGGCGGATCCGACGCGCCGGCGCATCCTGGAACATCTGGCCCACGGCGATCATTGCGTCACGGACCTGGCCCGGCCTTATGCCATGTCGCTGCCGGCGGTGTCCAAGCATTTGCGGGTGCTGGAGCGGGCGGGACTGGTCCGCCGCCGGCGCCGCGGCCGGGTGCATTCGCTGCATTTGCAGGCCGCGCCCATGCAGCAGGCTTCGCGGTGGATCGCGGAGTATCGCCGGTTTTGGGAGGCGAGTTTTGATCGGTTGGATGCCTACCTTAAAGAACTGCAAACCAAGGAGAAGAAACATGAGCACGAATAAGACAATCGAGAATAATGACATCAAATTGGAACTGACCCGCGTCTTCGACGCGCCGCGCGAACTGGTTTTCAAGGCGTGGACGGATCCGGAGCTATTCCCGCGGTGGTTCGGTGCGGCGGCATGCGACGGATCGTCGTTGCAATCAGTGAAGCTGGACGCGCGCGTCGGGGGCAAATATCGCCTGCAGGTGCGGCGTGCCGACGGCGAATTTTACACCACCGTCGGCACTTATCGCGTAGTCGAGCCGCCGGAGCGCCTGGTTTTCACCTGGGCGTTTGAAAAAGACGGTGCCGGCGAGGAATTCGGCGAAGTCGAACCCTGCGAAATGCTCGTCACCTTGGAATTCCGCGCGCGTGGAAAACAAACTGAATTGATTTTGACGCAGGAAAGATTTGCCTCCGCCGAAAGCCGTGACCGCCACCAGCAGGGCTGGACGCGTTGCCTCCATGCCCTCGGAGAACTCGTTGAGGCTGAGAATGAAACCGCGGAAACGGAAGACAAAATTTTGGTCGGAAAGGAATTTGTCATCACGCGGGAATACGCCGCGCCGCGGGAGCTGGTCTGGCTCGCCTGCACCGACGCCGCGCATCTGGCGCAGTGGTGGGGTCCGCGCGGGTTTACCGCCCCGGTTTGCGAATGGGACGCGAAGCTGGGCAACAAAATCTATGTGGTCATGTGCGCGCCCAACGGCACCCGCTATCCGATGGGCGGCGAATTCCTGGAAGTGGGTCCGCCCGAGCGGTTGGTGACCGTCACCGGCCCCCTGGACGAGGACGGAAACTTGAAGTTCGAATTCCGGCACGTGCTGACCTTGACGGAGCAAAACGGGAAAACGAAATTGACCATGCACTCGCGCTTGCAAAAGGTGACGGCTCCCGACGCCGGCCGTTACCTCGGCGGGTTTGAAGCAGGTATGACGCAAAGCTTGGAACGGCTCGCCGGTTTGGTGGAAGATCTTCCGCTCGTGATCGAGCGGACCTTCGAGGCCCCGGTCGCACTCGTCTGGCGTGCGCTTACCACCAAGGCGGGCCTGGACCGCTGGTTTTTTGAACTGACCGAATTCAAACCGCAAGCCGGTTTTGATTTTCAATTCGCGGTCGAACACGCCGGCCACCACTACGACCATCGCTGCCGGGTCACCGAGGTGCTTCCCCCGCAGAAGATTGCCTTCACCTGGCGCTATGCCGGGTATGGCGGCGATTCGCTGGTCACGTTGGAACTATTGGCCGAGGGCGGCGGCCAAACCCGATTGAAATTGACGCACACCGGGACCGAAACCTTCCCGAAGGAACCGTCCTTCGCGCGCAGCAATTTCCTGCAAGGCTGGACACAACTCATCGGTTCGTCGCTCAAGGACTATGTGGAGCACGCGGATCGGGAAATCTTCGTTGCGCGCGACTTTGCCGCGTCGCGGGAATTGGTCTGGGAAGCCCTGACCAATCCCCGGCACGTTGTGAATTGGTGGGGGCCGCGCGGCTTTACCACGACGATTGAGACTATGGACGTGCGCCCCGGCGGAGCGTGGCAACATACCATGCAGGGGCCCGATGGGGTGAAATATCCAAACCACAGCGTGTTCCAGGAAGTCCTGAAACCGGAGCGCATTGTGTATGCGCACGGGGGACGGCGCGAAAACGGCCCGGGAGTCAATTTCGTCGCCACGTGGACCTTTGAATCACTCACCTCAGAAAAGACTCGCGTGGCCGTGCGCATGGTGTTCCCATCGGCGGCGGAGCGTGATTTTGTCGCCCGGGAATTTGGCGCGATTGAAGGCGCCCAACAAACCTTCGAGCGCCTTGGCGAACATCTGGCCGACATACCAGCACGGAACACCGAGTTGGCAAAATCCCGGCCAGGCCAAGTCGCGGTGCCTGCGGGCCATTGAGCGAAACCAAACCACCGATGAGCGAATTGAATTTGCAGGAATTTCACCACCGGCTTGGCGCCCGGTTCATGGAAGTGAACGGTGCGCAGGCTGTGAATGACTATGGCGACTGGTTGGCGGAGCACGCTGCGCTCCACCAAGGCGCGGGCGTATTGGATTTTAGTTTCCGTTCGCGTCTTTGCCTCGTTGGCGCCGACCGCTCGCGGTTCTTGCACGGGCAGGTGACCAATGACGTAAACAAACTCCGGGCTGGCATGGGCTGCTATGCCGCCATCACCACCGCGAAGGGCAAAATGGAAGCCGACGTGAACATCTTTTGCCTGGCCGATGAAATCCTGCTCGATTTGGAACCGGGCCTCGCCGAGAAGATTTTGGGGCGGCTGGAGAAGTTCATTGTGGCGGACGACGTGCAGGTGGTTGACGCCGCGCCCCAGTGCGGCTTGCTGAGCGTGCAGGGGCCGCAGGCTACGGCCATTATCCGCGCCTTGGGATGGTTTGCGGATATTCCCGCGCAGCCCTTCGCCTCCGTGATGGTTGCCGATGCCGCGTTGCGCGAAATCTATCTCGTCAACCACCCCCGCCTTGCCAATGCCGGCGACCGCCGGCGTGAGGCGGCGGAATTTCCCGGCTACGACCTATTCATCCCCAACCGGTACCTGCCCACGGTGGCCGGCCAACTGCTGGCCGCCGCTCAAGCTTGCGGCGGCGGCGCCTGCGGCTGGCAGGCTTATGAAACCGCGCGCATTGAGGCGGGCCTTCCGCGCTACGGCGCCGACATGGACGAGGCGAATATTCCTCTCGAATGCGGCCTTGAAGCTCGCGCCGTTTCCTATACCAAGGGCTGCTACATTGGCCAAGAAGTCATCAACCGCATTCACAGCGTGGGGCACGTGAATCGTGAGTTGTGCGGTTTGCGCCTGGCGGCAGATTTGAAACCACTGCCACAGCGTGGCGATAAACTTTTTCAAGCCGGCAAGGAAGTCGGCCACATCACCAGCGCCGTGTATTCCCTCCGGCTCCAGGCGCCTATCGCGCTCGGTTACGTCCGCCGGGAGGCCAGTCAAGCCGGCGCGGAACTGACGCTGCAAACGGCGGCGGGTGTGAGCCAGGCGAGGATTGTGGATTTGCCGTTCCTTAAAATGGCGAACCAGGACCGTTTCCCCGTTGCCGGCTTGACAGAACCCGATGTAAAACATAGTTTAACACGATGATCAAGACGATTTCCAAGATCGGCAACTCGCAGGGTTTGATGTTTGACGCGGCGCTGATGGAGCTGGCGCACTTGAAGGCCGGCGATCAAGTCAACGTCGAGGTCCACGCGGGCGGCACACTCACGCTTACGCCGCTGCGGCCCAAGCCGTCGCGGCCGGAAGTATCGCGCGTCATCCAGGCGACGATGAAGGATTACGCCCGGACGATGAAGAAGCTGGCATGAAGGCCGCGCCGGACTACTGTTTCCAACTGACGGTGGAACTGGTTCTCGAGATTCACGCGGAGGCCATCGCCCGTTTCGGCGGTTCGGACGGCGTGCGGGAGCCGGCATTGCTGGAGTCGGCGGTGGCCGCGCCGCAGGCGACCTTTGGCGGCCAGTCACCTTACCGGGACATGGCCGAAGTGGCGGCAGCGTATTTGTTTTATCTGTGCAAGAATCATCCGTTCATTGACGGCAACAAGCGTGCGGCGCTGGGCGCGTGTCTGGTTTTCCTGCGCCTGAATGGCCTGGAGCCAAGAGCCGACGGGCCGGAATGGGAAGAACTTACCTTGGCGGTGGCGGCGGGAGCTATTGATCGGGACGAAACCACGCGACGACTGCGGAAACTGTTGCCCCAAAAAACATGAGCAATCCACACAACTCGTCCAAAAACTTTGGAATTACTGCAACCTCCCGCGGGAGCACGGCGCCAATGAATCACTTCATCGGATTTGCTCCCGCAACGCGCAGGCGGATGGAATAAAACGACTGGCTGGCGGTGATGAACAATGTCTGGCGATCCGGGCCGCTGAAGCAGACATTGGCCGTCCACTTTTCCGGCACGTCAATGTGATCAATCTGTTTTCCCGACGGGTCAAACACCGTCACGCCGTGGCCGGTTAGATAGAGGTTTCCTTCCGCGTCAATCGTCATGCCATCGGAGCCGAGCGGGCAGTAATGGGTCTTGTTCGTCAACGTGCCGCCAGGCTGGATGTCGTATCGCCACGTTTGGCCGGCGGCGATGTCGGACACGTATAGCCGCTTGCCATCCGGCGTGCCCGTGATGCCGTTTGGCTTCTTCAAATCATCCGTCACCTGGGTCAAGGTCTTGCGATCCGGCGCCAGATAAAACACCTCCTCGTTGGGTAGGGCCATGGTCTTGTGATCCCACCATTTCCGCTGGTAAAACGGGTCGGTGATGAACATCCCGCCGTTCGGCGCCACCCACACGTCGTTGGGGCCGTTCAGATATTTGCCTTGATAATTTGTGATCAGCACCGTGACGGTTTTGTCCGGCGCAATGGACCAGAGCTGGTTGTGTTCGTCGGCGCAGGCGATGAGATTTCCCTGGGCGTCGAAGCACATGCCGTTCGCGTAACCGGACGGCTGCATGAAAGTCGAGAGTTTGCCGTCCGTGCTCCACTCCATGATGCGGTTGTTGGGCTGATCCACGAAAAACACATTGCCCGCGCGGTCGCGCGTCGGGCCTTCAGTGAAGGCGAAATCGCCGGCCAGCTTTTCCAGCTTGGCCCCGGGCGCCACCACGCTGCCGCCAAAAGCTGCCACAGTTGATCCTAAAATCGTCATACTCAAAAGGGTGTTGATGAATGTGTTCATGGCTGGAGTATAATTTGGCCGGAAAGCCGCCGCGCCGCCATCAAAATCGCTTTGCAGTCGGCGGCGGAGGCCAGCCCGCCGCTATACCTCGGTTGAAAATGGGGTCCAAACTCCTCACGCCGGCCCCAAAATGGAGGAAATTCTCCAGCCGGCAGTTACTGCACGCCCACGCGATAAAAATACGGGCCGTCGTTGGTGGCGCTGGGGTCGGTGAAACTGGTGGAGCCGGCCTGACCCACAAGTTTGTTTTGGATAGTGGAAAAGGCGGGTTGCGTGGTCAGGTTGGTGGAGCGCTGGAGATAATACGTGCGCGTGGT
>Ga0316230_1002765_pt1 | contig 14609 bp, 7 predicted proteins | sample TBH18025metaG_FD_206004 | JGI IMG/M metagenome (GOLD analysis project Ga0316230, IMG submission 206004) | Freshwater microbial communities from Trout Bog Lake, Wisconsin, USA - TBH18025 | ecosystem: Environmental > Aquatic > Freshwater > Lake > Hypolimnion/Profundal zone | place: USA: Wisconsin...
CCTGGTACAGCCAGTAGTACGCCTCGGCCAGGTCCCGCGGAACCCCCGCGCCGACCGCGTAGGCGACGCCCATGCAGCCCTGGGCGTGCGGCTCCCCCTGCTGCGCGGCCTTGCGGAACCATTTCAGGGCCTCGATCGGGTCCCTGGGGCCGCCCTGACCCAGGAAACACATGATTCCCAGCCTGGTCTGGGCATCCCGGTCGCCCCCCGCCGAGGCCTTGCGCAGCCACGCCTGGGCTTCGATCCAGTCCAGCGGCGCACCTTTGCCAAGGTAGTACATCGAGGCCAAGTGGGTCTGGGCCTCCTGGTCGCCGGCCGCCGCCATGGCGCGCCATTTCGCCAGTTCCCCGGCCTCGGCCTTGGCGAGATCGTCGCTTATGGGAATCTCCAGCAGTCCCAGCCGGTTGGGGGTGCCCTTGAGGGCGTCGCCGGAAGTGGCGGTCGCCAGGAGCGTGGCAAACGGGAGGATCAAGATCAGCAGTGAGCGAAGCATGCCAGCCCCTTTCGGAGGCCAGATCAAAGCAAGATTGGAACCAAAAATTAAGTATTTAAAAATCAGCAACTTTCGTGAAATGCACCTGCACCGCAAGGGCGTTTCCGATCAGATTGAAGCACCTCGCCGAAGCTTTTCACTGGTGGCTGGGATCCCGGTTCCGGCCCTGAAAGGGATACCTGACTTATTGAAAAATATTAAAACAGTCAAATAAATATTGAGTAATTAGTAACGAAGGCCGTTTGTGGGTGGAAAGCCAATGCCCATGGAATGTGACGAATTTGTCATAACCCAATCGTTAAGAACGGAGCATTCCCATTCGGCGTCGTAGGCTCACCCGCCGTCCAGCAGGATCTGTTCGGACTAAATATTAATAAAAAATTATTATATAGGATTGACAATTGCCTTATATTGTGGTCACCTGCCGTTTCGTTCAGAATTTTTGTCAGCTTGATGTTCAGTAGGATAACCAATATGCCTAATCATTTTCAATGAAATGATTGGTAAAAAAAGATTACTTTCTATCATGCCATTAAAAAAACCAAGAGGTCTAGACACAAGGAGTTGCAAGCCGTCGAGAACTTATCTTATTAACAATTAGGTATGTTTGAACGCCAAGGAGCCCCCATGGTGGAGTTCAGCCTGCCCCTGAACGTGCTAGGCAAGGCCTTCAATGGCCGGATCCGGAGGGACCCGCTGGTTCGACGGAGCGTGAAGCTGGGCCTGGATGCCCTGGCGGCCGGGCTGAGCGTGTTCGCCGTCGCAGCCCTGCTTCGACAGCGGGCTCCGCACCCGGCCAGCCTGGCGGCTTTCCTGGTCCTGGCCATGGCCGTGAACGTCGGCTTCAAGTTCTACGGCCAGCACTACCGGGTGCTGGGGATCATGGAGGCCCGCTCGCTGCTGCTGGGCAACCTGGTCCTGGCAGGCGGGGCCATGGCTGTCTGCTTCCTGCATCAGTCCGGCTGGCCAGGTGGCGAGGAACCCGAGGCGGTGCTGGGCGCCAGTCTGCTCACCGGCCTCCTGTGGGTCGGCCTGCGCATGCTCTGTGTCACCTGGCACCAGCGGCAGGAGAACGCCGAGGCGGGCATCCAGGAACGGCCCGCCGTCCGCCGGACCCTCATCATCGGCGCCGGGCGCGCGGGAATCCTGCTCTGCCAGGCGCTGCGGGAACACGCCCGCCGCAGCTGCGTGGTCGTGGGGTTCGTGGACGACGCCCTCGAGAACCAGGGTGTCCGGATCCACGGCGTGCCGGTCCTGGGCCCCACCGCCCTCCTGCCGACCTACATCCGCGAGCAGCGGGCCACCCAGGTGATCCTGGGCATGGCCGGGATTCCGGGCGCCAAGCTGAGGGAACTGGCGGGGGCGGCCAGAAGGGAAGGGGTGGACGTCAAGACCGTGCCGGGCGTGCAGGACCTGGTCGGCGACCGGCCCTGGAAACCTGAAGTGCGGGACATCGCCATCGAGGATCTGCTCCGGCGGGAGCCCATCGTGCTCGACACGAAGGCCATCCAGGCCGCGGTGCAGGGCAAGGTGGTGCTGATCACCGGCGGCGGCGGTTCCATCGGCAGTGAACTGGCCCGGCGAACGGCGGAACTCCGGCCGGAACGGCTGGTCCTGCTTGGCCGGGGCGAGAACAGCCTGTGGCTGGCCCAGCGCGAGCTGGCCGGCCTGTTCCCGGGGCAGCGGGTGGACCTGGCGCTCTGCGACATCCGCAACCCGGAGCGGCTCGAGCAGGTGTTCCGGGCGCTGAAGCCCGAGGTCGTGCTGCACGCCGCGGCCCACAAGCACGTTCCCTTCCTCGAGTGCAACCCGGAAGAGGCCATCGCCAACAACGTCCTCGGGACCCGCAATGTCCTGGATGCGGCCCTGGACTCGGGCACCCGGACGTTCGTGAACATCTCCACCGACAAGGCGGTGAACCCGGTGAATGTGCTGGGCGTCTCCAAGCGCATCGGCGAACTGGTCACCAGCAACGAGGCGGCGCTTGGCGGTGCGGGGCTGCGGCTGACCAGCGTGCGGTTCGGCAATGTGCTCGGCAGCCGCGGCAGCGTGATCCCGATCTTCAGGGAACAGATCCAGCGCGGCGGGCCCGTCACCGTGACCCACCCCGAGATGGTGCGGTTCTTCATGACCATACCGGAGGCCGCCCAGCTGGTGCTGCAGGCCGGGCTGCTCGGCGACAACGGCAAGGTGTTCGCCCTGGACATGGGCGAGCCCGTGGCCATCGTCGATCTGGCCCGGGAAATGATCAGGCTGTCCGGGTACACGCCGGGGGTGGACATGGCCATCCGTTTCACCGGGACCAGGCCCGGGGAGAAGCTGTTCGAAGAACTCTTCATCCAGGGCCAGGCACGGAAGTCCCGGGTCCACCCGAAGCTCTTCGAGGCGCGCCAGGACCCCCTGGACCGCGCCCTCCTGAACCAATCGCTGCGCAGGTTCGAGAACATCCTCACCTACCCCGGACGCGGGCGTCAGCGGGAAATCCTGGATTGCTTCATGCAGCTGGTGCCCAGCTATCGTCCTTCCGCCACCGGCCTGGGCCGCTTGCTTTCCGGGCGCCCGGCCGAGCCTTTGTATGCCCCCGAACCGGGTCACGGCGACCTCGCGGTCACCGCCTGAATCGATTCCTGCTTCCTCCCGACGGAGGTGCCATGTCTGAGCTCGACCATTCCCATTCCTTCGGCAGCCCATCGCCCAACCTTCAGCTGGCTTTCCCCAGGGCCAAGGCCAGGCCTTCCGCGGCCATGGCGAAACGCTTCGCCATCCAGATGGCCCACCCCGACATCGAACCCGGCGACATCGAGGCGGTGAGCGCGGTGGTGCGCTCCGGGCAGCTTGCGCTCGGGCCGGTGGTGACCGCCTTCGAAAGGGCGATCGCCGACTATGTCGGGGTGGAACATGCGGTGGCGGTCAGTTCAGGCACCGCGGCCCTGCACCTGATCGTGAAGGCCCTGGGGCTCGGTCCGCACGACGAGGTGCTGGTGCCCTCCTTCACCTTCGCCTCCAGCGTCAATGCCCTGCTCTACGAAGGCGTCAGGCCGGTGTTCGTGGAGATGGACCCGGTCACCTTCAACCTGGATGTGACGGATCTGGAGCGCCGCATCACCCGGCGCACCCGGGCCATCATGGCCGTGGACATCTTCGGCTACCCGGCGGACTGGAAGCGCCTCGTCCGGCTCGCGCAACGCCATGGGCTGTCGCTCATCGACGATTGCTGCGAGGCGCTGGGCTCGGAAATCCTTGGGCGCAAGGTCGGCTCCATGGGCGACGCCGGTGCGTTCGCCTTCTATCCCAACAAGCAGATCACCACCGGCGAGGGCGGGATGATCGTCACCAACCGCGCCGATCTGGCGGCCCTCGCCCGGAGCTGCGCCAATCAGGGCAGGGGCACCATGGGGGCTTGGCTGCGGCATGAGCGGCTCGGCTACAACTACCGGATGAACGAGATGTCCGCGGCCCTGGGGCTGTCCCAGCTGTCGCGGATCGAACGCCTGCTGGCCAAACGGGAACAGGTGGCCGCCCTGTATACCGAGCGTATCGCCCGCCTGCCCATGGTCACCGCTCCGGGTCCGGTGCCCCTTGGCCGGAGGAGCTGGTTCGTCTACGTCGTGACCCTGGCGCCGGGCCTGGACCGGGACCGGACCATCCTGGGCATGGAGGCGGACGGCGTTCCAGCCCGCGGCTATTTCTCGCCCATCCACACCCAGCCCTACATCCGGGAAATGTTCGGTGACCTGGAGGGAACCCTGCCCATCACCGAGGCCATTGCCGCACGGACCCTGGCGCTGCCCTTCCACAACAACCTGGGCCCGGCTGAGATCGATCACGTGCTGGAGGTGCTCAAGCGCAACCTCCGATGAAGGGAGCTTCGCCATGGCAAGGATCTGCGGTGTCGTGTCCCAGGATATCCAGGCGTTCTGCAGTCAACGGACCGGCGGAATGCTGCGGCAGCTGATCGCGTGTTTGCGTTCCCCGGGCCTTCAGGCGGTCATCTGCTTCCGCTTCGGACACTGGCTGCTGGCGCGGAACCTGGCGCTGCGGCTGCTTTTGGATCCCATCTTCCTGATCGGGAATCTTTACATCCAGGTGTTCTGGGGCATCGAGCTGGAGCGGGCGGCCCGGATCGGCCCGGGCTTCATCATCGCCCATTTCGGCGGGATAACCCTCTCCGGTGCGGCAGTGATCGGGGCCCACTTCAATCTCTGCCAGTGCACGACCATCGGTTTGGCCGGGACGGGAGCGCGGGAGGGGGCGCCGGTCATCGGCGACGATGTCTACGTGGCCCCCGGAGCCCGGCTGTTCGGGAAAATCACCATCGGCAACAACGTGAAGATCGGCGCCAACGCGGTGATCTACCGGGATGTCCCGGACAACGCCGTGGTCGGATGCGAGGGGTTCAGGATCCTCTCGTTGAAGGGCAACCTCCGAACGGCCGATCCCCGCAGGGATGCCACCGCGTTGCCGCCCGTCTCGGTGGTGCCCATGTCGCCAGTCCGTTCCGGCCGGTGGACGGATGCGCCAGAATGCGAACCGGCCAAGCAGACCTTGCCTCGATTGATCGGTTTGGATTGTCCAAACCCTTAGTCCGACGCTCCGTCCGTCCGAAGCCTGGGCAGGCTTTCGGGGTAGTGCTTCAGCAGGAACGCCAGGATCTTCTCCCTGGCCTCGCAGCGCAGATCGAAGGTCCTGGAGGAATCGGCGGCGCTCATCAGCAGCCGCAGTTCCAGGGTGCGTTCGGAGCAATTGGTGACCTGCACCGCACACACCTGGCCGTCCCACTTTTCCGAAGCCTGGAGGATGTCCCGCAGTTCCTGGCGCACCTTGTCCACCGGCACCGCGTAGTCCGCATAGATGAACACCGACCCCAGCAGGTTGGCAGAAGACCGGGTCCAGTTCTGGAAAGGCTTTTCCAGGAAATAGGTGACCGGGACCACCAGCCGCCGCAGGTCCCAGATCTTGATCACCACGTAGGTCAAGGTGATCTCTTCGACCCAGCCCCACTCCCCCTCGACGATGACCGCGTCGTCCAGGCGGATGGGCTGGGTGAAGGCGATCTGCAGGCCGGCAAACAAGGTGGCGATGCTGCGCTGGGCGGCGAACCCGAGGATGATGCCGATCATCCCGGCCGAAGCGAGGATGCTCACGCCCACGTGGCGGATCCGGTCGAAGGTCATCAGCATGGTGCCCGCGGCGAGGACCATGATGCCCACCAGCACGATCTTGACCAGGATGGTGAGCTGGGTATGGACGGAGCGCGCCTTGAGATTGTCGTCGAGCTGGACGTCGAAGCGGCTCAGGACGATATCCTGCCCGGTCAAGGCGAGGTTGACGAACAGCCAGGTGATGGCGGCGATGATGCAGAGGCTGAACACGTGCTTCAGGACCTCGCTGGCCGCCGCGGAAATGGCCAGCGGGGGAACCATCTCCATGACCGCGAGCAGGGGCAGCAGGATCCGCACCGGGCTGCGCATGCGCTGGACCAGGGCGAGGCCCTGGGTGGCTCCGGCGCGCCTGGCCAGGCGCATGAAAATGAAGAACAGGACTTCGTAGGCGGCCAGGCCCGCCAGCGCCGCCGCCGCCACCAGGCCGATGGACAGGACGGCGCTCTGCCACCCGGGCGCGACGGTCATTCGCCGGTCCCGGGCAGGTTCACCCGGTGCAGTTCAATGCGTTCGGAGCCGCCGGAGCGCAGCGCGTGGATCAGCGCCAGGTGGTCGCGGAGATGGCGGGTCAGCAGGAAATTCTCCCGGACGAATTCCCGGCCTTTAAGGCCCATCTCCTTGAGCTGGTCCCGGTAGTGGAAGAGATAGCGGATCCGGTAGGCGGCGCCTTCGGGGGTGTCCACCAGGAAGCCGGTGTGGTGGTTGATCACCTGCAGCCGGATGCCTCCCGTGTTGCCGCCGATGACCGGTTTGCCCTTCCACAGCGCCTCGGTCACCGTGAGCCCGAAGCCCTCCCGGAGCGATTTCTGGATGACGATATCCGCCGCCCGCTGCAGGGCGTTGATCACCCGGTTGGCATCGGCGGGCAGCATGAGGATATGGATATCGGGGTCTTCCGCCGCGGCGGCGTAGACCTCGGTCAGCACGGCCGCCCCCTCGGGGTCGTCGTCGGCGCTGCCGCCGGCCAGCACCAGCTGCAGATCGTGGGCGAACCGCTTGGCCAGCCGGTAGGCCTCGATGACCCCCAGGGGGTCCTTGAACCGGTCGAAGCGGGACACCTGGAGAATGGTCCGGCGCTGCCGGTCGATGCCGTGCTGCAGGCAGACCGTCTCGATCTCCGCTTCGCTGAGGTCCATGTTCTTGTCCGACAGCGGATCGATGCTGGGCGGGATCAGGCATATGGGGTTGGGCATGGGCTGGGCGAAGGAGGCGATGGAAAAGATGCTGGCGTCGTAGCGGGAGGTGAAGTTGCGCAGATACTTCCACACCGGCCGGTACGGCTTGCCGGCATCGATGTGGCAGCGCCAGATCCACTTGCCCTTGCGTTCGGGGAAGTGGGTGATCAGCGGCGCCGGCTGGGGGTCATGGATGAACACGATGTCGGCGTCCTGCAGGGTGGACCGGAGCACTTCGGCGTTGGCCGCGTTGACCTCCTCGTAGGCCTTGAGCAGGGCCTTCGGAATGGCCACGTGGTTGCCCTGGAGCGCGTTGTGGAAGGACTTGGTGCACTGATAGAACTCGTCCCGCCCCGTGATGACCTCCCAGGAGGTGTCGATGCCCAGGGCGTTGGAGAGCGGCACCAGCTTGGTCAGGATTTCCGCCACGCCGCCGCCGACCCGGGTGGAGTTGACGTGGACGACCCGCAGTCCCTTCAGGGGCTCGGCCAGCTGGAACAGCTGCTCGATGACGTCGGAGCCGACGATCCGCTGGTATTCCTCGATGACGGTCTGGGTGAGGGTGCCTTCAGTCATGGTGAACCTCCTGGGCCAGGTGACCGGAGAAGTGCGCCGAGACGACGTCGGCCAGCGTTCGCCGGAGTTCCGCCAGCGGCACGAAGAACAGGTCGACCGTGCCCAGGGCCTCGACCAGATCCAGGAATTCGTCACCATAGCCGATCAGCCATGCCCGGAAATCGTCCAGGTCCGGCATGCGCATGCGGGCATCGATGAAGTGGTAGAAGATGCTGCTGTTCGAAAGGGTGGGCAGGACCTCGGCCATGTCCCGGGGGTGGGCGATGGTCCGGGGCGTATCGAAGACCACCACCCGGGAATGCATGAAGTAGAACTGGTCGTCCGGAGCCGACCAGGCCACCACCTCGGTCTCCTCCAGCCGCTGTTCGATGATCTCGATCAGCTCCTGCCTCAGGCCCTCGAGGTCATGGAAATCCATCGGGTCGATGATGCCGAGCCGCTCCCCCAGCCGGTGGTCGTGCAGGCTCCGGTGCACCCAGGCGGCGAACATGTTGGGGTATTCGGGATGCTCGAAACTGGGGTGGAGCCGGCTGCCCCAGAAGTGGTAGTAGATGCTGGCCGTGCTGACCTCGGTGAGCCGGTCTCTCAGTTCGCGCAGGTTCTGGGCGCGCAGGCCGGTCCCGTAGGCCGACAAGGCGCAGTCACGGACCAGGAAGGGGGCTTGGGTTGCGGGGGATTCCATGGGTTGACTCCACGCTGAAGGGTTCACTTGGGGTTCCGGGCCAGGAGCAGGGCCACGGGGAAATGGCCGAGGACGCCGGCCAGGGTGAGCCAGCACCGGGACCCGTCCCGCTCGGCGACATGGCGTTCGCCGGTGAGGACATTGCGGTACTCGCCCGGGGCCGGGACCTCGAGCCGCCCCTGCCACGCCGAGCCCACGGCTCCGCCCTGGGCCAGCAGCTTGCCGAACAACCGCGGCGCCACGACCACCGCCACCTCCTCCGCCCGGCGCCGGGCGAAGGCGCAGACCTGCCCGGCGCGGGCGCCCTCGGCATGCAAGGGCAGGTAGTCGCCGTCCCGGAACAGGTCCGGGTGCTCCCGCCGGCAGTTCAGGGCGCGCCAGGTCACGAAGCACTTCGCCCTGCCGTCCTCCAGGCTGGCCAGCAGGGACTGGGCGCGGTCCAGGGTGGCGGCGGGGTCCTCGTCCAGGGCGCCCAGGCCGTCAAGCACCTGCCGCCGGGCCTGGTAGTCCACGGGCTGGCGGTTGTCCGGGTCCACCAGGCTGAAGACCGGCATCTCCATGCCCTGGTAGATGTCCGGCACCCCGGGGGCCGTGGCCTTGAGCAGGACCATGGAGAGGCCGCTGAGCAGGCCCGGCCGGGCCAGCATGGCCACGGTCGCCTCCAGGCTGGTCAGGAACGGGCCGGGTCCGCCGAGGATGGCCGCCACGAAATGCGCCAGGGCGGCCTCGTAGCCGGGGTCGGGGTGGCTCCAGCTGGTGTGCTCCTTGGCTTCGCGCACCGCCTTGAGCATGGTGCGGTCCACCCGTTCCCTGAACCGGCCCAGGGCCTCGGCATCCATGGGCTCCAGCGGCCAGGCGCCGAGCAGGGTCTGGTACAGCCGGTACTCGTCGTTGCCGGAGGGCTGCGCCTCGCCGTCCGGCCCGGTGGTCTTCCGGGCGCGGTTCATCCGGCTCCATTTGCGCAGGGCCAGCTTCCACAGCGCGGGCATTTCCGAGAGCGCGTCCAGGCGCAGGCGGAAGTCTTCCGAATGCTTGCTGTCATGGGTGGAACTGGCGAGCATGCCGTGGGGCCAGGCCCGGGACCGTCGCCGGTTGCCTTCGTGGAAAGCGGTCAGGGAGGTGCCGAAGGCCTGCGGATCCCCGCCGACATCATTCAGGGCGATCAGCCGGTTGTACCGGTAGAAGCAGGTGTCTTCCATGCCCTTGGCCATCACCGGGGCGGTGTACTGCTGGAATTTCATGGCGAAGGCGCTCACCCGCCCGGCATAGGCGGCGGCCTGGCCCTGGGCGATCGCCCCGCTGAGCACCTCCCGGATGAAGTCGAACACGTCCGCGCCGGCCTCCGGGTCGCGCTTCCTGGCGGCGGCCACGGCCCAGTCGAGGCCGTGCTGGTCCTGGCCGGAAAAATGGCCCGGAGTGAAGTAGGTGCGGTAGACCGGGAAACTGGCCACCACCTCCGAAAGCGCCTCGCGCAGGTTGTGGAGCGTGAAATCGCAGGTCTGGCGGTTCGCCAGGGCGATGCGCGAGAGCAGGTTGACCAGGACGTTCAGCTCGCTGGCCAAGGCGGTGCGGATGATCAGGGCCTTGCTCCGGTGCAGCAGGTCCTCGTAGGTGCCCCTGTGTCCGGTGAACTCCGCGTAGATGCGGTCCATCCGCCGCTCCGCCGCGCCGTCCACGAAGAGCCCGTTCACCTCGTTGGCGAACCGGTAGCCGGTCTCGCCATGGATGGGCCAGTCGGCGGGGATCCGCTCATGGCCGGCGAGGATCTTTTCGGCCACCAGGTAGAGCGGCCGGCCGGCCGGGTCCAGGCCGAGGGTTTCCGCCGCGCGCCGCTGCAGCCGGGTGAAATAGCCGAGGGGATCGTACAGGCCGTCCGGGTGGTCCAGGCGCAGGCCGTCGAGGCAGCCCCGGCGCACCCATTCCAGCAGCAGCGCATGGGTGGCCTCGAACACCGGTTCCAGTTCCATCCTGATGCCCGCGAGGTCGTTGATGTCGAAGAAGCGCCGGTAGTTGATCTCGTCCGCGGCCACCCGCCAGTGCGCCAGGCGGTAGGCCTGGGCCTGGATCAGCTGGTGCAGCAGGTCGAAGCTCGCGGGATCGCCCGCGGTCCCGCGGAAGGTCCGCACGTTCTCCTCGATGAACAGGCGGATATCCTCGGACCGCTCCCACAGGGCGGCCAGCCGCCGCTTGCTGATCTCCTTGTCGCGGGCGCGTTCCGCCGCCGCCGGCGGCTCGGCCTGGTCCCGGCCGGGCAGGTGGCGGAACGCCGCCAGGAGGCTTTCCAGTTCCAGGAGCTCGGGCGCGGCTTCCCCCAGCCGCGCGCCCAGGCGCTCCAGACCCTGGGCGAGGATCCGCGGGTACTCGCCCGGATCCACCGGAAAGCAGTGCCTGGCGTAGTCCAGCCGGAACTCGCCCCGCGCCCCGTCGAAGTCCAGGGTGATCTCGCCGCCCTCCAGGGCGCTGCCATACGGGGCCCCGAGCACGGGCAGCAGCACCTTCCCGCGCAGCTCCTCCTTGAGCGGATCCCAGTCGATGTCGAAGAAGCCGGCGAAGGCCGATGCCTGCCCATTCTCCAGCACGTCCTGCCACCATGCGTTGTCGCTGCCCAGCACCGCCATGTGGTTGGGCACGAAATCCAGGATCAGCCCCATGCCGTGCTGGTGCAGGGTCTCGACGAAGGCGTCGAGTTCCGCGGGCGTGCCGATCTCGGGGTTCAGGGAGCCGTGATCGATGATGTCGTAGCCGTGCGGGCTGCCGGGCCTCGCCCGCAGCAGCGGTGAAGCGTAGCAGTGGCTCACGCCCAGGGCGTGCAGGTAGGGCACCAGCCCGGTGGCGCTGGCGAGCGTGAAATCCCGGTTGAACTGCAGCCGGTAGGTGCACTGGGGGATCACGGCCGCCCGGTCCGGTCCGGCGGGTGCGGCCTCGGCCGCCCGCGCGGAAGCGCGCGCCGCGCCCAAGGCTTCGGCCACGGCCTGGAAGCGGGCGTCTTCCGGCCATTCTTCCAGGTCCAGCGTGAGCTTTTTCCGCCAGTTGGGATGCTGCGCCGCCAGGGTGCCGGGCAGGTTCACCTGGTCGAGCTGGCCCAGGACATCCTCCGGCTGGATTTCCATGAGCATGGCTGGGCTGCGCGCCAGGAAGACCAGCACCGCCCGGACCAGGTCGGCGGTCATGTCGGGGTGGCTCCGGGGATCCCGGCTGGCCTCCTCCAGCAGCCCCTCCGCCCCCAGGGCCACCAGCAGCTGGGCCCGGTCCTGGGCCCGTTCCACCACCTGGCCGTCGCTCAGTTCCGCCGAAGCGGTGAGCCCGAGGTCGCGCCTGAGTTCCAGGTCGCTGCCTTGCCAGTAGCCGCCCAGGGTGGGCAGATCGTGGGTGCCCACCGAGACCAGGGCCTCGCGCGGGTAGGCCTCCGGGGCCCGGAAGCTCCGGCTCTCCCAGTCGCGCTCGAAGAACAGGGGATGGCAGGAAAGCACGCCGCGCCGCGCCATGGCCGCCCTGACTTCCGGCGGCACGGTGCCCAGGTCCTCGCCGATGACCAGACAGTGGTTGCGCTGGCTTTCCAGCGCCAGGATGCCCATCAGGTCCCGGAACGGATAAGCCACATAGGCGCCCTCGGCGGGCTTGCCGGCCCCGGGCACCCAGAACAGGCGCATCAGGCCCATCACGTGGTCGATCCGCAGGGCTCCGGCGTGGCGCATGTTCGCCCGCAGCATGGCGCTGAACGCCCGGAAGCCGTCCTCCCTGAGCCGGCGCGGGATCATCGGCGGCAGCCCCCAGTTCTGGCCGTCCAGGCAGAAGTCGTCCGGCGGCGCGCCCGCGCCGGCCTCCAGGGCGTACAGCTCCTGGTTCAGCCAGGTCTCCGCCCCGCCCGCTTCGACGCCCACGGCGAGATCCGCATAGAGCCCGACCCCCAGCCCGAGTTCCAGGGATCTGGCCCCGAGCGACTCCAGCTGGATTTCCGCCTGCCACTGCAGGTACTCCCAGAATTCGACCCGCTCGCCGTGCTCGGCGCTGAACGCCCGCACCTGGGGAGCGTCCGGGTCCCGGTAGTCCTCGGGCCAGCCCTGCCAGCCGTAGACCGAAGGATCCTCCCGGTGGAAGTGTTCCTGCAGGGCCTGGAACAGCGCCAGCCCACGCAGGTCGCGGCCGCGCAGGCGGCGGTAGGCTTCGAAGGCCAGGCCCCGCCCGGTGCCCGCCCGCAGGTGCCGCTCCCGGAAGTGCCGGTGCAGCTTTTCCAGGACGGGGTATTTGGCGGCGGCCACCGCCCGGTAGTCCACGGTTTCGGCGCTGCGCAGGGCGCGCAGATGGGCCTGGAACTCCGGGGACTTCACCCTGCGCTGGGCCTCCTCGTCCTCGGCAAAATCCGGGAGCGCCTCCACATCCAGGTAGAGCGCATTGAAATCGCGCCGGCTGGACGGGCTGTAGGGGGACGCCCGCTCGGGATCCTCGGGGAAGAGGGCGTGCAGGGGATTGACCCCCACCAGATCCCCGCCGGATTCCCGGGTGTAGTTCAGCAGGGCGCGCAGATCGGTGAAGTCGCCCATGCCCCAGTTGCGCCGCGAGCGGATCGCGTAGAGCTGGGCGCCAAAGCCCCACAGGCGGTCCCCCCGCTCCAGCGCCGGCGGCTGGAAGCAGCGCTCCGGCGTGACGATCAGCCGCATGGAGACCGGCCCCCGCGGCCCCTGGACCTCCAGCGTGTGATACCCGGGGGCGCGGACCAGCGGCAGCTGGAGATGGTGCAGCAAGTACCGGACCCCGTCGCTCCGGCGTTCCTCCAGACCAGGCGCTTCCTGGGCCAGGAACACGCCGTCGCGGACTTCCCCGTTTTCCAGGCGCAGGCGCCAAACCAGAGCTTTGCCGGCGGCCGATTCCGGCAGCCATGCCGGCAGTTCGAGGCCCGCCGCGGCCTCGCCCACCACCAGGACCGGCGGCAGCATGGCGCGGACCTCCTTCGAGGCCAGGGCCTCCAGGGCAGCGCCCAGCTCCGCTTCGCTGCCGGCGGCCACCCGCATCGCCCCGAGCAGGGCCCGGCGGGTCTCGTCGGAACAGGCATGGGAGTGCCCCCACAGGTCCTGGTACTCGGGCAGAATGCCGCAGAGCTCCGCCAGCTGGGCCAGGGTTTCCTGGGCGTTCACGCTGCGCCTCGCACCGGGGCCTCCGCCAGGAACCAGATGGCGGACCAGGGCGGCAGCACCCCGCCGAAGGCCTCGTCCGCCGCGCCATCCGGCACGGCGCACAGCCGGATGCCCGGCGGGCGGGAAAACCCCGGGGCGCTTTGCCCGCCGAGGTTGGCGAGCAGCGCCAGCAGGCTGCCGTCGCCGAGCCGCCAGGAGCAGGCCAGGCCCAGCTGCCCCACGCGGGAGCAGGCCGGGTCGGCGGTCCCGGCCAGGCGCGGCGCGATCCGCTCCCGGCGCAGGTCGAGCAGGCGCCGGTACAGGGCAAGCCGGCCCGCGTGGGGCGGCGCGCCCAGGCATTCCCAGTCCAGCCGTGAGCGGGCGAAGGTGGTTTCGGCATTGGGGTCGGGGATGGCCTGCCTGGCCTCGGGGGTCAGGAGCCGGGCGAAGTCCGGACACTCCCGCTGCCGGCCTTCCCGCACCGCGTCGGCCAGCTGGCCCTGGAAATCGCAGAAGAACAGGAAGGGCGTGGCGGCGGCGAACTCCTCACCCATGAACAGCATCGGCGGCGAGGGCGCCAGGAGCAGGATGGCCGCGGCCATCTCCAGCGCGCCGGCGGGCGCCAGGGCCTCCAGCCGCTCCCCGAAAGCCCGGTTGCCCACCTGGTCATGGGTCTGCAGCTGGTTCACGAAGCACCCCAGCGGCAGGCCGGCGCTCGGCTCCCCGCGCGGAACGCCGCCCCGGAACACCGAGGGCTGGCCCTGGAAGGCGAAGCCCTGGGTCAGGCAGCGGCCCAGGTGGCCCGCCGGGTCATCGGCGTAGTCGGCGAAGTAGCCGGCCCGTTCGCCGGTGGTGAGCAGGTGCATGGCGTGGTGGAAATCGTCGTTCCACTGGGCGGTGCAGTGCCCGGGCGGGCCGCCCAGGCGGCTGGCCTCGTTGTGGTCGTTCTCCAGCACCAGGTGGATCCGCCGCCGCCGTCCCGGCCCGGCGTCGACGGCGGCGGCCAGCTCCTCCAGGAAGTGCGGCCGGCTGTCGTCGAGGATGGCGTGCACCGCATCCAGGCGCAGCCCGTCGAAGTGGAATTCCTCCAGCCAATAGAGCGCGTTGTGCAGGAAGAAGTCCCGCACCATGCGGCTGCCGGGGCCATCGAAGTTGATGGCCGGGCCCCAGGGGGTCTGGTGGTTCGCGGAAAAGAACGCGGGCGCGTAGCGGGCCAGGTGGTTGCCGTCCGGGCCGAAGTGGTTGTACACCACGTCCAGCAGCACCATCAGCCCGCGCTGGTGGGCGGCCTGGACCAGCCGCTTGAGCTCCTCGGGAGGCCCGTAGGCGTGCTCCGGCGCGAACGGCAGCACGCCGTCGTAACCCCAGTTGCGCAGGCCGGAGAACTCCGCCACCGGCATCAGTTCGATG